>Ga0272441_10010348_pt1 | contig 14142 bp, 6 predicted proteins | sample SSMProp6N_FD_193582 | JGI IMG/M metagenome (GOLD analysis project Ga0272441, IMG submission 193582) | Marine sediment archaeal communities from Little Sippewissett salt marsh, Falmouth, MA, United States - SSM-Prop-6N | ecosystem: Environmental > Aquatic > Marine > Wetlands > Sediment ... | reverse complement strand
TCCCTGCGAGTACTTCGCGATCTCCGCCCCCTTGGCCTTGGGACGTTCGGTCCAGTCTTCGCTGTTGTAGTGCTTCCTGAAGGCATCCCAGTTGTCGAACCCGAACGGGTCCTGGTCGTCGACGCGGTGCGTGCGCACGTCCCGGAAAAGACGGCCACGATCGTCGCCCGCCTCGAGCCAGCCGCGATCCCCCGTCACGTACCAGCGGTAGAGGTAGCTGTCTTCCTTGATCGGCTGGCGCGCACCGTGGCGGGAATGCCCGCCGTGCGAGAGCCAGCGCTCTCCCCAGACCTGCCACCCGTACCCGTTCCCGTGATAGCGGTCGGTCATGTACAGGCGCCGCGCGGTAACCTCGGTGGGATACGGCGCGTAATTCTGGACGGGCACGGTGAACGGCCCCACGTCGGTCAGGGCGCCTGTTGCCGCGATATGCTCCATCGTCGGCCTGGGGAACACGCGGTAGTCCCAGCAATCGGCCAGGACATGCGGCCACGTCCGTCTCGACGGATCGGCCGCGTACTGGTTCTTCTGTTTCCGGCTGTAGAAATGAAGGATGAACTCGTGCCCCTTGCCGGTCGTATCCTCGAAGAAATGCGGCACGCGAAACTCGCGCGGGAAGAGACCCAACCGGATCGTGCCGTCCCGAAACACTTCCACGGCCTTGGGGAACTGCTGCCAGAAGTCCTTGGTATGAACGACGAGGCCGCCGCGATCGTTGAACAAGTGCATGATCCCGCGCGCGTTGTCACCGCCCGTGATCTCGGAACTGTCGGCGTACACATCCTTGTCATCGTCCAGTCCCTGGCCTTCTGCGAGGGTACGTCCTTTGCGACGCCAGATCCTGTAGCCGCGGAAGCGGACGATCCTGGTTTTTGAAGGCGACCCGTCGCGCAGGTTCCACGTCTCGGCGCCGTTCGAATCCTGGTACAGGCATACCGACTCACCGTCCGAGAGCTTGCCGTCCAGGGGACCGCGTCCGTAGACCCGGAATCCCTTCGCGCCGCCGGCCAGTTTCAGGTTCAGCGACGCGTCTTCGAAGGTCGGCGACCCGCGCGATTCCTTCGGGCTGTTGCCCAGCACGACGTCGGCGTAGACCTCGGTCGAACCCGCATAGAAGTTGAGGAACACGTCGTAGTCATACAGGCCGCGGCTGTAGCCTTTTCCGTCACGGGCACGATGCGTGCCCCGCGCCCTTACACGAACGCGAATCGGTCCTTTCTCCAGGACTTCGACCGCGCGTACGTCTTCCGACCCGTAGTATTTCTCGCCAGACGTGTCCTCGAGCATCAGGCCCAGGTCCGCCGAGCCCGCCAGCATGTCCTCGGCAGCCTCGTACTTGCCGTCCCCGTTGTCGTCCAGGTAGGCGTGCTCCAGGAAAGCGAACTTCTTCTTGTTGACCACGAAGCGGGCGCGACCCGTGGTTACCGTAATCGAGTCGTCCGTCTCGGCAACGGTGCAGGGCGAGGTCGGCGCAGGCGCTTCCAGCTTCGCGTTGGTGAGATAGAAGGTCCTCGTGCGCCCCCCGCCCATGTTGGCCTGGAAATCCACCAGGACCCAGCGGAGGCTCTTATCGGCCCGCCACCAGCGCGCCAGCTCACGGAACTGTGCGGGAACCGGCTTGAGCTGCCCCTCGCCGTTCTTGACGGCCAGGCGCAATTCGGAGGTCTGTTTTGCCTGCCCCTGCAAGAGCGGCACGCCGCCACTGACATAGCGCAGCCCGCCCTGCCCCCACATTTCTTTCACCTCCAGAGGAATCTCCCACGCCCATGCTACAGGCGCGGCAAGCAACAGTACGATCACCGCAAACCAAGCCGCCCTCTTCATCAGGAACCCTCCCCGCTTCAATGCTCCCCAACGCCCCTGCGGCCGTCGGGATTCGATGTTCAATTCTCGATGTTCAGACATGCACGCGCGGATGTCAAGGTATGGGGAAGGCGCCGCGATGTGTCTGGCCGCAACGGTGTGGGGAACAGACGATCCTGGCCACCAAGCTTCTTCACCACCGGCATCAGGCCGGTGGGGTCGGCCCATTTGCAGTCAACACGCACCATGTCGGAGGTGAGCCCAAAACCCGAACTTCCTTGTCCGATTGGGCTTGGTGCTGGTAGGTTTTGGTGTTTGTGAACACAATTCCCGTCCTGTGCGGCGGGACGATCAAGCACTGAGCGGGAGGAAGACCAATGCCGGAAAGCATTCCAGAACTGATCGAGAAGGCACGCGCAGCGCAGAAGGTGATCGAGCACTGGTCGCAGGAACAGGTGGACCGCATGGTCGCGGCCGTGGGCTGGGCGCTCTACAAGGAAGAGAACGCCATTGCCTGCGCCGAGATGGCCTGCAAGGAAACCAAGATGGGCGTGTACGAGGACAAGCTTCTGAAACACCGCAAAAAGACGCTCGGAACACTGCGCGATCTCGATGGCGTGAAGACCGTCGGCGTCATCGAGGAGGACGCAGCCAAGGGCCTGGTGAAGATCGCCAAGCCGGTCGGCGTCGTGGCCGCTATCACGCCCGTCACGAACCCGACATCTACGCCCGCAGGCAACGGCCTGGCGATTCTGAAGACACGCAATGCCGTGATCTTCGGCGCCCACCTGTTCGCCCGCAAGACCACCGCGCTCGCGATCCAGCACATGCGCGAAGGTCTCGAGAAATGCGGTGCACCGGCTGACCTTGTACAAGAGCTTCCCAAGCCGACCAAGGAGCGCATCCAGGAACTCATGGCAGCGGCCGACCTGGTCGTGGCAACCGGGTCGAACGCGCTCGTCAACGCCGCCTACTCGAGCGGGTCGCCGGCTTACGGCGTGGGAGCCGGGAACGCCGTGGTCGTGATCGACGAAACCGCCGACATCGCGGACGCAGCCCACAAGATCTTCCTCAGCAAGACGTTCGACAACGCAACGTCCTGCTCGAGTGAGAACTCCCTGGTCATCCAGGAAGGGGGCTACGAGGCGACTGTCGCCGCGCTCGAATCGGAAGGGGGGCACCTCTGCTCGGCCGAGGAGCGTGAGAAGCTGCTGGCCCTGATGTGGCCGGACGGTTCGGCGCTGAACACCAAGATCGTGGCGCGCCCGATCCTCAAGATTGCGGAAATGGCCGGGCTCGAAGTCCCGGAAGGAACGAAGTTCCTGATGGTTGAAGGGCAGGAGCCGGTCCAAGAGGACTGCTTCGCGTCCGAAAAGCTCTCACCGGTGTTGACCCTCTGGAAGTACGGCGAGTTTGCGCAGGCTATTGAATACGTCGAGCGGATCACGCGCAAGTGCGGCTACGGGCACTCCTGCGGCATTCACAGCACCAGCAACGAGCACATCATGGAACTGGCCATGAGCTGCCATGTCAGCCGCATGCTGGTGCGCCAACCGCAGTGCTACGGCAACAGCGGCAACTACGACAACGGCATGCCGTTCACCATGACTCTCGGCTGCGGCACGTGGGGCGGCAACATCACCACGGAGAATATCGCCTGGAAGCACTTCCTCAACACGACCTGGGTCTCGAGCCCGATCGATCCCGTCGTGCCGGACGAGGACAAGCTGTTCGGGAAATACTGGGTGGAGTTCGGAAAGTAGGTGTCCGGATTCAGGTTTCAGGAGTCAGTTTGGCCTCGTGATGTCGCAAGCGCCATCAGGTTCTTCAGGAGACTGAATACCCACCAGCCAACAGTCCCAATATCCAATGTCCAAGGAAAGAGAGGGCAATAGAACGGCATGCCGGGAGGCCCCACGTTCACGGATCTCTTCCACTTGGGAGTTGGACATGCCTGGATATTGAGTGTTCACTCTCAACGAGTTACCCAGTTACTCAGAAACAACAAATGACCGGGATCTTCACACTGATACCTTCGACGAACACACCGTAGGACAAACGGAGGCGGACGATGGACCACATGAAGCTGTATGGCGACTACATGATCACCAGCATGGTGGCCGGATTCCAGCCGGTCGTGGTGGAGAAGGCTGCCGGCTGCACCGTTACCGGCACCAACGGGAAGGAATACCTCGACTGCTTCAGCGGCATTGCCGTCTGCAACGCGGGACACGGCCATCCCAAGGTCCTCGCGGCCGCCAAGGAGCAGGCCGACAAGCTGGTCCACTGCTGCACGTACGTCTACTACAACCCGCGCGCAGCCGAGTGCGCCAAGATGCTGGCGGACATCACGCCCGGCGCCTTGCAGAAGACCTTCTTCAGCAACAGCGGGGCTGAAGCGATCGAAGGCGCCATGCGTATCGCCAAGCAGCATACCGGGCGTAAGGAGGTCGTTTCCCTGTCCCTGAGCTTTCACGGACGCACGGCGGCGACCCTGTCGATCACCGGAAACCGCGGTCGCAAGAAGGGCTCGGGCGCGTACCTGTCCGGCGTGGCATTTGCTCCCGCGCCGTACTGCTATCGCTGTCCCTTCAAGCTGCAGTACCCGGCCTGCGGCTGCGCCTGTGCCGAGCACCTGGACTACGTGCTCAAGTACAACACGGCCGGCGACGTGGCCGCCTTCATCGCCGAGCCCGTCATGGGCGAAGGCGGAATCCTCGTGCCCCCGCCGGAGTACTTCAAGATCGCCGCAGAGATCATGCGGCAGGACGGCGGCGTGTTCATCTGCGACGAAGTGCAGAGCGGCTTCGGCCGTACCGGCAAGTTGTTCGCGATCGAGCACTACGGCGTGGAGCCGGAGATCATGTGCATGGCCAAGGGCATCGCCGACGGCTGGCCGCTGGGCGCTTTCATCGTGACGCCTGAGATCGCGGATGCCTTCACGCCGGGCGATCATCTCTCGACGTTCGGCGGCAGCCCGGTCAGTTGTGCCGCCGCGATGGCCAACATCGAGGTCATGGTGGACGAGAAACTGCCGGAGAACTCGGCCGCACGCGGCGAGCAACTCATGAAACGGCTGGGGACCTTCAAGGAAAAGTGTTCCCTCGTCGGTGATGTGCGCGGCAAGGGCCTCATGATCGGGATCGAGCTGGTCAAGGACGCCGACAAGACACCCGCGCCCGACGACGCCAAGGCCGTCCGCGCGAAGTGCCTCGAGAACGGCGTGCTCGTCGGCGTGGGCGGGGTGCTCGCGAACGTCGTCCGCCTCCAGCCGCCGCTGGTCCTGACGGAGGAAGAAGCCGACCGGGCAGCGGACGTGCTCGAAAAGGTGCTCGCCGACGTGGCGGGGTAGAACTCCTCACCAGCCGCGTAACTTGCCGGTCAGCGCCGTCCACGAGTTCTACAGGGCGACGAAACCGGAATCGGTCCATGACAGGTTAGCTCCGGATCTCAAGGACTAGCTTCCCCGTCGCCGCCAACCGGCCGGTCGTAACCACCAGCGATCCGTCGGATGCCGGATACCAGGCGCGCCGCCGCGCAGCGGGCAGGCGCCGGGCCTGAGCGACCGGCTTGCCGTTCAGCCGTACCGCCCCGACCGGCCCGCACCCCAGCACACGTATGGTCCAACAGCGCTGTTTGGGCATGCCGGCAAAAGACCCCACGGCCTCACTGCGCAGCGTGCGGGTCCGGTCCGTCCACTTCCATCGGGTTGTGAGCTTCTTCCCCAGCTGATGGTCCAGCGAGACGCCGTCATCCTCGAAAAGCGTGAACTCCGCATTGCCGCCGGCCGCGACGCGGATCTCAATGGGTTGGCCCCTTAGCTCACCCGTATGTTGCAGGACAGGCGCCAGCGCCAGGATCGACCCGCCCCGCTGCCAGGCCGGCATGTCGGAGAGTTGACACTTCATTTCGAGCGCACGGCCGCCACGGACGCGCGTCCCGGTTTCGATGCCGTACCAGTCGCACCCGCGGGGCAGCCGGACGCGCCGCCGTCCGCCCCTGTCGAGCACGGGGGCAGCAAGGATGGCGGGCCCGAACATCCACTGCTCCCACTCATCCCGGAACGGCTTGCCGGGGAATTCCAGCGCCATCGGCCTGGCAATGGGCTTGCCGGTAGCCGCCGTCTCGTGAGCAAGGCTGTAGGTATAGGGCAGGAGGCGGTATCGCCATTCGAGCGCTTTCCGGATCGCGTCTTCGGCTTTGGCGCCGAAATTCCAGGGCAGGCGAACGATGTCGTTGAGGCACGAGTGGGTCCGCATGATAGGGAAGAAGACACCCATCTGCATGTAGCGGGTCATGAGCTCGCGCCCGGGATTGCCGTCGAACCCTCCGAGATCGCAGGCAGCCCACGGCATGCCGGCGATGCCGTAGTTGAGAATCTTGAACACCTCGATTCGCAGGTCGTTCCAGCCGGTCTTCGAATCGCCTGTCCAGACGGCGGCGCCAAGGCGCGCCAGGCCCGCGCTGTACGCGCGGTTGATGCTCCAGAACCGCGTGTTGGGGAAGTCGGCCGCCTGTCCGTCCACCTGCGCGCGGTTCCACCAGTAGTACAGCGTCGGAAACTGTTCCCCCTCGTCGTTCCACCAGCCGACCATGCCGTCTTCCATGAAGCGGCGGTTACGCTTCCAGTACCACGTCCTCACGTCTTCGATCCGGAAATCCAGCGTGCGGGACGCCATGCGGCTGGAATGGGCCGTGCGCTTGCCCTGGCCCATCGACCAGGACGTAAGGCGCCAACCCCGTTCCGCCAGCTTCTGGAGCAAGGCTCGATTGCCCAGGCGCGGCTTGCGAATGCCGATTGTGCGGATGCCAAGCGCACGGGCCTCGGCCAGGTCTTCGATCGGATCGCTGAAAATGCGCGGATTCCATCCGAAATCCGAGTAGTCGGAACGGCCGCTCGGCGTGAGCTTGTAGTCGGGACGATGCGTATACCATTCGAAGTCATAGATGAATGCGTCGATGGGATGGCGCCGGTCGCGGAAACCGTGCCATGCGGAGCGAATCTCCGCCATGCTCGCGTAGCCCCACCGGCAATGCATGAAGCCCATGGCCCACAGCGGCGGCACGGGCGCCGGACCTGTCAGCTCGGCCAGCCGACGCAGGGCCTCGTCCATGGTCCGGCCGGCCATGATGACAAGGTCCGTGACCTTGCGCGTGTTGGCCACCCGGAACACTCGTCCCTTGTCGTCCGCAGGCCGGATCGACGCCGGATCATCCTCGGCCAGCGCCAGCACGGCCCAGCCGGAGGTGTGCCACAGAAACGGCACAACACTGATCCCGTTGCCTACGCCGGTCTTCACGGTGCAGTGCTTCGTCATCGTAACCGATTTGCCGCGGCCGGGCCTGCTGTCGGCTCCGCCGTAGCAGACCCCTGCCTTGCGCGATCGCAGTTCGATGAACGTGCCGTGCGTGCGAGCGGTGAGCAGAAGCTCGCCGTCCGCGTCGAGAAGCGCGACTCTCCCGCCCTTCCCGGAAACCCGCAGCGAAGCGGCGGACGTAACCAGCCGCTTGCGTCCGGCACGGACGCGGGGTCTCCTGCGCTTCGGATCGAGGTATGTTCCATCAGCGGGCGGTGGGTGCGATGCGGGCGCCGCGTGCAGACGGAACGCGCCGTCCAGCACAGCGGAGAGGTTCAGTGAACGCTGTCCAACCGTAAGCGTAATCGAGCGCGCCTGTTTCATACTCGCTCCTTTCATTCCCGTGAGTCCGATTTGCCGACGGAACGAGGGCAAGAGTAACCAGCGACGGCGTCACAGACGAGGCGTTTTCGGGCGACAGCTTGATCCCGTGGGTGTACGATGCGGAAGTCCGTTGCTCCGTGGACCATTGCACCACGGACTGTCGCAATGATGGGACATTGTGGATGAAACACGCGATACAAGCGCTCACGGTGCTGGCCTGCCTGTCCTCCGCACTCTCGGGGGCCGAGCCCGCGAAATCCAACGACGCCTCGTCAGAGCAACCGCTCGACCCCGGGGCCATGCCCGTCAATGAATGGGTCAAGCGTCCCATCGGCGGATGGAAGGGCAAGACGTCCTGGGGGCGCGCAATCTGGTTTGCCTGGACCGCGGCGCCCGATCGAGGCGTGATCCTGCTCTCGCCCGAGCGGAAAGGTACGGCCGAGGTCCGGACGTTCGACGTGTCATCCACGTCGTGGAAAGAGCTTGCCGCGGCCAAAATCGAGAAAGGCTATCGCGACCGGAAGCACAACAGGACGCCTGTGCAGGAGTTCCTCTACGGGACGCAGCTCTGCTATGACAGCGACCGCAACGTCCTTGTCGGCCGGACGTCAACCGGCCTGGACGGACGCGGCCGGACAGTCGAGTTCGACCTGCAGGCAAAGAAGTACACGACGCTGGAACTGGATCCCTCCCCGCCGATCGTGACCGCCGCCTCCCTGTGCTACGACCCGGTCAACAAGGAAGTCGTGCTGGCAACGGGCGGATTCTCGCCCGTCGGGGGCACGGACGGTACGTGGCTTTACGACGGCTCGAAGCAACAGTGGCGTTGTCTCCAAACACCCGCCGAAGTGGATGCCGTGCGGTTGCCGATCGAGAAAGCCCAAGAGCGACTCACCGCGCTGCGATGGCTGGTCTGGAAGAACATCGAGTTTCGCGTTACGGGGCGCGAAGATCGCATCGAGGAACGTGCTTCCGCAAAGACCCTGGCAGATGAAGCCACCGCCCTCGCCCGTACGCTGAAGGATCTCGCCGCAACGGCCACGAAGAATGCCGGCAGCGCGAAGCGGGCCTACCACAGGGAGAACCTCGCCGTCGGCGGGAAGCTCCTCGACAAGGCGGGCGCCGAACTCGGCGCCGCGGCAAAAGCCGTACCATCCGCAAGCGCCGAAGAGTTCGAGGCGATCTACCGCGGCAGAGTCGTACCGGCTGCGCAAGCCGTGGAAGAAGCAGTAGACCTGTTGGCCGTGACCCCCGAGCCCCGCATGAGTTCCCGGCTGGTCTACGATCCGAAGACGAAGCAGATTATCTGTTTCGGCGGAGACGGCCAGGATCGCGGGTGGAGCGACACTTGGCTCTACCACTGTGAGGGCCGCTGGTGGGAGCGGAAGCATTGGAGGGTCGACGGCATGAGCGGATCGTCACGCGCGGTCGCCTTCGACAGTCGAAACGGTGTGATGGTCCGCCTGCAGGCAAGGACCAAGCACGGGCATCATATCGGGTGGAATGTGTGGATCTATGACTCCGAAAAGGCAGAATGGTACGACACTTCAATCCAAGCGCCGAGAGGCATCGCGTGGCTGGAATACGATCCGGTGTCCGGCTGCCTGGTCGGGCTGAACTCCGACATGAAGAACCACGCCTGGCTTCTGAAGCTCGACCGCAAGGCCCTCGATATGAAAGCCGCGCGGACCGGCCCGCGGCCGGGCCCGCCTGTGCCGAAGGGGCCGTACATCCTTCGTGATGCCGCCCACGTGGCCGATCTCGTCAAATGGCGTGAAGAGCAGAGCGAATGGGCCAGGTCCGTCCCGGGCAACACGTGGGTCTCCGTTCCGACCCGGGGAACGGGCCGGCCGAACTGGGGCCGCACGTGGAGCTCGATCGTCTACGATCCGGACCGGCTGCAGGTCTACTACAAGGGCGGAGGTCACGGCTCGTATCACGGCGCTGTCACCGACCACTACGATATCCCAACCGGGCGCTGGTTCCGCTCCGACCGGCGCTATCATCCGCCTTGGCCGATGGGGACCTACTTCGCCTGGGGCCGGTCGTTCGGTTATGCGCCCTGGGCCGTTCACACCTACAAGTATGGGCTCTTCATGAACCCATTGCGAAAACGGATGCAGCGCTCGATCGGGCAATCGGGACGAATGAAGGGCGCCCCGCCCGGCGCAGTGATCGAGTACGATCCGGACACGGGTCGCTGGGCGAGAGATCTACAGTCCCTGGGAGCCGGCGCAGGCGGCGCGTTCGGAGGCGGCGTCACCGTGCCCGGGGTTCCCGATGCGATGCTGAGCATCAACAACTTCTCGCGCTATGGGGTCAAGAACGGGACGGCCACACTGATCACGGAGAGCGGAACAAAGGAATTCAAAGGGCTGGGTATCATCCCCCGCGCCTACGACGACCACAACTTCTGCTGGTTCTTCGACCCCAAACTCAATCGTGCCATGTACTACGGCGCCGGAATGAAGAAAGGAAAGGGCAAGCCGCCGGCGCTCTACGCGCTGGACCTGACCGCTGCCGGCCCGAAGTGGCAGATGCTGGCGTTGCAGCCCGGCAAGGAGGGCAACGCCGGAAACGGCCTGCCGCACTATACCCGCGAGGTCGTCTACGTGCCGAGGCACGACCGTTTTCTGATGATCGAAGGTCTCGTCGGCCACGGCTACAAGGGGCCGCCGATCATCTGGGAGCTGAACGTGGAAGCGGGCGCCTGGCGCAAGCTGAACCTGGGGACCGCCGACAAGATGCCGTATCACGGCGGTACGGCAATCGGCCTGCAATATGATCCGGTTACGGATCTGGTCTTCTACATGGCGGCGTCCGGAAAGACCCCGACGATGTACGCTTTTCGTTACATACCCGAAGGAGGGGGGGAGTGATGGAACGTGAGATCCTGGAGAAACTCAAGAACGCCGTCGTGGAGCAGAGCAAGGAGAAGGCGAAAGCGGCCGCGGAGGAACTCGTGGCGGCAGGACTGGACCCCGTGGACGGGATCGAGAAGGGGCTCGGCGCAGGCATGACCGTGATCGGGGACAAATTCAGCCGTATGGAGTGCTTTCTCCCCGAGCTGATCTTCGCGTCCGACGCCTTCACGGCCGGTGCGGAAGTCCTCGAACCGGAAATCCGGCGGCGCGGGGCGGCTATCAGGAAGCGTGGCGTGGTCGTGATCGGCACGGTCAAGGGCGATATTCACAAGATCGGGAAAGACATCGTCGCCATGTTGATGCGGACGCGTGGATTCGAGGTGTACGACCTCGGCATCGACGTGTCCATTTCCACCTTCATGGGAAAGGCGGCCGAATACAATGCCGACATCATTGCCATGTCCGCACTGCTTACCACCACTATGCCCGTCCAGAAACGGTTGATCGATCTGCTGAAGGACCAGGATGTGCGTGACAAGTACCGGGTCATGGTCGGCGGTGCCCCGGTTACCGGCCAGTGGGCCGACGAGATCGGCGCGGATGCGTACGGCGCCAATGCGACCGAAGCCGTGGAACTGGCGTTGCAGCTTGTCGAGTGAAGGTCGCCCCATCTCCGGAGAAGAGACGGCTCCTGAACAGAGGATGAGGAACCGCTCAATGAGTAGAGAAGGGACAGGACAATGATTGAGTTCCTCGAAGTCATCGACCGGGCCATGAACGGCAGGCACTGCGTGGAGAAATCCTTCGACATGGAGGTCTTTGTGCCGAAGGTGCGTGAAGTCGTGGCGAAATACGACATCAAGTTCGATCCGGAGAACCCGGTCTGCTCCGACGACGCTCTCGCCGACCGGGTCTTTGAGGCGGGATTCGAGCTGTTCCGTGACACGGGCTGCTACTGCCCGGACTCGGAACGCATCCTGCAGTTCAGTGAGGACGAGTTGCGGGAGGCTCTCGCCGACGCCCCCCGTGAAACTTCACTCGGCGAAGGAGACGACGCGGGAGTTCTGCGCGCGCGAAAGCCGGAAAGCGATGCGCCTCCCTGGTGTTTCATTGGCGCGGGTGGCGCCGTGGTTTCCAACGAGGAACTATACTCGGACCTGGTCGAGGCGTACGCGAGGAACCTGCCGCTCGCCAACTCGCTGACGTGCCCGACCCTGGCGGCACTGGGAGGCCGGTCGGTCACGACCGGGTCCCCCACCGAGATCATCGCCGCCATCGAGGTCACGAAGCGGGCCCGCGCGGCCCTGGCGAAAGGCGGACGGCCCGGTCTCCCGATCATGAATTCGATCGCCACGGCCGGCTCCGACACGGCTAAGATCGCGGGAAGCCAGTTTGGACTCCGACCCAGCGATGCATGGCTGATCGGTGCGACGAGCGAGTTGAAGTTCGAACTGCAGCGCTTCAACGAGATTGCCTTCGTACAGGCCTTCGGCGGGCATGTGAACGCGGAAACCGCGCCCATCCTCGGCGGGTACTGTGGCGGTCCGGAGGGCGTTGCCGTCACCAACGTGGCGTACCACCTGGCGGCGATCCTGGTCCTGCGCGGACACTCACAGCTCACGTTCCCGATCCACTACCTGTACGGTTGCACCACGCCGCGTGATGTCACATGGTCCGTCAGCGTGAGCACCCAGGCCATCAGCCGCAACAGCCACTTCCCCTTCTTCATCCTGAGCTACACGGCCGCCGGCCCGATGACCGAAATGTGCTTCCACGAGATCGCGGCGGCGATCACGACTTCGGTGGTCTCCGGCGCATCCATCGAGTTCGGCGGCGTGGCCAAGGCGGTCAACGTGGACCGCTTCACCCCGATGGAGCCGCGCTTCGCTTCGGAAGTCGCACATGCCGTCGCGGGAATGAGCCGTGTGGAGGCCAACCGCGTCGTCAAGTCCCTGCTCGAGATGTACGAAGAGCAGCTTGCAGATGCGCCGACGGGCAGGACGTTCGCGGAGTGCTGGAATCGCGAGACGAAGCTGCCGGGACCGGAATACATCGAGTTCTACGATGGGATGAAGAAGAAGATCGCGGAGCTCGGCGTCCCTCTTCAGCCCGGCCCGTACAGCCTCACCTCGTAGATCCGGGCCCGGTCGCACTCCGCCGCGAGGACGGTGATGCGCACGGCGGATGCCCTGCGCGGCTCGAAGCGATGGACCCGGTGGCGGCGGCGGTTCTCCTGCGCCTCCACCACCGTCTGCCACGTACCCTCGACGCGTATCTCCACGCGGTAGTCGCGCGCCAGCCCGGGAGCCACGAACAGCGGCGGCGTCGATCGCACGCCCCGTCCGAGATCGTTGTCAAAGGTGAGCCGAATCTCGGCAACCGTCCTCTCCTCCCCGAGACCCAGCGTCAGGCTCTGCGGCAGGCCTTTCTCCGAGACCCAGAGATTCGGCCGCACTTCAGGTCGCGCTACGCCGCTGATGACGTTGCCCGGCTCAAACGGTTGGCTGGCCGGCTCCAGGCGCACCGCCTGGCCACGCCAGTTTCCGCGTTGTCCCACGTAGCGCCAGAACCCCGATGGCCGCAGAGTAGCAACGGCGGTCCCGGGCGAAGGGGCAGCGTGCTGGGACCAGAAGACACCCGGATGCGCGTCCAACCTGAGACCATACAATCCGGGCGGGATGTCGCGTTCCAGCCTGAACTCGACGTGCCCCTTCTCACCCGCTGGGAGTATCGCACGGGCATCGGCAATCGTTTCGGTCTCGGCCAGGTCCCAGATATCTCGCCGGGGACAGACGACAAGCCGAATCTCCGCTTCGCACTCACCGCGGTTCTCCAGGAGCAGTTCCGCGCGATTGAGCCGCCCCGCTGTAAGTGGCAGAAACTGCATGGTCGGGAATTCCAGTTCCAGCCAGTGATCGCCTTCGGGCATCAGGAGGTCCGCCATGCTCGTCGCCGTGACCGAGGCATTTCTGGCAAGATCATCCGGATCCGTGTTGAGTACCGAGGGGATGTAGCAGTCCTGCTTGAGCAAGAGTTGCTGAATGGCGGCGACACCGTCCTCGCCCAGCGCGTCGGGATCGCACGCACGCCGCCCGCATACCGTCGCCGCAGCGGCCACGGCCTGCCCCATCACGGCGCACGTACCCATCACGCGGGCGCTGCCCTGCGCCACGTGTGTCGCACTCAGGTTTCGCCCCGCCATGAACAGGTTCCGCACATCGCGGCTTCGCAGCGCGGCCAGCGGGATCGAATAGGGGCCGACCATTTGCCTATCCTTCACGTCGTTGTCGTAGGCGGAAGCTTCCGGCCGTTCGTTCATCGCCAGGATCCCGCCGGGCGTGTGCAGATCGCAGAACCATCCGCCGTAGGCCACCCGGTCATCAAACAGCGTCCGCGAGCGCAGGTGGTTCTCGTTCAGAAGGACGTCCCCTTCAATGCGGCGGGACTCGCGCTTGCCGGGCACCGAGCCGACCCAGTCCAGGGCCAGGTCCGCCGCGTTGTCGGGCGGACAGTTCGGACAGCCGCGGCAGTTCTTGATGTGATCGAACACACCCAGCACGTGGCGGAGAAGCTCGTGCCGAATCGCGTCGGCATCCTCAATGGTGTGCAGGGGCGGACCCAGCTCAATCCACCAGTAGCCGCCGCGTGCGTCCTTGTGGCTCCGCCAGAAGACCGAGTCCGGACTCGGGTACTTGACGGCCCAATCCGGCGCATGAAACGGAACCGGGCGCCCCATGTCACGAGTGCGGAACTGGATTGTCGACCCCTGGACCAGGTCATCGGCCTCCTCCGGC
>Ga0272441_10010347_pt1 | contig 14142 bp, 13 predicted proteins | sample SSMProp6N_FD_193582 | JGI IMG/M metagenome (GOLD analysis project Ga0272441, IMG submission 193582) | Marine sediment archaeal communities from Little Sippewissett salt marsh, Falmouth, MA, United States - SSM-Prop-6N | ecosystem: Environmental > Aquatic > Marine > Wetlands > Sediment ... | reverse complement strand
CAGCCAGGCACAGTGCAAGGGCTGCGTCAGCGGAGACGGCGCCCCATGCAAGAACAGGGGGTGCGCCGAAGAGAAGGGACTCCAGAGCTGCCTAGAGTGCAGCGACTACCTCACCTGCAGCCACACAGAGTACATGCGAGACACCTACCCCTTCGTCAAAGACCACTACCAGCGCGTCAAGGAGGTAGGCCTAGAGAAGCACCTCGAAGAGGAGGAGCAGCGGGCCAGAGCCGGCGTAGACCTCATGGGACACCTCGAAAGAAGATACTGCAAGACAGCGGAGCTAGAGGACGAGTGACACTGACCCTCGAAGAGAAGATAGGGCAGATGCTCGTCGTCGGCTTCCACGGCCACGAGCCGCCGCAGCACATCATTGAATGGCTACGGGAGGGACGCGTAGGCGGCGTCATACTCTTCGCCCGCAACATAGACACCCCCGAGCAGGTCGCAGAGCTAACCGGAAACCTCCACAATGCAGCTGGACGGCCCATCCTCGTCGCCATCGATCAAGAAGGGGGGGTAGTCGCACGGCTCCGCGAAGGCTTCACCGAGAGCCCCGGAGCCATGGCCCTCGGAGCCGCCGACGACCCCAGGCTCACCGAGGAGGTCTCCACGGTCCTCGCCGCCGAGATGCGGGCCCTGGGCATCAACTGGAACCTAGCCCCAGCCATCGACCTCACCCACAACATCCACAACCCCAGCGTCGGTGTACGCAGCCTAGGCTCGGACCCGCTGCACGTTAAAAGGCACGCGTTGGCGCAGATACGAGGCTTTCAAGGCGCCGACGTCGCAGCCACCGCCAAGCACTTCCCCGGCAAGGCCAACACGCCGGTGGACCCCCACGTGATGCTCCCCGTCATCGAGGGGCCCCTCGAAGACATGTGGGGCACCGACCTCGTCCCCTTCCGAGCCGTGTGCGACGCAGGCGTCGCCTCGGTGATGATCACCCACGTCCAGTTCAAGGCACTAGAGCCAGTGTACCCCAGCACCCTCAGCCCGGCCATCATCCAAGGTCTATTACGCCGAGACATCGGCTACAGGGGCCTCGTCACCACGGACTGCATGGAGATGAAGGCAGTGACAGACGCCTATGGCCCCGGCGAGTCAGCGGTCCTCGCAGCCAAGGCCGGCATCAACGTGGTCCTCTTCAGCCACACCCGGGAACACCAGGAGGCAGCCTACGACGCCCTGCTGGACGCCGCCCGCAACGGCCGCCTACCCATGGAGCAGATAGACTACTCCATCGACCGTATCATCGAGATGAAGAGGCGGTTCGCCGCCGACAAGCGGCCGCCCATCACCGTCATACGGCAGCCCAAGCACTTGGAAACCATGGGGAGAGCAGCGAGAGCCGGAACAGTGCTCCTGAGAGACGCACCCGGCCTGCTGCCGCTCGTGCCTGAGACGCGGGTCGCGTTGATCGAGTTCGCCTCAAGCCTCGAAAAAGAAGGCCTAGAGCAAGAAAGGGAGACGGCTTTCACCATCCTGCTAAGAAAAAGGTTCCCCAGCCTGGAAGCCGTCTGGATGGACCCATCCAGGCCCACCGAGAGGCAGCTGGAACACGCCGAGAGGCTCGCCGAATCCTCAGACACCCTAGTCTTGGCTACTCGGAACGCACACCTTTGCCCGGCTCAACTAGACTCGGCCCGGAGGCTACTCGCCGCATGGAAGCCCTGCGTCTTGGTCTGCCTGCGAAACCCCTACGACGCGGGAGCCCTAGAGGCCGACTCCGTGCTCCTCACCCTCGGGGACGCCACGCCCTCCCTCGAAGCCGCCGCCGAGGCGCTTGTCGGCGCCTATAAGCCGGCGGGCAGGCTACGTGTCCCGCTCACCATGAGCTGAAGCCCAGGGCGACGCCGAGAACACGCCCCGGGACAGCCTCAGGCGCAGAAAGAGGAAGACGAGTATAAGCATGGAGAGAAGCATAGTCTCGAGATATGCTATGGGGAAGAATATGGTCTCGATGATGTGGTACTTGTACAGTATTATGGCTCTTCGGAGCGCTTCGACGGACACCACCCCGAGCAACGCGCCGACGCTGCTGCCTCCCCCGATGATTATTATGAGCAGAGGCCATAGGCTCCACTGGCGGTTCGAGAAGCCAGCCTGCACCACGAACAAGCGGTAGAAGGAATACAGGGCACCGGAGAGAGCCATCAAGCCTGAGCCGATCATCACCGCCGTCTCCCTGACCCTCACCACGTCTTTGCCGAGGCTGGCCGCCGCCACCTCGTCGTCCCTCACGGCCTCCATGAGCACTCCCAAGGTAGAGCCCTCCACATGCCTCAAAGCCAGGAACACGCCCAGCAACATCAAGAGGACCAGAGCCAGCACCGCGAAAGACTTTTCGCCACGGTAGAACGCCAGAAAATCCGGGACGTAGACCCCCAAGGTGCCGCCGCTGAGGGGGACCACGAACCTCCCGAGGACCGCGGCTAGATCGGTCAACGTCAACGTGACAATCATGATGTACACGGGGCCGAGCCTGATGGCGGGCTTCGAGATCAGCCACCCAGACGCGGCTCCGAGGGCAACGGAGGCAACTAATATGAACGCTATGAAGCCGAGGCAGAGAAGCGGCCTAGACCCGAGGAACTCGTTCACAAGAGCCACGTTCTGCTCGTTGTTGTAGACCCAGTCGCTGTCAGACGCGTACGGCAGGAGCTCGACTCCGGCGGCTCCGGCGGCGACGAAAGCGAGACGCGTGGCGACCGCGCTGACCGATAACCCTCCAACCATGACGGGCACAGAGCACCCGAGAAACGGGACACCTGCTCTCCTGTACATGAAGCCCAGTGACAGCGCCACGATGGCCACCAGACCAAAGTACATAGCCGTGTCAACCATGAAACTGGTCTGCTCGGTGAGACCAGTTAAGGCACCTATTACAGACATCATGACATTTACCTAGGCTCAATCATTAGATAGATGTAAACCTACCATAACTCTTTCTAGGGGCATAACGAAAAAAAAGGTAGGAGGTGTTAATCCTGGAATGCTGGGGGCGTCGGAATCTTCTTCCACTCGCGGATGAACTCGGCTACGAACTCGACGCGTTCCTCGAACCGTTTCGCGTACTCCTCGGGGTTGGCGTCCCTTGGGCTTCCCAGCCCGTAGACGCCGTCCGCGCTGAAGTCGTCGGTGTCCGGCTGGCTGCACGCCCCCCAGACTTGGCTGACGACCTCGTAGTCGTCCCTGTCGGGGTCAAGGAACTCCCGGAGCTTCGGATCAACGTCCAGCGTGGGCGTCCAGTCCTCCGGCACCCTGTCCATCTCCACCAGCTCAGGGAACATGTATAGGGCCGCCCCCGTCTCGTTGACGCCGCTGTGCACGTCCCACAGCCGCTTCTGCCTGTCCGCGAAGACCTTCGCCAGCTCGGTGCCTCCGGGTCCGCTCGGCGCCGCCACCATGACCCCGTACTCCCGCTTGGCCAGCTGCACCACGAGGTTCATTATGTTCCTGTTGCCGCCGTGCCCGTTCATTATCACGAACCGCTTCACACCGTGGAGCGCGAGGCTCCCGATGGTGTCCATGAGCACGCCCATCAGAGTGTCCCAACTAAACGTCACCGTGCCTTTGAACCCGAGGTGGTGGGGGCTGAACCCCGGCCAGCAAGGATGCACCGCCACGCTGTTGCTTCGCTTGGCCACCTCGTGGATGTACCGCTTCACAGCCATGGAGTCCATCCCCAGAGGCAGATGGGGCCCATGCTGCTCGATGGAGCCGATGCCGATGACCACGACGGGATGCTCCTCGTGTTCAAGCCAGTCCTCGAACGCAGGCCTCGTCAGCTCGGTGATCCAGAACTTGGATAGCTTACCGTTCTCACTCATATCGATCGCCTAAAGATCAATTGCGGATAGTTAAGAAACCTCTCACGATGAGTTTAAACAAACACACATCAACCAAACTACACATGACGCCGCTGATAATCGCGCTGATCGCCATGATCATGATACTGGCCCTCATACCCCTCACCAAGAGAGCCACGTCAACTAAGCTGCGGACGTTCCAGGCGACGGTGACCGACAAGCGCAAGGAAACCAGCATCATCTACGTAGGTTTCTTCATGCCCACCGTCAAGCACATCCTGATAACCGACAGAGGGCTCCAAGCGGAGGCCACCGAGGAGGCCTACGAGGCAGCCAACGTCGGCGACAAGGTGACATTGACCGAATACAGCGACGGCGTCTACAGAGTGGATCAGTGACAAATAAAACTTAATAAACCATTCTTCGCTGGCAAGCCAGTCAAATGGGTTCCTCCAATGCGTTAGAAGAGCATGTCTCCAGCGGACGCAACACGCTGGAGAGTAGGCTTGCCGCCCTCCACAGCCATACCGTTGAGCTTAACACAGCGAAGAACCTCCAAGAAATCTATGAATGCACGATAAACGCGATGGTGGAGACCTTCAAATACGAGAGAGTGGACATCCTGAGGGCCCAGGGCGGTAAACTTGTGCAAGTAGCCAAGTACGGGGGAATCCCGGCTGACGTGGAGCTGCCTCTCGACGGTAAAGGGGTGACGGTCCGAGCCGTCAATGAGAAGAGAAGCGTCCTCGTGAAAGACATAGAGCAGAGCCAAGACTACGTCTTCGTAGTAAACCCCGAGACGGGGCAGCCCTACTACGAGTACGCGCTGTCTAAGGCCGAGCTCGCGTCCCCGATAATCATCGACGGCGAGGCAGTCGGGGTTCTCAACATAGAGAGCACCGAGAAAGACGCGTTCACTGAGCAAGACAGGCAGCAGCTGGAGATACTGGCTAACCACGTGGCCTCGGCGATAGACCGAGTAGCCAACCTCGAGGAGGTCAAGAGACTGAGCCGGGAGCAGAACATGAATCTCATGGAGGGGTTCAGAAGGGTCTCCAGCATGGCCAGGCATGACCTACGCGGACCGCTGAGAAACATCGGCATCGCGGCTCACATCCTTAGGCAGGACCCAGATAAATCTGAGATGTTCAGTATCATCGAGAGCAACCTGAAGCATGCAGACAACATTCTGGACAACTGGAAGGAGCTCACGTTAAGGGAAAAGATCACGAGATTAAGAATAAACGTGAGAGCCCTCGTGGAGGAGGTGCTCAGGAGCATGATTACCCCCGACAACGTCGAGATAGATGTCAGCGTCCCGGATGACTTGGTTTACTTGCTTGACATGAGAGGCATGGCGAGGATACTGACCAACCTGTTCATGAACTCGCTGGAAGCCATGCCCCAGGGAGGTAAACTAGCGATATACGCATACGATGACGACGGTGGGCTCGTCATCGAAGTATCGGACACCGGTATGGGGATACCGGATGAACACAGAGAGAAGATATTCACGCCCTTCTTCACGACGAAGGCCACGGGCGTCGGGCTCGGCCTCGCCTACATCAAGGAGACCGTCGAGGTCCACGGCGGCACTGTGAGGTACACGGCTACACCAGGAGAGGGAACCACCTTCACAATAAGAATCCCCGGCGCATAGCCGGGCTACCAAAGCTTCCACAGCCTTTTACATTAGCTTGATCTCGTCTTCGTCGAAGAGGAAGACCGCCTCCACAGGCTCGCCGAAGGCCGTGGCGATCCGCACCGCCAGCAGCAGCGAGGGGTTGTACTCGCCGTTCTCGACGAAGCTGATGGTCTCACGCCTCACCCCCACGAGCTTGGCCAGATCCGCCTGAGTGTAACCCATGCGGGCTCTGAGTTCCTTTATGCGGGTCCTCATCTCTTCACGCTCTTCGCCAATGTGAACTTCGCCACGAAGTAGACAGACAGCTGAGCCATCAAGCCGAGCAGTATCACGGGCGGCGACCCTATCTTGGGCCAGGGCATCCAGTTCTCTGCTGCGAACTCGTACCAGAGCAGCGCGAGCCAGACGTAGTTGCCCAACATGAAGGCGGCCCTGCCCGCCTTACCCTCCAAGAGCGTCGTCCGCTCGTCGGTGACGGCGAACCCCTGGAGCCTATCCTCCCTCTTCACCAGCAAACGGTCGACCATTAATCCCCCTACGGCTATGATGACCGCGACGTTGGCTGCGCTGAGGAGCCCGAAGGTGCCTGCGCCGAAGACCCAGAGGGCCGCGGCGGCTCCTGCTAACGCCACTACTATGGTTACTATTTGTGTTCTCTTCATTCTCGTTTCCTCCTGTTTGGTTTACCATACGTTCTGTGTGTTTTACCACACACATTGTTATGTTAACCTAACAACCCGTATTTAAACCCTCCGCACAGTCAACCCTTAAACCCCAAGAAACGTACTACAGTAACATGGGTAAGCACGTCCACGTCTGCACCGTGGACCACCAGCCCACAGCCACCGATGCAACGCCGGAGCAGTAGAAGATGCTACAAGAGATCATAAAGAAGGTCACGGAACGCCTGAAGGCCCTCGATGAGGCAAAGGACAGGGCCTACCCTAAGGCCCGAAAGGCGAGAACCCTCAGCAAGCAGTCGATCCTCATGCTACACAAAGGTGAAACCGAAAAAACCCAGCGACTCATCTCTGAGGCAGCGAACCTGCTCACCGAGGTTCGGGGAGTTGGAGAGGCGTTCCCCGGCGTCCAGAACAGCGAAACCGCGGCGGCGGCGCTGCAGGAATACGCGGAGGCAGCCATACTCCATTCTCTGATCACCGAGAAAAGGTATCCAACCCCAGAGGAACTAGGGGTCGAGGAGACCGACTACGTGCTGGGACTCGCGGATGTCCCGGGCGAGCTCAGGCGACAGGCACTGGACAGCCTCAGAGAAGGCGACCTAGAGGCTGCTGAAGGCATCCTAGAGACCATGGAAGAGATATACCTCCACCTGATCGCGGCCGAGGAGACGAGCATGATGCTCAAGGGTATGCGCCGGAAGCTTGACGTCACCCGCGGCGTCATAGAACGCACGAGGGCCGAGGTCACGGCGGAGGCCGGGAGACGCCGCCTCTCCAGGGAGCTCGGGTCGTTCAGGAAGAGACTAGAGTCCTAGCCTGCGCCCCGCCGCTGCGAGCCCTTTGTAGACGTCGAAGAAGTATCGCGGGCCTCTCCAGATGGTCTCGATGAGGGTTTCGCGGCCCTTCTCCGTGTCGATGACCCGGCACATCTCAGCCCCGGCGACGTAGAACGCCCTGCCTATGACTCCGACGTCCCATAAGAGCTTCTGCAGCTCGTCGTCTGGGATGAAGCCGACCTTGGAGAGTATGTCCCTTACCTGTCTGAAGCACTCGTCGACGACGGCGGGGTCGTCCATCATCTCGAAGTCCTTGTCGTCCGGGGCGGGGAAAATGTGCTGTGCGTTATAGGCCACGTAGGTGGCTATACCCTCTCCCTGAACGTTGGACAGCACCTTCGTTAATGGGTCGTCGGGATCCTCGACCCCGTGTCTCTCGCATATGTTACTGCATCCGACGTGGTACAGCTCGTGGACCAAGGTGTTGAGTATGTTGTCCGAGTTGTTTTTCCAGTAGGTGGCGGCCACGTTGAACACTATCTCGCCCATGGCGAAGGCTCTCGGGGGGATGAACGCCGTGAAGTAGACGCCTATGTCCAGGTCTATGTCGTCGGGGAGGTACCCGCAGAGATAAGGGACCGCTTTCTCCAGGAAGACTCTTCTACCTTTTACTATCTTACGAGTGTTTCGTGTGAATACGTGTCTCTCCCTCTCGTAAACGCTTAGCCTTGACCACTCCATGATCCTTTCACGCCACTCGTCGTAGTCTATCTTGTAGTTCACGGCCTCCGCCCAGTCCTGGGTGTGCTTCTGCGCCGGGTACTCTGTCCAGTACTCCTCCTCGTGGGCTAACACCCACAGCGGCTCGTAGACTATTTTCTCGAGGGCATCGGTGTTGAAGACGATCTCCGAATTTTGGCATCCACTCAACATCTTCTCCTCAAGTTGTGTCTCGTTACCCTTCATTCATTTAAACGTGAGTAACATCTTGTAACTAACATGCTACAAGTAGGTGTGAAGCCTCTACTTGTGACGCTTTATCCTGTCTGTCTTGCGCTCCGCGGCGCGGTATGCGAACTTCCGGGAGGTGCTTATCTGGCTCCTGTGGTAACGGTATCGTCGACCCTCCTCGTCGCTGAGGGCGTCGTAGAACTCGGGGTACGTGATCTCCTCGCTGAAAAGCTTGGTGATGACGTCGTTCAGCGTCTCTCTGTCCTCGGGCCCGGCCTCGTCGAAAGCCTTCTCATAAGCCTGGTAAGCCACGTTGAACTTGAAGTCGTTGCTATCGAAACTCAGCTTCTTAGTCTCTTCGCTGCTCATACGTCTACAGTCCGGTGAGACATGTATAGCACACACCAGATTTATAGGTTCCCTGTCCCGTCCACGGTTGAAAAGTTTAAAAGAGCCTCGACGGTGTATTGATGCGGATACGAGGAGCCTCTCGGGGCCCTAGAGTATACCTACCGAGTAGGAGTGAAAGAGATGAGTGATCGAAGACGCTTCGACAGAGGCCCACGCGAGATGCATAAGGCGATCTGCAGCGACTGCGGAAAGGAATGCGAAGTTCCGTTCAAGCCCACCGAGGGCAGGCCAGTCTACTGCCAAGAGTGCTTTGCCAAGCATAGGCCGCCACGCCGCAGGTATTAAACTGTGAACAGCCGAGCTGTTCACAAAATATTTTATATTTCACCCATTCTATGCATTCATAGCTAGACAGGAAGAATGAGACTATTGTGTACCATAGTTTAAGATCGGTCTCAAGCTCGGCAGGTCTAGCAAACATTATGGAGGAACAGCCATGGTAGAACATCCCATAAAGATCTACGACACCATGACCCGGCGCAAGAAGCCGTTCAAGCCACTTAACCCACCCATAGCCACCATGTACGTCTGTGGCCCCACCGTCTACGGTGACCCCCACATAGGTAACCTCAGGACCTTCACCCTCGGCGACCTCATAAGGCGGTGGCTGGAGTACAGGGGCTACCTGGTCAAGTACGTCATGAACATCACGGACATCGAGGACAAGACCATCAGGGAAAGCGGCGAGGCCGGTAAGACCCTGAAGGAGTTCACGGACTACTATACAGAGGGGTTCTTCCGGGGTCTGGACCTGCTGAGCATCAAACGGGCGACGGCCTACCCACGGGCCACGGTGTACGTGCCTCAGATGATAGAGTTCATACAGACGTTGATGGGTATGGGGGTCGCGTACGACGCCGAGGACGGCGTGTATTTCGACATCGACAAGTTCCCCGGGTACGGTAAGCTAAGCGGCGTCGACATCGATAAGGTTGAGCGCACTGAGCGGGTAGCCGCGGACGAATACGACAAGGAGGACGCCCAGGATTTCGCCCTATGGAAGAAGGCGACGCCGGAGGAGCTTGAGCGGGGCATCTATTTCGAGTCGCCTTGGGGCAGGGGCCGACCCGGCTGGCACATAGAGTGCAGCGTCATGAGCAAGGAACTTCTCGGCGACACCGTGGACATCCACGCGGGCGGCGAGGACCTGGCGTTCCCCCATCACGAGAACGAGGTGGCCCAGAGCGAGACGGTCACCGGTAAACAGTTCGTCAGGTTCTGGCTTCACATGAGGCACCTCATGATCGACGGAGGCAAGATGAGCAAGAGCCTCGGCAACTACGTTAGCTTCGACGAGATACTGGAGAAGCATACGCCGGACGCGCTGCGTTACTTCTACGTCTCGACCCACTACAGGCGGCCGCTGAACTTCACGTGGGGCAACATGGAGAATGCCCAGAACACGGTGAACCGCCTAGAGAACACGCTGGATCTCATCGAGAACGCCATGAGAGGCCCGGACGACAACCTAGACTATTGGGAGCGAGAGGAGAAGCTGTTGGAGACGGTCAGAGCAGAGAAACAGAGGTTCATCAAGGCCATGGATGACGACTTCGACACGCCGGTGGCCTTCGGGCACCTCCACGCCATGAACGGAGCCATCAACGAATACCTAACGGAGCCAGCGAACAAGGGCGTCCTCGGGGAGGCCGCCGACGTCTATAGGGAGCTCCTGAGCGTCCTCGGGCTCTTCGAGAAACGCAGAGCGGGCGGCGACGAGGTCACGGAGCGACTCATCACCATGATCTCCGACCTGCGGGAGGAGCAGAGGAGTGAGAAGAACTACGCCTTCGCCGACCTCATCAGGAACAGGCTCGCCGAGGCCGGCGTAGAACTCCAAGACACCGCGGAAGGCACCACCTGGAAGCTGAAGAGATAGCACCACGATATCCGAGGTGGAAAGCTTACCCTCCCTGCTGGGAAGACCTGACATAGGTTTATCACCACCGTTTGGATTCTTCCCCAGTAAAGCCCCATTTTTAACATTCGAGTAGTGGTTTCAGGCTCTTGTTAGTATTTTCTAGTTGTATTTCAATGATCAGAGACGAAAACTACTTTAAAATTCTTGATTGGCTTGTAGTAGCAAATACTTTATAGAATTAGAAGTAGACTTTCATTCACCCAAAGGTGTTGTAATGTCAAACGTAAACACACAGACAATCGCGATAGCGGTTATCGCGTTACTCATCGGAGCAGGTATAGGGTACGTGTTGAAGCCAGGCGCACCCGCTGGGGACATGGTCCCCAAGGCAGACTACGATGCGCTGGAGGCCGAGCTGGCCGCCGCGGAGGCGGCGCTCGAGGAGGCTGAGGCACAGGTCGCTGAGCTAAGCAAGCCACCCAAGGTGGGCCTTGTTCTCGCGACCGGCGGCCTTGGTGACAAGTCCTTCAACGACATTAGCTACGCGGGCTGCGTTAGAGCTCAAGAGGAGCTTGGCGTGACGTTCGACTATGTAGAGCCCACCGCCATCGCTGAGTATGAGGGTTATCAGAGAGACTTCGCCATGAGCGGCGAGTATATGCTCATCATATGCATAGGGTTCGACCAGGCCGACGCCTTGGCGACGGTCGCAGCGGAGTATCCGGACCAGAACTTCGCCATTGTGGACATGGTGGTTGACGCCCCCAACGTGGCGAGCCTGACTTTCGCCGCCAACGAGGGCAGCTTCCTCCTTGGTGTTGTCGCTGGTATGACCACCGAGACGGGTAAGGTTGGGTTCGTCGGAGGCATGGACATCCCCCTCATCAGGGATTTCTTCGAAGGATACGAGGCTGGCGCGCTCTGGGCAAACCCGGAGATGGAGGTGCTTGAGCCCGTGTTCGTCGGCGACTGGGGTGACCTAACCAAAGGCAAGGAGCTGGCGACGAGCCTAATCGAGGCCGGCGCAGACGGTATCTTCGCGGCGGCTGGCGGCAGCGGGCTAGGTGCCCTAGAGGCGTGCGACGAGCTGGACGTCACAGGGTACGGCGTCGACGCGTGTCAGTGCTATCTCAACGACAACATGCTGGCGTCGATGACCAAACGCGTGGACAACGCGGTCTACGAGATGATCCTCGATGCACGGGTTGACATGTTCCAGCCCGGCTTCTACGGCGGCGGTCTAGCCGACGGATGGGTAGGAATGTGCCGTCTACCCGACGAGGAGGCGCTCTGGGAGGAAACCTTCGACTTCGAGCACCCCGAGATATCGGAGGACATCTTGAACAAGGTCATCGAGGCCAAGAACAAGATCATCGGCGGAGACATAGTGGTACCGACAGGATACGACTAAGGAAAACCCTTTAACCTCTACTCTCTCACCTTTTTTCCGTTTCAAATGACCTCAGCCATCCAGATGGTGGGCGTCACCAAGACTTTTCCCGGCGTGACGGCTAACGACCACGTCGACTTCTCCGCTGATAAAGCCGAGATCCATGGGCTGCTGGGGGAGAACGGGGCTGGAAAATCCGTTCTCATGAGCATACTCTACGGTCTCTACAAGCCGGACAGCGGGGACATACTGGTGGACGGCGATAAAGTGGAGATCTCTGGGCCCTCAGACGCCATGAGGCTCGGCATAGGGATGGTCCACCAGCACTTCATGCTGGTTCCCAGCCTCACGGTGGTGGAGAACGTCATCCTGGGGATGGAGCCCACCGTCAACGGGGTGACGCTGGACATGGAGAGGATGCTCAGCGACGTGGCTGAGTCATGTAATAGATATAAGCTGGACGTCGACATCGAGGCCCCCGTATACCAGCTGCCGGTGGGGGTGCAGCAGAGGGTGGAGATACTGAAGGCCCTCTACAGGGGCGCGGACGTCTTGATACTGGACGAGCCTACGTCTGTCCTCACCCCCGGAGAGACCGAGGAGCTGTTCAACGCAGTCAGAGAGCTTAAGGCAGACAGCAAGACGGTCATATTCATCAGCCATAAGCTGAAGGAAGTCCTCGCCATCTGCGACAGGATCACGGTGCTGAAGAGGGGGAAGGTCGTTGGCACGGTCCTGGCTTCGGAGACGAACGAGGGGCAGTTGGCGGAGATGATGGTGGGCCGCAAGATCGTCTACGAGTTCACCAAGGAAGCCGAGTGCGGCCTCGAGCCTGTGCTGAGGCTTGAGGGCCTCGAGTGCCTGAGCGACCGCGGAATCCCAGCGTTACGCGGACTAGACCTCGATCTATGCGGCTCGGAGATTCTCGGGGTGGCGGGGGTGGAGGGAAACGGGCAGACCGAGCTCGTCGAGGCGGTGATGGGGCTCAGGGCGTTAACCGGCGGCGCAGTCAAACTCGACGGCCAGGACATCACAGACATTCCGCCCAGAGCGAGGATACGGATGGGGGTTAGCCACATACCCGAGGACAGGTATAAACGCGCCATCGTCCCCGGCTTCAGCGTCCTTGAGAACTTGATACTCGGCAGCCAGAGGGACAGATTCACAAGGAACGGGATCAGCATCGACTTCGCCGAGGCTACACGGTTCTCGACGGACATGATAAATGACTACCAGATAGCCACTCCCGGCCCCGAGACCCTGATAAGATATCTATCTGGAGGCAACCAGCAACGCGTCGTCGTCGCCAGGGAATTCAGCAGAGACCCCCAGGTCGTGATTGCCGCGCAGCCAACCAGGGGGCTGGACGTAGGCGCGACGGAGTACGTGCGTCGCAAACTTGTTGAGATGAGGGATCATGGAGCCGGTGTGCTGCTTATCTCCGCGGACCTGGACGAGATCTGGGCGCTCAGCGACAGGGTGGCTGTCATCTACGAGGGAAGGATCGTCGCGGTAAAGGATGTCGACGAGACAGATGTACAGGAGATAGGCTTGCTCATGGCGGGTGGCGGCAATGAGTGAGCGAATGACCGAGGCCGTCCGGCGTGTTTTCGGCGGTGGAAACGGCCTCCAAGGACTGATGATCCAGGTAGCCGCGATCCTGATCGCGTTCATCGTGGGCGCCGCCGTGCTCGCCGTAACGGGGTACAGCCCTCTGGAAGCCTACGCCTCGATGGCGTCGGGGGCCTTCGGGAGCAGCTACGGCGTGGGCCAGACGCTGACGCAGGCCACACCCATAGTTTTCACGAGCATAGCGTTCCTCATCGGCTTAAAGGCGGGGCTGTTCAACATAGGCATCGAGGGCCAGTTCCTCATGGGGGCCATGGGCGCCACCCTAGCAGGCGTCTACCTGGACGGGCTCCCCTGGGTGATCCATGTACCGTTGACCATCCTGGTTGGTATGATAACAGGGGCCTTCTGGGCGCTGATACCCGCCGTGTTGAAGACGCGTTTCGACGCCCACGAGGTCATCACCACCATGATGCTGAGCTATGTGGCCACTCACTTCACGAGCTACCTGGTGAACTACCCCTTCAAGGCGCCCGGGTGGGTGGCCCAGTCGCTGAAGATCAGCGGCTCAGCGGAGCTGCCGCGGATACTGCCGCCCACCCAGCTGAGCGCAGCCATTTTCATCGCGGTGATAGTCACTGCGGCGAGCACGTACTTCCTCCAGAAGACCATCATCGGCTACGAGCTCCGCGCCACGGGGCTTAACCCGTCAGCCGCTGAGAACGCCGGCATCAGCATCGACAGGAGCATCCTCGTCTCCATGGCGTTGAGCGGCGCCGTGGCGGGGATCGGCGGCGCCTGCGAGATAATGGGCATCCACCGGAGGTTCATACAGGGCTTCAGCCCGGGCTACGGCTGGGACGGCCTCGCCGTGGCCCTAGTCGGGGGTCTCAACCCCGTGGGAAGCTTCTTCGCCTCGGTTCTTTTCGGGGCTCTCCGCAGCGGGGGGATGATTATGACCCGCGCCACAGGTGTGCCCCTCGACATCGTAAAGATACTCCAGGCACTGGTCATAATGTTCGTGGCGGCCCCCAAGCTCATAAG
>Ga0272441_10010345_pt1 | contig 14145 bp, 13 predicted proteins | sample SSMProp6N_FD_193582 | JGI IMG/M metagenome (GOLD analysis project Ga0272441, IMG submission 193582) | Marine sediment archaeal communities from Little Sippewissett salt marsh, Falmouth, MA, United States - SSM-Prop-6N | ecosystem: Environmental > Aquatic > Marine > Wetlands > Sediment ... | reverse complement strand
TATTGCCTGTAATAAGATTATCTCCTCCTAAAGATACATTAGATCCTGAGGTCTCTATTCTTAAGTCTCCATTAGCATCTACTCCAAATAAGGCATAAACACTATCATCTGTATAAGTAAGAGCTAATTGAGTAGATGTATCTAATACTTCTAACTTGTAATCAGGAGAAGAATCTCCTATTCCTACATTGCCAGAGTTAAGAACAGAAAAGATATCTCCGTCTGTACTGCTGGTGATATAGAAATAAGGGTCTGAGCCTCCTGCTGTGGTTACTTCTAAGACAGCTGTTGGAGCATTCTCTCCTATTCCCACTCTGTCATTAGCATCATCATAGTAAAGCATGGAAGCTCCTCCAAAAGATCCTGAATTATTGTATTGGATCTGGCCATTTACTCCTGAAGGAGTGCCAGCTATGTCATAGTTGCATATAACAGTTCCTGTTCCTGAATCATATTTACATACTTTTCCATCTGTTAAGGTTCCTCCTTTTAATAAGGTGGCATCAGATACCCAGTCCTGCAGTTCGGAAAAGGTATCAATGTCTTCATCCTGCATATATCCTGTTACTGTAATGGCATCAGGTATGTCTGCATCCACTACATTGGTCCAGGAATATTTATGAAGGTCATTGTCCACTACAAAGTCTACATCATCTGTTCCGTCTTGATAGGTTACAGTAATCAAGGTTTGGGTTCCTCCGGCAATGTTCCAGGCATAATCCTGGACTTGTTCTTCTGTTAAAGTAGCAGTAATGAATCCAGAAGTTCCATTGTCATAATGAGACAGATCATTGTCCACTACAAAGTCTATGGTTCCGTCATCATCCTGATAAGTAACAGTTATTAAGGTTTCTGTGTTAGAGGATACCATGGCTCCAGCATAGTCTTCTACTTGTTCCTGGGTTAATTGAGTATTGGTGTCTGTGTCAGGACGCCAGTGAAGATTGCCTGAGCCGTCTGTTTTAAGAACATAATTGGCAGATCCGTCTTCAGAAGGCAGAGCATATTCTGATCCTACTTGTAAGGTAGAGACAGTTAATATGGCATTAACCGTAGTAGCTCCTGATATTGTTCCTCCTGTTAAAGGAAGATAATTAGAAGCTGTAATAGTGTCAGAGATATATGCGTCTCCTATCTCTGCTCCGGTCCAGGTTCCATTAATGTTTCCTGCTTGGATATTGCCTGTAATAAGATTATCTCCTCCTAAAGATACATTAGATCCTGAGGTCTCTATTCTTAAGTCTCCATTAGCATCTACTCCAAATAAGGCATAAACACTATCATCTGTATAAGTAAGAGCTAACTGAGTAGATGTATCTAATACTTCTAGAGCATAATCAGGAGAAGAATCTCCTATTCCTACATTGCCAGAGCTATCTACATATACCCCTTCATTGTCTCCATCTCCTGATAAATACCCTCCGCTAAGGAATATATTATTACCATTCATATCAATACTACTTGTCATCGCACTACTAATATTTAAAGTAGTTACTGTTAATATCCCTGTTGTATCATCCCAAGATAGTCCTGATGCTCCTCCAAAAGATCCTCCGTCATTATACTGGATCAAACCATCTGATCCTCCCGGAATACCAGCCACTGATGCCCAAGATACTGTTCCTGATCCATCTGTTACTAAAGCTTGGTTAGAAGATCCATCAGCAGAAGGAAGGTAATAAGCATCATTAATGTTTACATTTCCTCCTGAAGGATTAATAATTAAATCCCCATCACTATTTACATAAAATTCTGTATAAACTGTTTCATCTGTATAACTAATAGTAAGTTGAGTAGCTGTATCTAATATTTCTAAAGCGTAATCAGCTGAAGTATCTCCTATGCCAAAATTAGCAGCTACCCCATCTTCAAAAGTAGCTAATTTCTGAAAAGTAGAGTTCATGCCTACTATTAAAACATCAGATGAAGAGCTAGGGTTAGTTCCTAGATGAGTAGCTCCTCTTACTGCTAAAGTATCAACAGTAGCTGGCCCAGAAACTCCTAAAGTATCAAAGGCTCCATGGCCTCCTACTTGCAAACCGCTGGGAGCGCTAATATATATTGGTCCATTAGGAACACTGCTAGTAAAACTAATACCAGACTGCCAAGATTCTATAGCATCTAATCTAGCATTGATTAAAGCTAAGTCTTTGTCTTCTATCTGAACATAGCTTTCAATAATCTTCTGGACTTCTTCAACATTAGTTACTTGAGAAACTTCTTTAATTATCTCTTTATAAACAACCTCTCCTCTTTCTATTTGTTCTATTTTATCTTTTAACTGATTAATTTCCTCTAATAGGGCTAAATTGTTTGAAGGAATAATCTTCCAAGGATTAATGGCAAATCTGATACCTTTAACAAAATTATTATTCCATTTAGCAAAAAGGTTTTTTGCCTCATTAGTCTTTCTAACAATAAATCCTTTGGCCTTAACATAAGAATCTCTAATCTCTTCCCAGCCAGACATCATAGCTTCAAACACATATCTAGCAGCTGTTTCAAAGATATAAGCTATAGTATTAAAAGTTTTAGATAAGTAAGAATAAGTTTCTCTGGAAACAGAAACAAATAATCTAATGGTTTTATTTCTCTGCCTGGCATTAACATCATTATCTTTGACAAAACTTTGAACTAACTTATTTATCACTGGAACTTTATTAATTTCTTGGCCCATCCATTCTCCGTATTCTTTAAAGGTCTCAACAGTACCATTTAATCCTGCGGCATTAGAAAAAGACTGGATAGGGGATTTAAAAATAAAAGCAGAAAAAATTATAGTTAAAGCGATTAAAGAAAAAACAAAACTGTAACGAACAGTTTTGCGAGATGAAAAACTTTTTACTAATTCTACTGTCTTAGATTTTACAGGAATTAATTCAAAATCACCAACAGGGAGATTAGCAGGCGGTTCAACTTCAACAGCCTTTCTAACAACTACTTTTTTAGCTTTGCCATTTAAATTGTTTTTATAATCTTCAACCTGTGATCCATAGTTTTCAATCCATTCTTTTTTAGTAAACCAATTCCTGCCAAGCTTAACAGCTTTAAGCTTTCCCTGGCGAGCTCTTAAACTTAAATACTCCTGTGAGTAAGAACAGTATTTTGTAGCTTCTTGCAAGGATATGTAATTGTTAATTTCCTTGTCTTTCATCTCTTTAAAAAGTTTAACCCTTCACGAATAAGTGAAGGGTTGACAAACAATTTTATTGGGGATAGAATTAAAGCAGAAGACCCCTCATTCCTATACTTATTGGATTAAAAAACTTATTATTATTTCGCAGATACATAATTAGATTTTTAAAGGGGTCTTCTTTTTTTACCCTATATATAGATATATATATAATATATAACTATATTACTTTATTATCGCTTTTACAAAAAACAGTGTCAATAGACATGTTGTGGATAAGTATCGGTTAAACAATACGATATTAGCTTAAAAACCCCATTTTTTAAGGGGATTTTTATATATCCGATAAGATATATCAGTGTGTTTTTATACTCTGCAATATGCCTAAACCAAGGAAAATTGCCAGTAAATTGCTACCTCCATAACTAATTAAAGGCAAGGTTAAACCAATAACTGGCAAAATACCCAAATTCATACCGATATGGATGAATATTTGAGAGAACAAAACAATAATTATACCTGAAGCAAACAACCTAGAAAAATTATGACTATCCGATACGGCTATTCTCATAATTCTCCATATAAAAACAACATATAAAAACAAAATAATACCTACTCCAACCAAGCCGAATTCTTCAGCAATAGCAGAGAAAATAAAGTCATTATATGGCTCCGATAAAAAGCCTTTTTGCGTTTGAGATCCTTGGCCAAAACCTTTGCCGAAAATACCACCGGAACCAATAGCAATTTTAGACTGAGTTTGGCTCCAGTTAATTCCCAGGGTTTCAGTTTGAGGAAATAAAAAATTAACTATTCTCTGCTTTTGATATTCTTTTAAAAATAAAGACCAACTTAAACCAGCTATTATAACAGCACATAAAATTATAATCAAAAAGTGTTTTAATTTAATCCTAGAAATTATTAAAACTCCCAACCATAAAGCAATTAAAATCATAGCTGAACCAAGATCTGGCTGACGAGCAATTAAAAGAAAAGGTATTAAAACATAAACTGCTGACAAAGCAATTTGAGGAAGTCTATACATCTCAATATGCCTAGTAGAAAAATACTTGGCTAACAAGATAATTAAAATAATTGTTGTTACTCCTATGGGATCAAAAGAAAAACCGCCAATTTTATACCAGCTCTTAATCCCTCTAATCTCAGGGGCAAAAAACAGCAAACCGACAAGAGTTAAAACACATAAAAAATACAGCAATAAAATAAAATAAGGGTTTTGTTGAAACCCTCTCCAATCATAGAAACTTATGCCAATCATAACAACGATGCCTAGCAAAAAGAAAATTATCTGCTTCTGGAAATTAATCATATCTCCCCTACCAAGGGATATGCTATAAATTGAAATCAACCCTATTACTACCAACATTACAGCAGAACCAATCATTAACCAATCAAATTTTTTCAAATGAGAGATCATTGTATTTCCATCATAACAGAAAAAAAAATAGAGAGCAATGCTCCCTATTTTAGCAGATCGAGAAATTCTTTTTCCTTAATAACCGGCACTTTTAATTTCTTAGCCTTATTATATTTAGAACCCGGTTCTGAGCCAACAACAACATAATCAGTATTGCCAGAAACAGAAGAAGAAACATCTCCGCCCAAATCTCTTATTCTGTCCTTAGCTTCATCTCTAGTCATAGAATCTAATTCTCCGGTTAGAACAAAAACTTTATCTTTTAGCTTATTTTTGAACTTAACTTTTTTTACTTTAACTTTCTTTAAAAGCTTCTCTAAAAACAATATATTTCTTTCTTGCCGAAACCAATTATAAATTGATTTAGCTACTATTGGTCCAATATCCTGCAGGCTTTCTAATTCTTTTAATTTAGCTTTTTTCAACTCATCCAAACTAAATCTTTTAGCTAAATCTATAGCTGTTTCCTCCCCCACATTTCTGATGCCTAAAGAATAAATAAACCTTGGCAAGTCTATTTCTTTAACATTAAGGGCTTCAATTAAATTATCAGCTGACTTTTCAGCAAATCTTTCCAAGGGGATTAAATCTCCTTTTTCTAAATCAAATAAATCAGCAGGGTCAGAAACAAGGTTAGCTTCAATTAATTGATCTATAATTTTAGGGCCCAAGCCAGATATATCAAAGGCTGATTTAGATACAAAATGATAGAAATATTCCTTTCTTTGAGCAAAACAATTGGGATTAGAACAATAATGAAGAGCTGTTTTCCTAATTACCTTACCGCCACAAGCCGGACAAACACGAGGCATAACAAACTTTTTTTCTTTACCGTTCCTTAATTTAGGCAAAACCTTAATAATGTCTGGTATAACATCTCCGGCCCTAGAAATAATAACTGTATCTCCTATTTTAAGGCCTAATCTTTTAATTTCATCTTCATTATGCAAAGTAGCCCTAGAAATAGTTATGCCAGCTAATTGGACTGGCTTTAAATGAGCTACGGGCGTCAGAGCACCGGTTCTGCCTATTTGGACCTTAATGTCCTCTACAACAGTTGTAGCCTGCTTACCAGCGAATTTATAGGCTATAGCGCCTCTTGGAGCCTTGCCAACACTTCCCAATTTATCAAATAGCTTATTAGAATTAATTAAAACAACTATACCGTCTATTTCATAAGGAATTTTATCTCTGATTTTATTAATATGTTTATGAAAAGCAAATACTTCTTCTAGGTTCTTGCAATATTTATTATAAGTATTAGTTTTAAATCCTAGCTTCTTTAAAGCCTTATGTTTTTCTTCATGGGTTTCAACGTCAATAAAAATATCATAAATAAAACAGTCTAATTTCCTAGAAGCAGTTATTTTAGGATCTAATTGACGCACTGATCCAGCAGCTAAATTTCTAGGGTTAGCATATTTATGCTTAAATTTCTCAAAAACCTTTTTCGGAATAAAAACCTCCCCTCTAACAATAATATTTTTATCTAAAGACAAAGGAATAGCTTCAACTGTCTTAAGGTTCTCTGTAATATCTTCCCCGACAAAACCGTCTCCCCGAGTGGAACCAGTAAAACTATTGTTTTTATAATCAAGCTCTATGGCTAAACCATCTATTTTTAATTCGCAATAGAAATCTATTTTCTCTTTAGTTAATTTAGATAATCTCTCCAGCCAATCTTTCATGTCTTTTTCAGAAAAAGCGTCATTAAAAGAGAGCATTGGGCTAGAATGCTTTACTTTCTTAAACTCTTTCAAGGGCTTACCGCCTATTCTCTGAGTAGGAGAATCAAGAGTAATTAAATCAGGAAATTCTTGCTCTAAATCAAAAAGCTCTTTTTTAAGAGAATCTAAGGCTGAGTCTGAAATTTCCTGCCTATCAAGAACATGATAAAGATAACGATGATGATCGATTTCTTTTTTAAGCTTAGCAATGCGCTGCTTAGCTTCTTGCTTAGTCATAATAAAATACTAGTTATAGCAAAATAGATAATTAAAGCTAAGACATCTCTAAGAATAGTAGCAAAAGGGCCTGAACCAATTGCTGGGTCCTTGCCTAATTTTCTTAAAATACAAGGCATTAAAATGCCTATGGAAATGGCTGAAAAAACAGCTAAAAACAAAGACAATCCCAGTATAAGACCAACATAATAAGAAGCATTGAATAGTATAAAAGAAATTAAAAATAAAAGGACGGACAAAGACAAAGCAATTAAAAACCCTGTTCTTATTTCTCTAAAAAAGTATCTCCCTACACTTAATTTGCTATCTAAAACAGTGTTTCTAATAAAAAGCACTTCTGTTTGATTACCAACAGCTCCAGACATATATAACATCAAAGGAATAAAACTAGCTAAGATAAAATGCTCTTTTAAGGGTCCCTCAAAATAAGTAATAATTATTGCTCCTAATATGCCCCCTAACAGACCTAATATCAGCCACGGTATTCTAGCTTTAAAAAGATACCAGGCCGAACCCTTAAACAGTTTCTGCAAAGGACTATTAATACCAGCCATCTTTAAAAAGTCCTCTATATTTTCTGCATTAAGAATATCTAAAATAATGTCAGAAGGCACAATACCTATTAATTTATTACTTTTGTCAACTACTGGGATTGACTTTAAGTTTTTCTGTAAAGCTAAAATAGCTACTTTTTCCTGATCAGTATAAGGTTTTACCTTAATAATATTTGTTTCCATTATTTCCCTTACTTTAGCTTGGGATCTTCTAAAAATATCTTTAACAGAAAAAACTCCTATTAATTTATTGCTTTTATCAACTACATAAATATAATTAATGGTTTCTAAAGCATCTGTTGTTTTAAAAAGCAATTCTTTGACATCTGAAACAGCGTCGTTTGGATGACAAATAGGAATATTTTTAACTATATTTCTGCCAGCTGTATTTAAGGGGTATTTATTCATAATAATGTTTTTTGATTTGATAATTTTTTCTGTTCTCCTTGAGAAAAGATATTAATCTTTCCGTAAACTCCGTCATAACCAGGAGTTAAGTTGACCTTGCCTTGTCTCACCCTTATTATACCCTCAACTATCTCATTTGAAACTAATCGTCTTAATTCCTCTTTAGAAACATTAAGCAAAACATCAAACTCTGTGTAGGCTTTAATCAATTTATCATATTCTGCTGCTACTGATTTAGTGGCCGGACCTACGCCTAAAGCATCAGCAATAATCTCTTCCAAAGGAATTAAACTCTTAAAGGGGATAACTTTTTCTGGTTTTTGTCCTCTTGATCTATCTGCTAATTCTTCCACCCTATTTAAAACTCCTAAGGTCAACGGTTTGCCGCAAACAGGACAAATATTATTGTATTTTTTAGATTCTTGAGGGGATAAAGATATATCACAAGCCCTATGACCATCATAATGATATTTCCCTTCTTCAGGAAAGAACTCAACTGTGTAAAGAAATTTAGCAGGATCTTTATCTTTAATAGCTTGAATAATAGCCGAATAACTTAATTCTGCATCAAAAACATTAGCTTCTCTGCCTATTTTTTTTGGAGAATGAGCATCTGAATTACTAATCAAAGTAATTTTATCTAAACTAGAAACCATCCAATTCATTTCAGGGTTTGAGCTTAAACCTGTCTCCGCAGCATAAATATATTTTGAATAATCCTCAAAACACTCTTCTATAGAATCAAAACCTGATTTAGATCCAAATATAGCAAACCATGGAGTCCAAGCATGAGCCAAAACAATCATACATTTTTCAGAAGTATTGACTACTATCTTAGCCAACTCTTTAGCATCTAACCCTAAAATAGGACGGCCATCAGATTTTAAATTACCTATCCAGCTTAACTGAGTATTTATCTTTTCACAAATCTCAAAACTAGGCGAAAACACTAGAATATGTATTTTTCTTACTTTATTATTCTTAGAATAAATACAAGAAATCTCAGTTGTTAACATAAATCTGGTTCCTTGATCATTCTTTTTAAGTTTATATAATCCTGGTTCAGCTGGTTCTAGTTTAGATTTAAGATTCTTTAACCACTCAGGATGAGTAAAATCACCAGTGCCTAAAACTTTAATGCCTTTAATCTTAGCCCATTTATCCAGCTCTTCTAAATCCATATCCTTGCTAGTAGCTCTGGAATATTTAGAATGAATATGAAGATCAGCTATAAACTTCATTGTCTTATTAAATTAATGCCAATAGAAGATATTTTACTGCCCCCAAAAACTGAAAGACCAGCAAAAATAGACCAAGCTATTAGGTCTAGCAGTTGGCTTAAAAACTCTTTAGGAATAATATTCTTAATCTGCTCTTGCATAGCTTTTTCTAGGTTCTTTTGAATATCTTCCAAAGAATTGCCTGTAGAGGCACTTACCTCTACCTCTGGCTCTTCTATCTTAAAAAGATTGGGAGCCTCGCTTCTGTTAGTAAAAATAGTAAAAGAAAAATATAAAGAGACAAATATTATTGCTATGCCTATTATTAATAAAACCCAACCGAATATTTTCTTAAGTTTCATAAATTTATTAATTTAATTATATATTTCATTTTATCATATTTTCACAGAATTTCCACAAAAAAGGTTGACATAAAGCTTTAAATCCTTATAATTAATAATATAGTAGAAACGAATAAAAGGTCGTAAGAATAAGAAGTTAAACTTTAAAATCAAATGATTAAAGACAATTTATATCCTCAGATTGTTGCTCAAGAAGAAACTGCTGAAGAGCCAAAAACTGAGGAAACCGTCGATCAAGAAGAAAATCCTATGGGAGCTCCTGCTGAAGGAGAAGAAACTCCTACTGAAGGAGGAGAAGAAACTCCTGCTGAAGGAGGAGAAGAAACTCCTGCTGAAGGAGGAGAAGAAACTCCTGCTGAAGGAGGAGAAGAAACTCCTGCTGAAGAAAACACAGGATTTTAATTTTAAAATCTTATTTCTACAACTAAAAACCCCTTGTCATAAGGGGTTTTTGGTTATAAAGAGGATTTTTTAAGAATAATCTTATAAAGGTTTTCCAAGAAATCTCCTCCAGCATAGCCTATAATTAAAGCTAACGCTGGACTTAAAGAAGAATTATTTAAGAATTGAATGCCTGTTTCATTCACAGCTACAGCCACTAACAACCCGACAATTCCGGAAATAAACATCATAGCAAAAAAGTAAGGCAACTTAAACCCAACATTCTTATATGAATACTGATGCTTTATATAACCAATCAATCCTCTAATAACTCCTCCTCCAAATCCTGCTATTAATATTGAAATATACATATTTAATTTATCTTTATTTATTATATCATAAAATAATCCAACCAAAAAACCGCTATTAGCGGTCTTGGAAGCTCTAACTAGGAGCAGGACTCTGGATTATCACCCTATAGTCAGTATAGCAAATAAAGAGATTTTGTCAAGCTTTGTCTGTTAATAACTAAAAGACCGTGGAGGTGTGGGGAATCGAACCCCAAGGCTTTTGGGTGATAATCCAAAGCCTACTCCACGTCACCCCCACGGCATTTTTATTATATCATAAAAAGAGGGCTATTCCCCTCTTTATATTTTAATTATTTCCTTAAATATTAATTTAGTTTGAAAAAACAAACCTGCTGATGTTTAATGTGCCCAATCAATCCTCTAATAACTCCTTCTCCAAACCCTGCTATTAATATTGAAATATACATATTAATATAATATATCAAATTTATTAAACTTGCCTGTATATTCTTCTTCTATAATATCTACATTATCGACTCTAGAGAAAAAGGTTCCTTTTTTAGCCCATTTAACCAGTTTATCTACCTCTGCTTTCTCTCCTTCGATAACAGCCTCCACTCTGCCATCTTGAAGATTCTTAACAAAACCGGTAACTTTCTTAGCCTTCTGATACATTGTTATCCTAAAGAAAACACCCTGAACCCTGCCGGAAATAAAAAGATGAAGCCTAATCTTGTTAGAAAGTTTATCTTTCATATTCTAAGCTTCGCCTGCCTAAATGTCTTACCAGTATCTTCAGCTATCTTTTTCCCAGCGCCAGTTAAAGAAAATTCTGTTTTAGGATCTCCGCTTATTAATTTCTGCCTTCTCAAAGTTCTTAATGATCTGTCTAGTTTTCTAGAATCGGGCCATTTCTTAATGCCAGGAAAACAAAAAGAGTCTGGAAATAAAGAAAAACACTCTTTTACTAGTCTCTCATAAGTACATTTATTCTTTTTAGAAGCAACTGAGTAAATGCTAAAAAGAATTAGGTTGTGCAAAGAAGCCTTTTTGTATAAAACTTGGTCTATTTTTTTATTCTTAGCCATTACCAAAGAAAAGGTACTGCATTAGTAGATAAGTACCAAAATAAAAATGTTGCAAAAATAAATATAGTAATGATATCAATTAAGTTTGCCATATATTTTACTATATCATAAAATTGAGATAATTTCAAGTACCATACCTATAAAAAAGATTAAAATCAAAGAGTAATACAAAGGATTCATTTTCTTATTATTTTTCTTAAGAAAAGCCCTATACAAGAAAACTACTAATGAACCTTCTATAGCTAAAGCCACTGCTCCAGTAAAACCAATAACGCTGATAAACTCTCTTATGCCTGATAAAAATAATGCTAAAGGAATAAAACAAACTAAAAGCCAGGATATATTTTTAGAAACCCCCAGATCATACCAAAGTGCTTTTTGCAAGGTTAAGCCAAGAGTTATAAAAGAAGTAAAGCAAGTAATAATACCAAAGATAAAACCAAGCTTTATAATATTAGGCAGAATGCTAGACATGCCAGAAATAGCATCTTTGGAAACCTGAGGAGAAGCCCCTAAAACAATGTAAATAAAGAATAAATAGATAAACATTGTTAGAATAACTCCGGCAATTATCAGCTTTTTAATATGTTTGCCTTTTGTCATTTCTTTTAGCTCAGGAATAATAGAAGCCCCGCCTAAAGAAAATAAAACCACTCCATAAGGAAGAATAAAATGCTTTAAATCAATCTTTTTGAAGTTATCCAAATTAATAGCAGGAAAAGCTTTAAATAAAAATATTCCTAAAATAACCAAAAGAATTATTAATAAACACAATTCAATACCAGAAATGCTTTTAATCCCTCTGAATATTAAAAAAGAACCTAAAATAAAAAAAAGCAAAGTAGACAACAAAACAGAAAAGCCAGTAAGAGAACTAAAAAACTGGCCCATAAGAATCAAATAAGCCAGCAAGGCCCCTATTCCTCCTAAAGAAACTACTATAAAACTAAACTTTTCCCATTTATTACCTAGGTATTCTCCAACATAGCCAGGCAATCTGCAAATCTGTTTTGTGCCTAAAATAATTTGAACATAGATAAGATCAAAAACTATAACAATAAAACCCATTAATAAGAAATATCCCAAAACAACAAAAAATCCGGCTTTAGAAGCAACATAAGGTAAGCCGAATATACCAGCACCAATAACAGTGCCGAGAAAAACAGCTAAGGCTTTTATAAAATTCATTTATCCCTTAAAAACCTTATAGCCCTCTCTTACTTTTTCCTTAACCTTTAAACCAGCCTCATCGCCTTTTTTAGCTTTTTTAATCTTCTTATGATCTATTTCCATTGATTTTACTGGCTGGGTAAAATCAGTATCTTCTCCGCCAACAATCCTAATGCTATCCCCTTCTGAGACAGGGCTTAGAAATTTTATGACAGCTACCCCAATATTTGAAAAATAATGGATAACTTCACCGATTGGTTTTTCTTCTTTCATATGACCTTTTATTTAATTATAGCATAATTAAAAACCCCCTAACAGAGGGGATCTTTAATGAGGGGCAATGAATCTGACAAACTCGGTTCATTCTTTAAAGCTGGGTTTGGACCTAGCCAGGGATATCCGTAAACCTCCTTTACCAGACCTAGTGTCCTTAAGGAATTTTATCCCGCACCCCCTCAATTATCATATTAATAGAGCAAACTGGTTTGTCAAGGAAAAAAGAGCTGAATTTATCAGCTCTTTTAAATTAAAAATCTGTGTGGGAGAAACCATCACCACCAGGAGGCGTTAAATTAATATTATCAAAATTAACATTGATTCGCTCATAATCATCTCCCAATTGTTCTAATTCTTCCTTAGTCAAACTAATTGAACAACGAATCAATCCTGCTGTACCTTGAAAAGAAACATACATAGAACCTTTTCCATACATTTTGCTTTTATTTATTAATACAGGCTTAATTTCATTATTTTCTTCTTCTTTTTCTGCTTCGCGTATCAATGCTTCAAAACTTGCTTCAGCGCCTCCTAGACCACAAGGACAACAACCAACGAATTGAGTCCCTTTATGCCCTTGCCTTTTAAGTATATCTGATATTTTGGGTCCATTAATTTTTCCTAAATATGCCATTTTTATTCTCCTTTAAATTTTTCTATAATCTCTATTACTGATTTAAGCAAATTTTCTCTAGATCGTTTCTCTGACCAAAAGGTTGACAAATCATTATCGTCATAAGCCTTTTCGTAATCTTGTCTATACTCATGATCTATCTCTTCTTGGATTGTACTTAATTTTTCGATTAATTCATCTATTACTTCAATTGAAGCATAAAAGCAAAGTATTTGTAGTTTGTCTTTTAAGATTTCTTCTTTTTCTAAAGAAGGCCTTGCTTTTAAAACATAACATTCAATCTCTAAAAAAAGACTATGTGCAATACTATCCATTTTTATTCTCCTAAATTATAAAAGTTCAATTTACTTTTAAATAATATAACAATAAGTATGTTATGTCAATAATGATGTGCCCTCGGGAGGAGTCGAACCCCCAGTCTTTCCCTTAGGACGGGACTGCTTTATCCAATTAAGCTACGAGGGCTTTTTTATAAATTTATCACATTTTACTCTTATTTTCAATATGATATAATAAAAACATAATTAATAAATGTATAATATATGAAAAACCTATCAATAGTAGAAATAGCTAAAAAGGTCTGCCCAGCTGTAATTACTATAGTAGTGTCTAAAGATCTTCCTAAAGTAGAAGGTTTTTATTTAATGCCTTTTGGCGGAAAAGGAATAATGATGCCTAAGTTTAAGGACGGAAAGAAAGAAAGCACTAAAATAGGAGGAGGTTCAGGATTTATTGTTTCCAAAGACGGCTATTTAATTACTTCTCAGCATGTAGTAGCAGATCGAGAAGCTGATTATACGGTTATTCTAGAGCCCAAAAAGAAATACCCGGCCAAAGTATTGGCTAGAGATCCAATAAATGATATTGCCGTTTTGAAAATAAAAGGAAAAACATTCCCCTATTTAGAACTAGGGGATTCTAAAAAACTACAACTAGGAGAACCAGTAGTGGCTATTGGCAATGCTTTGGGAGAATTCCATGACACAGTTAGCTCTGGAATCATTTCTGGCTTATCTAGATATATCCAAGCTACCAATCATATGACCCAACAAGCAGAAAGATTAAGGGGGCTGATCCAAACAGATGCAGCTATTAATCCAGGCAATTCTGGAGGACCATTGGTAAGCATGGATGGCAAAGCTATAGGAATCAATACTGCTGTAGTTATGGGCGCCCAAAACATAGGATTTGCTATCCCTATTGATT
>Ga0272441_10010344_pt1 | contig 14146 bp, 14 predicted proteins | sample SSMProp6N_FD_193582 | JGI IMG/M metagenome (GOLD analysis project Ga0272441, IMG submission 193582) | Marine sediment archaeal communities from Little Sippewissett salt marsh, Falmouth, MA, United States - SSM-Prop-6N | ecosystem: Environmental > Aquatic > Marine > Wetlands > Sediment ... | reverse complement strand
TACCATACATCGCGTCAATTGCAGTCGGTCTGCTCCTCATGATTCGCTTTCCGCAGATTGCATTGTGGTTGCCGAACCAGATGATCAACTGACGGAACGTGCGCCCAACTACGGGGACCACGCCGGACACTTGAGTCGGCGGCCCCCACAAGATTGTCCATACCGCCGGGCGGTCGATACAGACTTCAGGAAGGAGACTACACACGTGGCAGACGAGACCAAGAAAGCAGAAATACTTGCGGGACTTCACGATGGTGTTGTGGAGTTCGACGAAGACAGAACGGTAGAGGTAGCAAACGAGGCCGTTGCCGAAGGCGTCGACGCCTACGAGGCCATCATGGACGGCCTGGCAAAGGGGATGGAGACCGTAGGCGGAATGTATGCCCGACAGGAGTACTTCGTGCCTGAGCTGCTCCTGTGTGCGGACGCCCTGTACGCAGCGCTCGATATCCTGAAGCCACACCTGAAGAAAGAAAACCATGCCGAGGCAAAGAAGGTGGTTCTTGGCGTTGTCGAGGGCGACATCCACGACATAGGCAAGAACCTCGTGAAGGTCATGTTCGACGCGGCAGGATGGGAGGTCATCGACCTCGGAGCCGACGTCAAGATAGAACGCTTCGCCGAGGAACAGAAGAAGGCAGGAGCCCAGGTAGTGGGAATCTCGGCCCTGATGACCACGAGCATGCTCGCCATGCCGAAGATCATCAAGATGGTGAAGGACGGCGACCCGAACGCGCGGGTGCTTGTCGGTGGAGCTCCCATCAACCCGGACATAGCCGGTAGCTATGGCGCAGATGGCTATGCCCCGAACGCGGGCGAGGCAGTTGCAGCCGCCATGGCAATCCTCGCGCAGTCCTAGAAGCACTGGAGAGACACGGAATGGCCATAGATAGAGTACAAGAACTACTCAGTGGAAGACAGGTAGACCGGGTACCCCTGTATCACTTTCTGCTCGGCTTCTGTGCACGCAACGTGGGCTACGAAGTCGCAGACATGTATTCGGATCCACAGAAAAGCTACCAGGCACAGGCCTGGACGTTTGAACAGTACGGCATCGACGGAGGTCCCGATTACGGCTACGCCTCGTACGGCGGCTGGGAGTTTGGCGGAGAGATCAAGATGCCTGAAGGCGAATGGCAACAGGCACCTTCACACGTTACGTTCCCGGTGACCAAACCCGAGGACCTCGATGGGCTGACTCTTCCGGACGCAAGAACGGCTGGCTCGCTTCCGCTGGCAATGGAGTTCTCGAAGCTGCAGCAACAGAATGGCGTGCCCATCACAGTGATACTGGGAGGCAACTTCAGCGTCGCAGGCAACATTTGTCCGCCAAGCACGCTATGTCGCTGGATGCTGAAGAAGCCTGATGCTGCGCACCGACTGCTGCGCATAGCGAGCGATCACATACTGGATGTGGTCCGTCTCTGGGCAGATACGTTTGGCGCAGAGAACGTCATCCCGAATCTGTGGGAGCCTATCGCAGCCAACGACATTATCTCCCCCAAACAGTTCGAGCAGTTCGCCCTCCCCTACATCAAAGAAACCAACGAGCAGATGCTCGATATGGGCATAAAGCACATTCTGTACCACATATGCGGCGAGCAGAACGCCAATATGCCCTTGTGGGCGCAGATACCGATGGGAGACCCGGGAATGGTCACGTTCGGCCACCAGGTGACGCTCACCAAGGCCATCGAGCACTTTGGGGACTCCTGTATCATCCTGGGAAATGTTGACTCATCGCTCATCCAGACCGGAACGCCCCAACAGGTCTATGAGGCATGCAGGGACGTGATTCTCGAGGCGAAGGACGCGCCGCGCGGCTTCATGCTTATGTCAGGTTGCGAGCTTCCGCCCATGTCGGCGCCCTACAACGTCTACATGATGAAGAAGGCCATAGAGGACTTCGGACAGTACTGACCCCCCTGTCGCATTGTCGGCCAACAGTGCGACAGGTTCGCATGCCAGATTGACAAGCGAGGTGAGTGATGGCTCTAGGCAATGACCGCGTAAGCATGCTGATCCAAGGAGAGCCCATCGATGGCATTCCTGTCTTTCCGCTGGGAATCAGGGGGTTCGCCGCACTGGGAGCGGGATACACGCTGGCTGACGCCTATGGCAACGGCGAGCGGAGTTGTCAGGCAGAGCTATGGGCGCAGGAACAGTATGGCTTCGACGGGTTCCCAAACTACGCCTACGGAGTCCTCGGGGTCTGGGAGTACGGGGGTGAAATTCACATGCCGGACGGTGAGTTCGAGCAGGCCCCGATGACAGTGCGGCTTCCGGTCACAAACGAAGAGGACATCGAGAAGCTCCAGCTACCGCCAGACATCTCCACCGCCGGCGCCATGCCTGTCGGTCTTGCCCACTCTCATCTCGCCGCGCAGGCAGGCAGGACAGTCATAACGCCCAATGCAGGCGTCTTCACCACCGCTGGCTGCCTCTGCGGCCTGTCACAACTGGCCAAGTGGATGATGAAGAAGCCTGCCCTCGCGCATCGCCTCCTCGAGCACTCTCGCGACCTGCTCATCGCGATGGTCCAGCACTGGGTCAATACTTTCGGCCCGGATATTCTCATGTACAACGCGGAGCCGTCCGCATCCAACCAGGTCATCTCGGCCCGCCATTTCGAGGAGTTCGTCCTCCCCTACACCATCGAGGTGCACTCGGCCGCCCTCAAGATGGGCATCAAGCACATCATGGTGCACGTCTGCGGCGACCAGAACCTCAACCTTGACCTGTGGAAGCGGGTACCGGCAGGTGACCCTGGCCTCCTTACATTTGGACATGAAGTGGACTTGCGAAGAGCTATCGAAGTATTCGGCGAGACCTCAGTCATCATGGGCAACGTGGAACCCGCCCTCATACAGACCGGCCATCCCGATGACCTCTACCAAGCATGTACTGCGTGTATCGACGCAGGAAGAAACGCGCCTCGCGGTTTTGTTCTTATGTCAGGTTGCGGCTTTCCTCCACGCACACCCCCCTACAACTTCTACACGATGGTGAAGGCGGCGCGGGAGTACGGGCGACGATGACCACTGTAGAAGTCGACAGCGGTATCTGCGGATATGTCTCAACCATCTACGCAAGCCGGATATCCCCGTCCACGATTCATGTCGAAGTCCAGAGCGACTGCGCCATGGTGATGGCCTGTGCCGAATGCCTGAACGAGCTGCAGATCAAGGATGCCCTCAATCCGCGTCGAGACGGCTGGGTACACAAGCTGATGTTCACACACATCCGCCACGCCGGCTGCCCGGTGCCCACTGCCGTGGCTAAGGCACTCGAGATAGAATTGGGTGCTGCACTGCCAAAAGACGCCCACATCAGGTTCAAACAACAGGCAGACGACTAGTCCCCACTACCCCTCAGACACCCCCCGAGCGTCAAGTAGACAATACGAATCCGTTCTCTCTATAGTCCAGCGCACTATGTCATCCGGCAGCCCCCCTACGGATAGACACCCCACACACAGTCTCGAGAAAGTCAGCCAAGGACTCCACAAGGAGCATGCGAAGACCGGCAGCCGTGCCGGCAAGCATAGACACAAACGTCAACAGAGGAGGGCACAAAAATGACATCACCTACGGCAGCGCAAATCCTGGAGGACACCATCGCACGCACCACTGCATCGCTGGAGGAGGAGAGGAAGAAGTCGCCGGAGGAGATAGTCAAGGCCAACAGGGCGAGAGCACGCAAGATTGAGAGACATCTGAAGCTGCCAACTCTACCGGTTGGGGTCAGGTTCTGGAGAGAGGGAGAGATCATCCCTGACAATGCGGGTGCTCCTCCACGCAGGAAGTACACCTACTGCCAGATTCTCTCCATGATTCGCTTCAACGCCGAGGAAGACAGAGATATCACCCTTATCAAGCAGGACGACCTCACGTGCCACCTGGCGATGGGCATTCTCGGCTACGAGGACATGCCCAGCAACGTCACGGAGGGCAACTCCGGAATCCACTTCTATGACAAGGACCTCTGTATCAGCGCCATGGAAACCATCCCGAAGATACCATTCAGGGTCAAGGCAATAACCGTTGGCGCACTCGAGAACCTGCCCATCGTTCCTGACGTCATCGTTATGGCTGTCACGCCCGGCCGCACGAACAAGGTCATGGACGGGGCCATGTGGTACAAGGGCGGCAGGTTCGTCGTCCAGTACGGCAACGGCTGCGGCGCCTGCGGAAATGCCACCGCCGAACCCATGATCAGCGACCAGGTTGCCACTATCGCGTTCATGTGCCATGGGGCACGCCGCTGGGGCGGCTTCGAGGACACGGAACTGGGATGCGGCGTCAGAATCGACAGATTTGACGCGTGGGTAGCAGGAATGGAGGCGACATGGCTCACCGGCCACTCCTACCCACCTGCCCACCAACTGCCTTCTGACATCCGCGAGACCCATCACGTTCAAAGGGGCACGACATACGAAGAAGCGTACCCGTACTGCCTGGACAGCTAGTTCCTTCTCCAGGAGCGGCAGGCAACTGCCGCTCCTGCGCGCCGCTTGATGCGGACTCGCATTCAATCCGCAGCCTCCTTCATGACACGTACCTTCGTACGCCCTGTATACAGGCTCGTCCTCCGCGCTCCACCGTCTGACACAGCAACGGTCGAGGCCACCTCCCGGAAACGTGGTGCACACGTCCACCGGATGTGTCGTGAAGGTATTGACATCAAACTCTGTCGTATGCGAAGCTTTTCCGCACAAAAGGTTTGGGCCGGTGGCGGGAGACGCCTGCGCAAGACGCAGGGGCCGAAGGGGCAAGGCGCGCGAGACAATCAGACGCCGAAACTCTCAGGCAAAAGGACCGTCGCCCATGGTTTTCTTGGAGAGTCTCCCAGATAGGGGGCGCCGATGGGGAAAGCTCGCTACGAGCAATCTCTCAGGCCAAAGGACAAGGAACGCCCGCGACGCCTTGTGCGGGATTGACGTAGTCATCTTGAACACGTTGCACCCCGCATCGTTTCGTGCCGCGAGTGCTTCCCCTGCCCTTTGACCAGCGACCTCCTTCTCTCTCCAACGTATCGACCCATCCCTTTGGCATTGCGTGCGACCCTGCGCTATCCACCACGTGGCAGAGCGGCCGTGAGAGAAAGGAGGTCAACGGCACAAAGAACGGCGACGTACGACCGGACACACACCCGAGCATCAACAAGAACACCCCTGAACGACCAACCCAACATATGGAAGGAGGATACACATGGACTACCTGCAGATTGCCAATAGCGGCACGATGTGGCTCGCATGCTTGCCAGGCGTAGCTCTCATCATCGTGCAGGCGATCATTTTCATGCGGCTGGCCTATCGAAATGGCCAGGAAATGGGAATGGACAAAGCAGTCCTGAACGTAGGAATGAAGGCTGGTCTCATCTCAGCAATCGGGCCTTCTTTTGCCGTCCTGATCGGCATGATGGCTCTCATCGTAAACATAGGGGCTCCTTTCAGCTGGATGAGGCTCTCCTACATCGGCTCGATCATGTACGAGCTCCTGGGTGCGGATATGGGAGCGCAGGCAGTTGGAACAAGCCTGGGTGCCCCCGAGTTCGGCGAACTCGCATTCGCGAGTGCTGTATGGACGCAGACCCTGGGCGCCATCGGATGGCTGGTGGTCGTTGCCGCGTTTGCACACAAGCTTGAGTACGTGCGACTTAAGCTAGCCGGAGGGAAGATGGGCTTCCTGCCGGTGCTGAGCGTCGCAGCTATGCTCGGAGCATTTGCATACCAGGCATCAAGCCGACTACTGGCAGGTGGAGGCAGCACCGTTGCTGTACTCGTTGGCATGATCGCCATGATGGTCATGGTCAAGCTGGCGCACCGATTCAAGCAGGGCTGGCTCATACAGTGGTCGCTCGGCTTCGCCATGCTGCTCGGAATGTTTGCGGGAGGACTTGTCCCGGCCTAGCCTGGACAAGAGGACAAGGAGTCAAACATGTCTGAAGATGTATACAACAGCAAATTCACCCCGTCTGTCATCAGATGGGGAATGATAACCGTATGGCTGGGCGTCGCTCTCAGTTTCATACCGGCGTTCTACCTGTGGTCCGTTCACGGACTGCTGCCAACCAGCGCGGAAATACTCAAGGGCTTCGGCCTTATCGCCGCCATCGTCGTGGCATTCTGGTTCGTTGAGCCTATCTCGTACTATCCGATTCTTGGTTTACCCGGCACCTACCTCTCATTCCTGGCCGGCAATATTTCGAACATGAGAGTCCCCTGCTCCGCCGTTGCCCAAGAGGCTGCGGGAGTACCAGAGGGCACTCCAAAGGGAAGCATCATCTCGACAATTGCCATTGCTGTCTCCATGCTGGTGAACACGGTCATTCTCTTCATAGGTGCTATCGGCCTGGCTGCTCTTGTCAGCAACCTACCGGAAGGCGTCCTACACGCATTTGACTTCATATTGCCAGCCATTTTTGGTGCCATCTTCGGTCAGTTCGCGCTGAGGAGCTACTCGCTGGGCGCGATAGCCCTTGGACTGGGACTCATACTGAACCTGGCAGGAGTGCTACCCAACTGGGGAACACTGCTTGTTCTTGTGTTCGGAACCATACTGATTGCACGGTTCCTATGGGAAAAGGGAAAACTGGGGCCGAAGGAAGCATAGTCGCAACTTGTGAGCGTCAGGAGAGCCACACAAGCGACCCGACTGAGGTAAAACCGACGAGAACATGACAACTAGCGAGTTATGAAGAAGGTGACCAACATGAACCTTGAAGAGAAAATCCTGTCTTCCGTCGATGAAGACGCAAAAATGCTTGAAGACCTGGAAAAGGATATCTGGAACCATCCCCAGACGGGTTTCCACGAGGACTACGCGGCAGGCTTGCTTGCGGGAGTGCTCGAAAAGGCCGGGTTCCGGGTGCAAAAGAGGGTAGCCAGCCTGCCAACAGCGTTCATGGCCGAGTGGGGCAGCGGGTCCCCCATCATAGGCGTTCTCGGTGAGTACGACGCCCTTCCAGGCATGTCCCAGCAGGTCAATGCGGAAAAACAGCCCGTGCAAGACGGCGCTCCCGGCCACGCCTGCGGACACAACCTCCTCGGCACGGCAGGCGTTGGTGCCGTGCTTGCGCTCAAGAAAGCGATGGAGACCGATGGTGTCGCAGGAACCATACGCTACTACGGTTGTCCGGCTGAGGAGACCCTGATCGGCAAGGTGTTCATGGCACGAGATGGTGTGTTCGATGACCTTGACGCCGCCATCACATGGCATCCGTTCTACGCCAATACGCTGTGGAACTCGGAGTCGATGGCCATGAATTCCTTCAAGCTGAACTTCCATGGAGTCTCAGCACATGCGGCCAACGCACCTCACCTAGGAAGGAGCGCCCTCGACGCGGTCATGCTCACAGAGTGTGGTGTCAACTTCATGCGGGAGCACATGACCACCGATGCAAGGATCCACTGCGTCGTGACTCATGGCGGAGAAGCGCCGAACATCGTGCCTTCCTACGCACAGATGTGGTACTACGTGCGCGCTCCGAAACGCCCTCAGGTTGAAGAGCTGTACGCGCGGCTGCTCAAGATAGCGGAAGGCGCGACACTCATGACCGAAACGACCTTCGACGTCGACCTGATTGCAGGCTGCTACGACTTCATGCCGAACCAGGTCATGGGCCAGATAATCAACGAGCGCATGAAGCAACTGGGAGCACCTGCGTTCGACGAAGCGGACCTGGAACTGGCACATCAACTGAAGAACACGCTACCGCCCGAGCAGGTGGATGGCACATTGAGGACCTATCGCATGGATGCCGAGCAGCTCGGCGACCCGCTGTGTGACAGAGTTCTCGATGCCGTCGGCAGCTTCACTCAGGGCGAGGTTACCGCAGGTTCTACCGATGTGGGCGACGTATCCTACATCGTGCCAACCGGCCAATTCACGACGTGCTGCATGCCCCTGGCTGTGGCGATACACTCCTGGCAGTCCTGCGCTTCAACAGGGTCGAGCATAGGAGCAAAAGGCATGATACTGGCAGCCAAGGTGCTGGCCCTGACCGGGCTTGACCTGCTGACCAAGCCCGATGTAGTCGCGGCCGCCAAGCAGGAGTTCAAGAAAAAGACCGGAGGCAAGGGCTACGTCAGCCCCTTGCCTGAAGGGCTCAAGCCACCGGCCGACGACTAGATGTCGACGTTCGCCCCGTAGCACGCACACGAGGGGGCACAGGCTGATTGGCCTGTGCCCCCTCGTAGCTGGTAAAATCTGCGAGTGACTTACCGCGCCCTCATCTCCGACCTCGACGGAACCCTACTCGATACCCTCCAGGACCTCGCCGACTCAGTCAATGTGGCACTTGGCCGCCTCGGACTGCCCGGACACGAACTGGAGGCCTACAAGTACTTCGTCGGCGACGGTCGCCGAATGATGGCACTAAGGGCACTGCCGGAAGACCGCAGGGACGAAGAGACACTCTCGCAACTGTGCACCTATATCACCGAGGAGTACTCCTTCGGGTGGTCAAGCAAGACCCGGCCCTATGATGGGATTCCCGAGCTACTTGATACCTTGACCGAGCGAGGCATCAGGATGTCCGTCCTCTCCAACAAACCCCACGAGTACACCTACCCCATAGTCACCGACCTGCTGTCCCGCTGGAACTTCGAGGTTATCGCGGGAGAATCGCCGGACTTCCCCAAGAAGCCGGACACAACCGGAGTCATGCGCATCCTCGCGCACATGGACGTGAAACCGGAGGAATGCCTCTACATTGGTGACTCGGGGGTGGACATGCAGACTGCCTCTACGGCAGGGCTGCTGCCAATCGGAGTTCTGTGGGGCTTTCGAACTGCAGAAGAACTGCTGGAGAACGGTGCAAAGATTCTCGTTGAGAAGCCCGCGGAAATCCTGGCTCTTCTCGACGACTGACCATCAATCCCCACCTCGACTCCCGATTCGGGCCCCTCACACAGGTTCTATCCTGATATCATTCATTCACGGCGTTTTGAACGTTCGTCCCACATCTAAGGCAAGGGAGGACCACGTCGATGGTTGAGCGAAAGATGCTTGGGCTGGAAGAAGCCGACAAGATGGTCGGCGCAATTATCGAGTACACGAAACAGCAGAACGGACTCCCCGTGTCCATCGCCGTCGTAGACAGCCGCGGCGACCTTCTGAAGTTCGTGCACATGGATGGCGCGAGCTGGAACTCCACCCAGATAGCCCAGATGAAGGCCTATAGCGCAGCTAAGTTCAGGCGAGACACCAGTGCACTAGCCGCGTGGATGGCGGACATGAACATCCAGTTGACCGACTGGGGAGACCCACAAGTCACATCCATCGGTGGTGGGGTGGTAGTGTGGGATGAGAGTGTTTCACCCCACAAGCCGTTGGGCGCAGTCGGTGTGAGCGGCTGGCCACGACCAGATGACGACATAGAATACGCGCGCATCGGCATCGCTGCCCTCGGGTAGTCCGTAGCGGGAGTTGATGCGACCCACGCAATATTCGAGCGCGTTCCCCGCGTCGCGCATGCAGTGTTTCACGCACGACCGAAGTGCGAATCTCTTACTGGAGGAAATCGATGCTCAAGGCAGACACTATCCGGCTGACAACCCTACTGGAGAACACAGGACCAGGTCGCGGACTCCTTTGCGAGCACGGTCTCAGCATACTCGTCGAGGCTGGCGGAAAATCAATCCTCGTTGATACGGGCGCAACACCCTACACGGTTGTCCACAACGCGACAGCGTTAGGAGTCTCACTCTCCAGTGTCGATGCCATCGTGCTAAGTCACGGTCACTACGACCATACTGGCGGCCTCGAAGCAGTGCTGGCCGCGATGCACAAGCAGACGGAGGTCATCGCCCATCCCGCCATCTGGGAAGCAAAAGGGGGAGCAAGACCCCAGGGAAGGGTCGAATACGTCGGAATCCCGTTCTGCCGAGACGAACTGGAGCGGGTTGGGGCGCGCTTCAATCTGACCTCAGAGCCAACGTGGATCACGGAAGACATCGCCACGACGGGTGAAGAAGAGTTGACCACTGACTTCGAGACGATAGACAAGAAGCTGGTCCTGAAGAAAGGCGAAGATATCGTCCCGGACCCGATGCTTGATGACCAATCGCTGTTCCTGAAAACCGACCGTGGCCTTGTTGTTGTCCTCGGCTGTGCGCATCGTGGAATGATCAATGTGATCCGTCACTGTATGAAGCTCTCGGGAATGGACAAGGTATACATGGTTGTCGGGGGCACGCACCTGGGCCCCGCGTCGTCGGAGCAGGTAGCGAAGTCCATCGCAGCACTCAGGGAAATCGGCGTCGAGTACATAGGAGTATCGCATTGCACCGGGCTGCCTCGGGCAGGAATCCTTGCACAGGAATTCGGCAAGCAGTTCTTCTACAACAACTGTGGCACCGTCCTCAACCTGCCACTATAAACTCAACAGGCGCGGCAGGAAGGCATGCAGCACATATCCGCCGCCTGTTTCGCGTCAAAGTAACCAAGAGGTCCCCGCGAAAGACCGAAGCGCGGGGACCTTTTCGTTTGGTGACAAGATCAAGCGACCCGGAGAACGAAGAGCAGGAACTTGGCCCTGCTCGCCGTCGTGTACACAGCGAGGTCTGACCAGCGCTCGTCAGACGGGTCGACGTCGAGAAGAATGACCGCGTCGGCCTCGCAGCCCTTGAACTTCATGTACGTGTAGTAGTGAACGATGTGGGGACCCGCCTCGTCGCCCTGCACCACACGGAACTTGCCCACATTGCCATCCAGCGGCACGCACGTCCTCTCTATGCTGTGCCCGCCAAGAACCACTACGCGTTCAGGGGCCACACCTTTCTCGACGATTAGCTGTTCCAGGATGGACGCAAGATGACGGCGGCGGCTCGACGGTGAGGAGTTCACATGCTCCTCGACCGGAATGCCGACGGGCATGCCCTGCTTGGGGCGCATGTCCGTGCTGGAATAGCCACCGACATACTCGCAGATGCTCCGGGTGTTCCTACAGTTGTCTGCAAGTAGAAACGGCTCTTCCTTTACAGGGAAATCCATCTCAGTACCAAACACATTCTGGTCCGGGTCGTAGAAGACATAGTAGTACCCACCCTCGCGCAGCAGTGGGCCCAGCGACCGCCAGTAGTCGCTCCGAAAATCCTGTCCTTCATCAACAATGAGGGCGTCGTACCCCTCGACGCCCCGGTTCACTACTTCCAGGAAAGCCTGTGGCACCAGCTTCGTATAGAAGTGGTCGTCTCGCACACATTCAGGAACAGCGCCCGCCTGGTCGAGCATTTCGAGGCAGAAGTCGTGATATGTCGCCGCAGTCACCCCGTCGAAATCCAGTACTGCGTCCTTCAGCCGTTCTCCGATGAGCTGGTTGAACGCCAGGAGCAACACGCGTTTGCCTCCTGCCGCCAGTTCCTGCGCCTTCTTGACCGCCATCACTGTCTTGCCCGAGCCTGCGCAACCCTGTATCAGAGCCGTACGACGATATCGGATAATTTCGAGCAACCTGCACTGCTCCTCCGTCAGGGCAAAGAGCTTCCTCTCGGCTTTCTCCATTTGCTCAAGGAGAGAGGCTCCGTATTCGCAGTACGGCATGATGACAAGGCGAAGTGCCTCAACCTCTCTATCGGACAGCACGCGATCGAACGGTCTCGTCACATCATAGATACGGCCCACCGCGGCAGCCACGTTGTCGAGGTCTCTGCCGTTGATGAGAATCTCACGTGAGGCATCAGGCGGCAGGACAGACGGCTCAGCAAACGAGTTCGGGAAGCAGACGGAGTATCCGATAGAGACCGGCATGTTCCGGCCGGTGCGCTCCTTGAGGAGGGCGGCGAGCTTGTACTTGTTTGCCCTTGCCTGTCCGAAAGGGTCCCCGATGGGATGGTCACCCTGGTACCAGCAAGCGCGCGCACCATCGTAGCTGACTACACCACCCTTTACCTCGATGATGAGGAGTCCCCTATCTGGTGAGAAGAGAAGAAAGTCGATTTCCCCGTCGAGGAGCATGCCCTCGCGGTTGTGTGTGAGAGTCTTGAAAGAATGAAAGACAGTGAAGCTGTCGTCCAGCCCATCGCGCAGAACATCGAACAGTTGCTGTTCCGCCCGGCTCACACCGTCTTCGGGCACGACTGCGGGAATCATCAATGCCAAGCTGCACACCCCCAACAACGCAGGATGGCGAAATCATAGACCAGTCGTTTGCCTGAGGGTAGACCAAGAAAGTCCTGAAAAGGGGCGACAATACGAATATGGGTACGGTACTATTTGCGGCCACAGCAACCGGTCTTTTGTGACCGGTAAGGAGGGTGTCCCCATGACCGATTCCAGCGAACACGTGTTCGGCATGGTGGCGGAGAAAGGCCGATGGCTTTTCGTCGCTGCCGGATTCCTCATTAACATCTGCCTCGGGAGCGTCTACGCGTACAGCGTGTTCCGCAACCCCGTGCAGGATCTGTTCAGCACCTCGACCTTCGAGAGTGGTCTGCCCTTCATGGTCTTCCTGGCTACCTTCGCCATTCTCATGTTCTTCGGCGGCCGCCTGCTCAGCAGCATCGGTCCCAAGAAGGTGGGCATCATCGGCGGTTCACTCGTGGGAGGAGGCTGGATACTCTCCGGCATCATTCCCAACGCCATTCCCAGCATCTGGGCACTTGTCCTGACCTACGGCGTCATCGGCGGCGCAGGCGTTGGACTCGCCTACGGCGGACCGCTCGCGGTTGCCACGCGGTGGTTCCCCGACAAGAAGGGACTTGCCGTTGGCCTGACCATCGCGGGTTTCGGCGGCTCTCCATTCGTCACCGCCAACCTGGCCCGTCCACTCATCGCGAGCAACGGTCCCTTGCAGACCTTCCTCATGATGGGCGTTGCTTTCCTTATCGTCGTGATTCTGCTCAGTTCCCTCATGCGCTTCCCGTCACCCGACTGGAAGCCATCAGGTATGAAGGCTGCTGCGAAGGGCGCGAGCGCCCGTGCGGAGATGGATACGGCCACAATGGTCCGAACATCTACCTTCTGGGGCCTGTTCCTCGCATACACCATCGGCTGCCTCGCCGGACTGATGGCCATCGGCATCTCCAGCCCTGTAGCGACCGGCGTGATACAGGTCGACGCAGGCACTGCGGCAGCCCTCGTGGGCGTCTTCGCCATCTTCAATGGTGCCGGCAGGCCACTCTTCGGCTCACTCACGGACAAGCTCACTCCACGGTGGGCTGCCACACTCTCGATGGGAGTCATTGCTGTCGCCTCACTGGTCATGCTGCAGGCAGGTTCCGGCACGACGGCGCTCTATGTCACTTGCTTCGCCGCGCTGTGGCTTTGTCTCGGCGGCTGGCTTGCAATCGCCCCGACCTCCACAACTACTTTCTTCGGCGCCAAGAACTACGCCAGGAACTACGGTGTCGTGTTCTTTGCCTACGGAATCGGTGCGATTCTCGCCAACATCATCTCCGGCCAGTCCAAAGACCTTTTCGGCAGCTATGACACGGCGTTCATCATAGTTGCGATCCTTGCAGTGGTGGGCGCAGTGCTCTCAGTCGTGCTGTTGAAGCCCCCCAAGACCAACTAGTCCCAACGTCGGGAGTCGGGGCCATCACTCCCCGACTCCCGGCAGTACACCCGCATCAGAATTCTGGAGGCACACCATTGGATCAACACGCGACTTTTGCCACGGCCATAAATTGCATGGACGGCCGAGTCCAGCTCCCTGTCATCAACTGGATGCAACAGCACTATGGCGTGGTCTACGTTGACTCCGTCACCGAACCCGGCCCTATCAAGATAATGGCAGAGCAACAGCCCGACGCAGCCGTTGAGTCGATCAAGCATCGGACCGACATCTCGGTTCACAAACATGGTTCCAGCGTCATCGCGGTGGTTGCCCACTACGATTGCGCCGGCAACCCGGTGGACAGGGATGCCCAGATGGGTCAACTCGACCTCTCAATTGCCCAGGTGAAGGCATGGGGATACGAAGTCCCCATCGTCGGCCTGTGGGTTGATGAGCAGTGGACGACTCATCTCGTCAGGGACTACTAGCTCCAGACGCCTCTCGAACACAGAAACGGCCGCGCTGACGCACGCGGCCGTTCCCATTTAGTTCGAGTCTGCTATATGGCGAAGCGCTTCATCGCGTCGCGGTCCAGTTCATAGCCAATGCCAGGGACCTGCGGGACCTTGATGGACCCGTTTGTGGG
>Ga0272441_10010342_pt1 | contig 14147 bp, 9 predicted proteins | sample SSMProp6N_FD_193582 | JGI IMG/M metagenome (GOLD analysis project Ga0272441, IMG submission 193582) | Marine sediment archaeal communities from Little Sippewissett salt marsh, Falmouth, MA, United States - SSM-Prop-6N | ecosystem: Environmental > Aquatic > Marine > Wetlands > Sediment ... | reverse complement strand
TAAAGGATCACCCACACCCCTCCCTCCCCGCCGCGCGAGCGAGGGGGCGGGGGGAGATTTTTCTATCCCCGGGACTCCGTCCGGGGCTATTATCATTTACCCACTCCGTGGGTCATAAAAAAAAAAATTACTTTTCGGAGTGGACTCATATTCAATATTTAATAAACATTATTTCATATTTTCTGCGGCATTAAGTATTTTCATCCGTCTTTTAAGAAAATACCTGGAAAGAAATATGATCCTTGAAACGAATCAATTAAGTAAGAGTTATGGCCCGATAAAGGCTGCTGACGGAATAAATCTCTCAGTGGAAAAAGGCACCGCCTTTGCATTGCTAGGCCCCAATGGTAGCGGAAAAACGACAACACTCGGTATTGTAATGTCAGTGCTGAAACCGGACAGTGGTACTTACAAATGGTTTGGTAAGGAACCTGAACCAGCAACATACAGGAAAATCGGGGCACTGATAGAAGTGCCAAATTTCTTTAATTACCTGTCACTGTATCGCAACCTGGAAGTAATTGCCCGTATAAGGGGTACTGATACTTCAGATATTAATCGTGTGCTCGATGAGACCAGGCTGCTCAAGCGTGCCTCATCCAGATTCGATACCCTTTCACTTGGAATGAAGCAGAGATTGGCACTGGCGGCAGCACTGCTGGGCAATCCTGAAGTGCTGGTTCTGGATGAACCTGCTAACGGCCTTGATCCCGAAGGAATAGCAGAAGTGAGAAACCTTATAATAGAACAGAAAGAGAAGGGCAAAACAATTATTATGGCAAGCCATATACTTGATGAGGTTGAGAAAGTATGTAACCATGTGACAATACTGAAAAAAGGCAAAACACTTGCTTCAGGAAAGGTGAACGAATTACTTGTTACAGACAATATAATAGTGATTGATTCAGGTGACAATGAATTATTAAAGAAAGGATTGCTTGAAAAAGGACTGGTCAAAAGCGGCGAGATTAAAGACAATCTGCTGGAAATTATTCCTGCAAGCGGAGTGAGCTCGGGGCATATCAACAGGTATGCTGCAGACAAAGACATAGTGATAAATCAATTATACATCAGGAAAAATACCCTTGAAGAGCAGTTCCTGGAACTGGTTAAATAATAAAGAAACTGCATATGAAAAGACTATTAGGATTGGAATGGGCGAAAATATCTTCATATGGTTTTTTCAAAGCCATATTGATTCTTACCCTCAGCCTCTTTTTGCTTACCGTATTTGTATTCTCGCGCATAGATATATCAATACCCGGATTTACCTGGAGAAACCTGTTCAGGTTCCCGGACGTATGGCCCTCTTTTGCATGGGTGGCTAGCTGGTTTAACCTTTTGCTTGCAATTCTGGTTATTACAATAGCCGGTAATGAGTTTACCGGTAAAACACTGAGGCAACAGGTGATGACCGGGTTGAGCCGTGAGGAATGGCTGGCAGGAAAAGGCCTGCTGATCATCGGACTGGCACTTTTTGGAGTAATAATGGTAAGCTTAGCAGGCTTTATTTTCGGATTTATTTATAGCCGAGAACTGACCTTTGGAATTATTTTCGAGAAGATGGACATACTGCTGGTTTACATGGTACAGTCAATTGGTTATATGGTCTTAGGAATGTTCTTTATAGCTATCCTGAGATCAAACGCACTGGGCATAATTCTTTACCTGCTGTATTTTATAATGATTGAACCTATTATTCGTGGATTGTGTCCTGTTGAGATCAGACCCTGGTTCCCTGTGAAAATTATAAGCCATCTTACACCTTTCCCTGAAATACTGCAGATTACCTCCGGCGAAGCCCTTGAGAGTAATATGATGTCATTTGAGAACATAGGTCTGAGGGCTAATCAATTGGAAGATTCAACGACAATAATAATGGCAGTAATATATATTATTGGTTTTGCAGCACTTACCTACCTAATTGTGAGGAGAAAAGACCTTTAATTATACCCGAAAGACCACTAATAATTACATAAAAAGGATAAATAAGCTGAACAGGGATAAAAAGAATCAACAGTCCCTGTTTTTTTCTTTTATCCAATATATCACCAATAAGAATCAGGTCGGGAACAGATTTTATCAAGAACATACTAAGGCAGGCGAGCCAGAGGCCGGGGATGAAGATGGAGGCGATGAGCGTTGAGGCTATCAACAGATTGGTTAGAAAAACAAGAGCCGAAATAGACAGCAAAACGGGTTGCCGGTAGTAAGGGCTTTTGGATACCCACCTGATTCTTTGCCTGAAAAAGGTAAAGACTGAATCCGGGCCATAGGTTGACACAATATTCTTAGCAGAATCGTTCCAAATAATGATTTTGCCTTCCTGCTTGAAACTTTCCATAAGAAAAATATCGTCACCTGACCTGATTTTCGGGTTTACCATTTCAAGATACCTCTCTGCCCCTGGATTCCTGAAGCACAGGTTTGCACCGTTGCACATAAGCGGTATTCCATTTTTTACCGACATTTCCGTTACTGCCTGCAGCGACAGGAATTCGAGCTGCACAATACGGTTAAAGACAGTGCCGGTGTCCATAATATCAACAGCCCCGATAATCATATCCGGTTCATTGTCCTGTACGCAACAGTATATACTCTTCAGCCAGTCCTTACCCACACGGCAATCCCCGTCCGTTGTCACAATATATTCACCCCTGGCTTTCTCTATACCAAGTGCAATGGCAGCTTTCTTACCCTTCCCCTGGGATTCAATCATCCTGAAGTTTCCCTTATCACCGGCTGTAATTCCAAAAATCTCCCGTGTTGAATCGGTCGAATTGTCATCAACAAATAATATCTCGAACTGTGTGGAGCCCAGACTCTGCTGTGAAAGATCATTGATCAGCTCCGGAAGGTTCACAGCTTCATTCCTTAAAGGGATAATAACAGAAAAAATGTAGCTGATATTGCCTGTCTCAGTATTATGGCTTTTCTGTTTCAGGTTTAACTGTCTCTTTCTGGTCCACAGGAATAAGAATACCAGGAAATAAGGCAATACTGCTATTACCACCCAGATCATGATCTATTATTTAAGCCATTCATACATCTTGTAATGGTTGCTCGTCATACCCATTGCTTCATATGTCTTCTGGGCGTTCCTGTTTTCTGTTTCTACATATAGACGCAGACCGGCCACCAGGTTATGAACGGCGATTTCCCTTATATGCCTGTACATTTCTTTGAACACTCCCTTACGCCTGTGGGCGGGCAGGATATATACTGATTGTATCCACCATAAGAAGCTGTTCCTCCAGTCGCTCCATTCAAAGGTGATAAGAAGTGAACCTATTACCTCATCCCTGTACTCCGCAACATAATATTTACCCTTGTGCGGATCAGCAAAAACAGCATGCACTCCCTGTTTCACTGTATCATGATCCAGTACCATATTTTCAGTTTCCTTTGCCATCATTTTCTGGAAACTGATAATTGTTTCCGAGTCTATTATCCTCGCTTCCCTGATAAAAAGATTTTGCATTTCAATTAGTTTAGTTTTCTCTGTATTCATCCCAGTTAAAGATTCCCATTTCCTCAGGTTTTATCCTGCAAAATGCCAGAATAAAAGCACTTGCAAGCCTTGAGTTGGTAAGAAGAGGTATATTGTAATCGACAGCAGTTCTACGTATGCTGTAATCATTGTTCAGTTCATCTTTCGAAAGGTCTTTAGGGATATTCACAACCAGGTCAACTTCCCTTGACTGTATAAGTTCTATGGTGTTTGGAGATTTGTCCTCATCGGGCCAGTATGCAACCTCTGCTTCCACACCTGCATTCTCAAGAAATTGCTGCGTTCCTCTTGTGGCATAGAGTCTGTATCCTTTTTCCTTAAGTGCTTTTGCGCTGTTCAGCAGTTCCACCTTTGAACGTGCCGGCCCTGTTGACAGCAGTATAGCTTTCTCCGGCACTTTATAGCCAACTGACAGCATTGCTTTCAGTATTGCCTCGTAGAATCCGTCGCCCAGGCACCCAACCTCACCGGTAGACGACATATCGACACCAAGTACAGGATCTGCTTTGGCCAATCTTGAAAAAGAGAACTGGGGTGCTTTGACACCTACATAATCCAGGTCGAACACCGACTTATGTGGTTTATCGACATGTATTCCCAGCATTGTTTTAGTAGCCAGCTCAATAAGGTTTGTTTTGAGCACCTTGGACACGAATGGCATGCTGCGGCTGGCCCTGAGGTTGCACTCTATCACTTTGATATCGTTATCCCTGGCAAGAAATTGTATATTAAAAGGACCGCTTATTTTTAGTTCCACAGCTATAAGTCTGGCTATACGTTTTATGCGTCTTACTGTTTCGAAATACAATTTCTGGGGAGGAAAGACTATAGTTGCGTCACCCGAATGCACTCCTGCAAACTCAACGTGCTCGCTAATGGCATAGGCAATTATTTCTCCCTCACGGGCAACAGCATCTATTTCTATCTCCTTCGCATTTTCAATAAACTCGGATACCACTACGGGATATTGTTTCGAGACACTCACTGCCAAATCAAGGAAATGAGTGAGCTCATCATCGTTTGAGACAACATTCATCGCTGCTCCTGAAAGAACATAGGAGGGCCTCACCAGCAGGGGGAAACCCAACCTTTCTGCAAAGCTCCTTATATCATCAATACTGGTTAGTTCCTTCCACTCAGGCTGATCAATTTTGAGGTCATCAAGCATACTTGAAAACTTATGCCTGTTCTCGGCCCTGTCTATCGATTCAGGGGATGTGCCCAAAATGTTAACATTATCTTTAAAAAGACGCATGGAAAGATTATTGGGAATCTGCCCGCCCACTGATACAATAACTCCCATGGGTGTCTCAAGATCAATAATATCCATCACTCTTTCAAATGATAGTTCATCGAAATACAGTCTGTCGCAGGTGTCGTAGTCGGTGCTGACAGTTTCCGGATTATAATTAATCATTACCGAACGAAAACCTTCTTCCCTGATAGTATCTATAGCATTTACCGAGCACCAGTCGAATTCCACGCTTGAACCTATCCTGTATGCACCTGAGCCGAGCACGATAACCGAGCGTTTGTCATTCTCATACCAGATATCATGTTCACTTCCACTGTATGTCAGGTAGAGATAATTAGTAACAGCTGGATATTCAGCTGCCAGGGTGTCAATCTGCTTCACCCAGGGAATAATACCCTTCGACTTGCGATACGATCGTACCTTATCCATCTCCTTTTCAATTGCAGAGGGTTCCGGATCGGCTGTATACCGGGCAATCTGGAAGTCGGAAAAACCGAATATCTTGGACTGTTTAACCAGCTCTTCCGGAGCATTTTTGACACTATCATACTTTTGCAGCTCGTTACGTGTGTCAATTATATTTTTGAGTTTATACAGGAACCATTTATCTATCCGTGTCAGTTCATATATCCTTTCGATAGGCAATCCTTTTTCCAGAGCCTCGGCTATAACGAATATGCGCATATCCGTAGGTTCAGAAAGCTCCTTTTCTATATCATTGAAGCTGAGGTTCCTGTTACCCACGAATCCGTGCATACCCTGTCCTATCATTCTCAGGCCCTTTTGAATTACTTCTTCGAAAGTCCTGCCTATGGCCATTACTTCACCAACACTTTTCATACTGCTACCTATCTGGTGCGACACCCCCTGAAACTTATTAAGATCCCAGCGAGGTATCTTACATACTATATAATCAAGTGCCGGTTCGAAGCATGCGGTGGTTGTCTGGGTGACGGAGTTTTTTAAATGATGCAGGCCATATCCCAGCGCAAGTTTGGCAGCTACAAAAGCAAGTGGATAACCGGTTGCTTTTGAGGCAAGCGCACTCGACCTGGATAGCCGGGCATTTACTTCAATGACCCTATAGTCTTCGGAATTAGGATCAAGGGCATATTGTACATTACATTCACCTACAATGCCAATATTCTTGATAATCTTTATCGAAAGCTCCCTCAGCTTATGGTACTCTCTGTTTGTCAGTGTCTGTGAGGGTGCAACCACAATGCTTTCCCCGGTATGTATACCCAGGGGATCGAAGTTTTCCATATTGCATACTGTTATGCAATTATCAAACCTGTCTCTTACAACCTCATATTCCACCTCTTTCCATCCTTTTAAAGATTCTTCAACCAGAATCTGGCCGGTATATGAGAATGCCCTTCCTGCAAGCTGTATAAGCTCATCTCTGCCTGAGCAGAAACCGGATCCCTGCCCGCCAAGGGTATATGCCGCACGGATAATAATAGGATAGCCAAGGGTGTCAGCAGCCTGAAGAGCTTCATCAACAGATTTTACAGCAATACTACTGGGGGTCTTTATATCAATTTGCTTAAGTTTATTTACGAATAATTCCCTGTCCTCAGTATCCATTATTGCCCGTACCGGTGTGCCAAGAACTCTGACATTATATTTTTCAAGTGTTCCTGCGCTGTACATCTCGGTGCCACAGTTAAGTGCTGTCTGGCCCCCGAAAGAAAGCAGCATGCCATCAGGCTTTTCCTTGACTATTACCTGTTCAACAAACCAGGGTGTTACAGGAAGGAAATATATTTTATCTGCTACCTTATCAGAAGTCTGAACAGTTGCTATATTAGGGTTTATTAGCACAGTCTCAATGCCTTCCTCACGAAGGGCTTTAAGAGCCTGTGAACCACTGTAGTCAAATTCGCCGGCTTCACCTATTTTGAGGGCACCAGATCCCAGTATTATTACTTTTTTAATTCCTTCTTCCTTCATCAGAATATAAATATTATCGTTTGCTCAATTACTGCTTTTTCCATTTAATGATATTATCAATGAAAATATCAAAGAGGAAATCAGTATCTGTGGGACCACCGGATGCCTCCGGGTGAAACTGGGTTGAGAAGAAAGGTTTGTGACTGTGTTTCATCCCCTCGTTTGTATTATCATTCACATTAATAAACAGAGGCTCCCAATCTTTGCCAAGGCTCTTATTATCAACTGCAAAGCCATGATTCTGTGATGTTATATATGCCCTGTTTGTTCCTGACTGTATTACAGGCTGGTTGTGACTTCTGTGCCCGTATTTCAGTTTATATGTATCGGCTCCGGATGCCAGTCCCATTAACTGGTTACCCAGGCAAATACCGAAAACAGGGATATCGCCTTCGAGCGATTTACTTATATTGGATATTGTTTCAACACATATTTTTGGATCGCCCGGGCCGTTTGAAATGAATAAACCGTCGTAGCCCAATGAATGGTAGTCATAATCCCAGGGAACCCGGATAACGGTGGTATCTCTTTTTAGAAGGTTACGAATGATATTATATTTTACACCACAATCCACAAGTACTATCCTGTATTTACCATCACCATATGTCATGGGTTCATTGATACTGACTTGCTTTACCAGGTTGTCGTTATTGGGATTGTAGAGTGAAATTTCTGTTCCTTCCGGCTCTATCTTGCCCAGCATTGATCCTTTCTCACGCAGTCTTTTGGTGAGAGCCCGTGTATCGATTCCATAAATTCCGGGAATATCATTCTTCTGAAGCCATTGATGAAGGCTTTCCGCTGCGCTCCAGTGACTGTATTCGAAAGAGTAATCCGAAACAATAAGGCCGGAGATATGTATTGATGATGATTCATGAAAAATATGAAGTTCATCTTCTAATTCCTCTACCGGTGCCCCGTAATTGCCTACAAGCGGGTATGTAAGGCATAGAATCTGTCCCCTGTAAGAAGGATCTGTGAGACTCTCAGGGTAGCCGGTCATTGCAGTATTAAATACCACCTCACCTGCAGAAGCTATTAGCTTGCCGAAAGATTTGCCCCTGTATACGGTTCCATCTTCCAGGCTGAGTTTAACCGGGATTGTCTTCTTCATTTATCGAGTTTTAATAGGGCATTTCTAATATTGTTTATCGCCTTCTTAACTGTCTCAAAAGGGCAGGCTATATTCATTCTCATAAATCCCTCTCCTCCGGGTCCGAACATTGAACCTTCGCTAAGACCTGTTGCTGCTTCATCAATAAAGAATCTGTTTAGTTCTTCAGGACTCATACCCATCTGCCTGCAGTCGAGCCATATCATGTAGGTTGCTTCAGGAGGAACAGGGTTGATATATCCTGTGTCTTTCAACTTCTCAATAACAAATTCGATATTTATCGTAATATATTCAAGCATCTCGTCAAGCCATTCATCACCATGTTTATAAGCAGCAATAGATGCATGGGTTCCAAAAATATTGCCACCCGTGATATGAAGGGTTTCTATTGTTTTATCAAATTTATGTTTTAATAATTTGTTGCTTATTATCATAGACGAGGTCGACAGACCGGCGATATTGAATGTTTTGCTTGGAGCCATACAGGTAATGGTTGACTCTGCTATCTCATCTGATAAACCGGCCAGGGGGATATGCTTATATCCCCTCAGTATAAGGTCAGAATGTATTTCGTCACTTACTATAAGGATATCATTTTTCAGGCATATATCAGCGAGGGTACTCAGTTCATCATGATTCCATGCTCTGCCTACCGGATTATGTGGATTACACAAAAAGAGCATACTGGCTCCCTGAGCTGCTTTTTGTTCAAGGTCCTCAAAATCAATTTTCCAGAATCCGTCCTCCTCAATCAGACTGTTATACAAGATCTTTCGACCATGGTCAGTGACGGCATTGAAAAAAGGAAAATACACAGGGGTTTGTATTATTATGCTGTCATCTGGCTTTGTATATGCCAGTGTGCAAATATTCAGTGCAGGAACTATACCGGGACTGAAAGAGACCCAGTCCTCCTTTATATCCCAGTTATGCCTTCTTTTGATCCAATCTTTCAGGGAGGTAAAATATTCATCAGGTCTGATTGAATACCCCAGAATTTCATGTTCCAGTCGTCTTCTTAAAGCCTCGATAATAAAAGGCGGGCTTTTGAAGTCCATGTCAGCTACCCACATGGGAATTACCCTGTCGGTACCAAAAACTTCCTTCCTGGAGTCGTATTTTACACAGCTTGTTCCCTGCCGGTCAACAGGTTCATCGAAATTGTATCTCATATCCCAGATTTGAATACCCGGGGTTCAAAGATACGTATTTAGAAAGGAAAAAGTATAAAGGAAAAAGTAAAAAGTAAAAAGTAAAAAGTCGGAGCGTAGCGGAGACCCCGGCTGAATGGAGTGAACGCCGGGGGAAAAAGTAAAAAGTTGAAGCAAAGCCGAAACCCCGGCTGAACGGAGTGAACGCCGGGGGGAAAAGAACCTGATGCTATTCTAATACCAGTCCTTATTGTGAATCGAGAGCAAGCAATGCAAAGCTGGCCAGCCAATGTCCTCCCTCATAATGGTCCCCGGTAATGCCGGGCAGTGAATGCATGATATGCTCATCAGCAATTTTTGAAAGGTGTTTATAGCCAGGTACCCCGCCGGCTATGCCGTACAGGCACCAGGCACGACTGAAATTCAAGCCGTCGAGGTGAGCCAGCTGCCCGTCAGATTTGTCAGTGACAATACCCGGTTCAAGAGAGAAGCCAGGATCAGAAAGAGCGGGAATGAATTTATCAAGCCATATGGAGTAATCCTCGATGTCAAGCACCCTCCTCATTATATCAGCTTCTTCAAGGCAGGGAGATAGAAAATCGTTACCACCGGGTTCCCATGAAAAGGGGCAGTCGGAATCGAAAAGGTAAAACTCTCTTGCCTTTTCGACTATGCCTGCTATCAGACTGTCATCATCAACGAGAACAGCATAATCATAAGCGAAGGTTAAACCGAATGCGGTATTTGTATGTGTGCCCACCCTGATCGGGTATTTAAGTTTCGGTAAGAAATCAATATACATCCCGGATATCAGTTCCGCCAGAGGATAAATATTCTGGTATAAGTCCCTTGCCAATTCATTATCCCAGGTATATAGTTCTCCTGCCAGCTTAAGAAGCCAGGCCCAGCCATAAGTTCGCTCGAATGTTTTATTCTGCTCCTGCTGAAAGTATTCTATTTCCTTACGGATGTTCTCCGGGGAAAGACTTTCAGCAAGCAATGATTTCATCTCTTCTTCTTTTTCGAGACCGGGAAAGTCTTTCAGTAATTTTACCATTGACCAGTGACCGTGTACAGATGAATGCCAGTCGAAGCATCCATAGAATGATGGATGCAGATCACGCGGTGGGAGCAGGTCATTGTCACCTGTAAGTGTCTGGTTAAGCTTATTAGGATATTCCCTGCTGATACATGCTATAGGCAGGTCTGCAAGTCGGTTTGCTTCAGCAAGGTCCAGGATGGGTTGTCCGACGCTTCCTGCCTCATTAAACTGCATGGTCTCATCCTGTGTTCGACTCCTGCAGCCGGATAGTAAAACAATTATGAAGAACAGAAATAAATATCTCATAATAAAGCTGTTTTTAATGATTTTACAGGTCTCTTTTAACAGGCAAACTTAATATTTATAAATATGATTTTTTATATATTTGAGCGCTGTTTAAATATATTTTATAATTTTACCAGAACTAAGGGGGGAAGATTATGACCCTCTTTATAGAATGGGAATCCAAAAAAATTAATAAATAATTAATTACCAATGAAAAAAACTTTATCTATTCTATTAGTTATGGCATTGGCAATGTACTCTGTTTTTACTTCATGTAAGAACAGGGACAACAATCAGGATCAGAAAGAAATACGAATTGATGATGCCGATAAAATACCAGGTGAAATTGAGAAGGCAGTATACCCTTTACCAACCTCTGCCGAAATAATAAAGATGTTAACTGAGCTTGAAGTTGGTTATATTATCGGGGTATCTAATCCCGTTGATAATGCTCCTAATTATATCACCAGCAAGAGCCAGGCTCTTAACCTTGGTATTTACGGTGCAGACCTCAGCTATGCAACCCTGTATAACATGAACCAGGATGTAATTAACTACCTGGACGTTATCCGTGAGCTTACCAATAACCTAAAGATGTCAAGAATTTATTCGAAATCGTTATATGATGATATAAAGAACAGCTTCGACAACAGGGACAGGCTGGTAGAGATACTGACATCTGCTTTTGATGAGACCTACGAATATCTTAACGAGAATGACCAGCAATCACTGGCCTTACTGGTAGTAGCCGGAGCATGGGTTGAAGGAATGTATATAACAACTAATATTTCTGAATCGGTATATCATGTTGAGGGCATTGTAAGAGTTCTTTTAGAGCAAAAAGATTCCTTTGAGACCTTGCTTGAAATAGCAAGGCCACACGATGAGGATCCTGTTATAAGTGAAATACTGGAAATATTAAAACCTGTTGAGGAAGTGTATAAGACAATTAAGGATGAGAGTTTAACACTTCAGAACGTAGAGGATATTACTGCAGCTGTGGCTTCGGTAAGAGAGAAACTTGTATCATAAAATTATTCCTTATATAGAAAACCGTGACAGCAGGTTTCAGTAAATTTGCTTCACGGTTTTTTATTAAACTGAACGTATGAGGGAACCTGTATTACTTGCACTAATACATATATTTGCCATTTTATCCCAGGTTAACCCGGGGGGAATTACCTCTCATGGCAGGAAAATATTTCGCGGTTATCTCAGAAGGTACCTCAACCAGGAACTGGAAGAAGAATACTATAAAATATTCGAAACAACACATGGTTTTTATGCCGAGGAGCTTTCAAGCCTTAACGATGAAGAGCTAAGGGATGAGACCTCGCTTATTACTTTCCAGATTACAAATATTTGTCGCCAGATAAGAAAGGGCCTTTTCCTTGAAGAACGAATGATCGTATTCCTCCAGCTACTTGAGTTCGTTTACGAAGATCGTGAGGTCACCTCGCAGGAGGAAAAGATTATTGAGATTGTATCACGCACTTTCAGCATACCGGAAAAGGAGTACACTAATTCATGCGCCTTCATGCTGGGTGACAGGATGGATGAGGTTAGTCCGGAATCGCTGATACTGGTCGAAGGTGAAGCAAAAGAAAGAAGGTTTTCTGATTCGTTCAAAAACAAGGAGAGGTGGAACAAGCTTAATATAAAAGGACTTAAAGGCAGTTTATTCGTCCTGCACATAGAGAGTATACACATCCTGCTGTTCACTTACCATGGACCTCAAAACCTGTTCTTCAAAGGGCGACAGGTGCTTAAAGGCCGGCCTTACCTGCTAGATCCCGGAGTTAGCATAAAAAGTCAAGATATTACTCCTATATATTATTCGGGCATACTGAGGGAATTTCTAAGGCTTTCATATAAGGATAAGATTATTCTCGAAGGTCACGATCTACAGTATAGTTTCAAGAAGTCAACACAGGGTCTGAAATCAATGAGCTTCAGGACCGATTCAGGAAACCTGATTGGTATCATGGGTGGAAGCGGGGTTGGCAAATCAACCATGCTAAATGTCTTGAACGGGAAAATAGCTCCTGATAAGGGCAGTCTATTCCTCAACGGATATGACCTGCTTGACGAACTTGATTCACTGAAGGGCCTGATAGGTTATATACCGCAGGATGATCTGTTGATTGAAGAGCTGACAGTATTCCAGAACCTTTACTATAATGCCAAGCTATGTTTCGGAGATTATTCAAGTGACAGAATAAGGGAAATGGTAGAAAAGGTTCTGAAGGACCTGGAACTGTATGATATAAGAGATCTGCAGGTTGGGGATCCTTTGAATAAGAAGATAAGCGGTGGTCAAAGAAAGAGGCTCAATATAAGCCTTGAATTGATCAGGGAGCCGGCTGTTTTATTCGTTGACGAACCAACTTCCGGATTATCTTCTTCAGATTCACATATGGTAATGGAACTGCTGAAAAGGCAAACCAATAACGGTCGTTTGATAATATCAATTATCCACCAGCCTTCATCTGATATACTGAAACTATTCGACAGGCTCTGGATACTCGATAAAGGCGGTTATATGGTTTATGATGGCGATCCTGTTGATTCACTTGTATATTTCAAAACTGAGACATCCCAGGCTAATGCCGCTGAGTCAGAATGTCCCAATTGCGGTAATGTAGATACCGATGACCTTCTTGAATTGATCGAGTCGAAGGAGGTAACAGAGGAAGGGTTCAAGAGTGAAAAGAGACAGGTTGAGCCGGAGGATTGGTACGAAAGGTATAACAGGACAATGAGGCCGCATTTTAAATCCCGGCCCCAGAAGTTTAAGCTGCCTGAAACTAATTTTTCGGTACCTTCAAAAATTTCCCAGCTTGCAACATTCTTCAGAAGGAATATACTGAGAAAACTGTACGATAAACAGTATATGGTAATCAACTTGCTGGAAGCTCCCCTGCTTGCGCTTATACTTGCATTCCTGTCGAAGTACAGTGCTGACAGTGTCTATATTATGGCGGAAAATAAGAATCTTCCGGTTTTCCTTTTTATGGCTGTGGTGGTGGCACTATTACTTGGACTCACGGTAAGTGCCGAAGAGATATTTAAGGACAGAAGAATACTGGAGCGACAAAAGTTTCTTGATATAAGCAGGTCAAGCTACCTTATATCAAAGATATCATTCCTTTTTATGCTCTCAGGCTTGCAATCATTCCTTTTTATATCCATATCGAGTATTATTCTAGAGCTTGACGGTCTTCTTTTCAGGCAATGGATAATACTTTTCTCAATATCATGTTTTGGTAATATTGTTGGCCTTAATATTTCTGCCGGCATGCGATCGGTAGTCAGTATCTATATTCTTATTCCCCTGATTCTTGTGCCGCAACTATTGCTGGGTGGTGCGATGATAAAATTTGATGAATTGCATAAAAGTTTCACCAACAAAGTTTATGTGCCTGTAATAGGAGATATAATGGCCAGCAGGTGGGCATATGAAGCCATAACCGTAGATCAGTTTAAGAACAATAAATACCAGCGGTTAATATTTGATGATGAGATGCAAATAAGTCAGAACGACTGGTATGCATCTTTTCTGATACCTGACCTGCAGAAAAAGCTGAAGGAATGTGAGATGATTGTCGACAGGGAGGAATATGCTTACAGGTTCGATAATAACCTGGACAAGCTGAAAAAGTATATAAGCTTCCTTTCTTCTATATCTGATATCGATAATGAATCTGTTATTAATAAGCTTAACAGGCAGTCTTTTGATACAGCTACTATAAGAAAAACAACAATCAGCCTGGAAAATCTGAAATACTGGTTCAGATCGGAACGAATCAGGGTCACCGAAGAAAGAGATTCGA
>Ga0272441_10010341_pt1 | contig 14149 bp, 4 predicted proteins | sample SSMProp6N_FD_193582 | JGI IMG/M metagenome (GOLD analysis project Ga0272441, IMG submission 193582) | Marine sediment archaeal communities from Little Sippewissett salt marsh, Falmouth, MA, United States - SSM-Prop-6N | ecosystem: Environmental > Aquatic > Marine > Wetlands > Sediment ... | reverse complement strand
CAGGTTCGTCAGGTCCGTGTCGGCGTTGAAGTTCGCCGTGCCGATGCCCACGGCCATGCCGTCGCGGAAGATCACCTGCCCGCCGTTGAAGTTCATCGTGCCGACGTCGATGGTGGACTCGTCGTTGAACTTAAGCCCGCCGACGCCGTCCGGAACGGTGACCACACCGGCCTCCAAGGCGGCCGAGCCGCCGAAGACCAGCAGCTTGGCGGGGTCGGTGAAGGCGACGGTCACGCCCGCCGGCGCCATCGTGCCGGTGACGCGCGTGTGATACGCGCCGCCGACCGTCAGCGTGCCCGCGCCGGTCCAGTCGCCCAGGAACATCTCGTTGTCGTTGTCGCCGTTGTGGATCGTCGCGTTGCCGACGACCTCGCCGCTGAGCTGAAGGCGCGCGCCGTCGTCGTTGTACATCTCCAGCGTCGAGCCCTCGTTGAGGCGAACGTGGTTGAGGTGAACGTGCCCGGGGTTGGCGGCGCCGTGGCCGCGCTCGTCGCTGCGGACCCACGCCATCGCGCCCTCGACGACCTCGAAGGTCATGTTGATCTCGTTGACGACCATCGGCTCGCCCGCGCCGGCGTCGTAATCCTGCGTTGCGATCCGCACGCCGCGCTCGTGATGCAGGCGAACGGTGGCGTTGGGGTCACCCCACGTCAGCCCTTCCCGGCCGTAGTCGATCAGCAGCGCCTGGTCGCCCCATCCTGCCGGGCTCTGGTCGACCCGGCCGAGCACGTTGATCACGCCGCCGCTGGCGTCGCTGGGGTCGGCCCAGAGCTCCATACGGCTGGCCGAGGTCGGATCGCCGTTGACGTTGATCGTCCCGCCGTTGAGCTTGAAGGAGTCCCCGTAGCCCAGGTCCAGGCCGTTGAGGTCGAGGACGGAGTTGTCCTGGGTCGAGATGATGATCACCTGGGGGGCCTGCCAGTCCAGCGTGACTTCGGGGTCCAGGGACCCGATCAGGCGAAGCGACTGGTTGCCCGCGACGGTCATCGTGGCCGGGGCGTCGGCCGTGACGTCGCCGAGATGCCACCGGTTCGTGCTCGTATTGCTGAGGGCGACATTCCCCTCGATGTGGAAGTCCACGACGGGCGCGGCGTTGTTGGCCTGCTCGATGCGCGTCGTCGACCCGTCGCCGAGGTGGACGTTGGTGAACTGAACAACGCCCCATCGCTGCTCGCCGGTGGGGTCTCCCGATCGCTGGGCGGCGATCCGGGCGTCCAGCGAGGCGCTGTTGCCGTCGTCCAGGACGTTGATCTCCTGGCCGAAGACCTTCAGCACCGGATGGCCGAAGCCGTCGTCCGCCTGCGGGACCTGCGGGCGGATCAGGCTCTCGTGGCTCATGTTGATGACCGTGTTGGGGGCGATCTCCGAGGAGTCCAGGAAGATGATCTTCCCGCTTTCCATGTTGAGGGTGAGGTCCCCGGCGGCGTCGCCGACCTGGCCGGCCAGGTAGTGCAGCAGGACCGTGTCGTCCGGGTCGCCGACCGTCCAGACGCGGTCCCCGCCGGTGCTGACGACGTTGTAGATCTCGAAGTCGTCCGCCCCGCCGGTGAGCCCGGCCCGGCGCGTGGTGGTCGCGTCGCCGTCGAGCTTGATATTGACCACGACGGTAGTGTTGTCCTCGTCGACGCTGAGCACCGCGCCGTCTTCCAGCGTCACGTCCATGAACGTGGTGTGCACGTTGCTGCTGCCCGAGGCCCTTCGCGTGCGCAGATTGTGATTCCACGACATGCCGGGGTCGTCGGCCTCGATGCGGATCGGCGTCATGATCAGGCGCGTGTTGCTCGCCGGGTCCCACGGCTTGGCGTCGCCGCCGGCGGTGACGTCCAGGTTGAGGCGCGCCGCGCCGCCCAGGACGATCTCCTCGGCGAAGGCGGCCCCGGGGTCTGTCGTGTTCAGCGCGTTCTGGAAGGCACTGTCCTCGTCGATGAACACCTCGGTCCCGCGCCACGTGATGCCGCCCGCGATCGAGCGGACGCCGATGTTGAAGGCGTTGATGTCCTCGAACCGCAGCGCGCCCGTCCCCTCGCTGCCGAGGATGTTGTTGACGATCACCGACCCGCCCTGCCGGTCGTTGTCGAACGTCAACGAGCCCGACTCGACGATCACGTCGTTGGCGTCTACCGGGCCGCGGAACCGAATCGTCCCGCCCAGCGCGACCATCTCCCGCGTGTTGTCGTCAGCGCTCCACGGCAGCGACCAGAGCTTGCTGTCGCCGATCTGGAGGTTGGTCTCGCCCAGCCGCACGGCCGGCTCGACCTGCATGCCCTTGCCCGTCGGCACGCCGATGATGATCTTCTCCGCCCCGTCCACCGCGCGGATTCTCCCGAGCAGCGTTCCATCGCGGTTGTCGCTGATACCGTCGGCGCCCCACTCGCGGGCGACGACGATGGCCCGCCCGTCGCCCAGGACCCAGTCGTCGGTGACCACGGGGGTCGAGCTGCCGATCCGCACCCACCCGCTGGTCCGCGAGAGGATCAGGTTGGCGTTGGGGTCGACGTACAGCTTGCCCGTATCGAGCGGGTCGGTGGTGTAGTCCAGGTACTCGCTGGTGATGACGATGCCGCCGCCCTGCCCGGCGGTCTCGAACTGGAAGTCCGTCCCGCCGCGGAGGCGCGTCTGGTTCTCCGAGACCACCACGCCGCTGCCGGTCACGACCACCGTGCCCGTCGTGGGCGTGTCGTTGTCCAGGCGGAGCAGTGCGCCGTCGGCGATCGTCACCGTCGAATTGCCAATCTGTGCCGCGTTGTCCACGTCAAACGTCGTGTTCTCCAGGTGGAAGGCGAGGCTGCCTTCCAGCACGCGGCCGGGGTCCACGTCGAACGCGGTCGCCGCCTCTCCGCCGGCCGGGCCGATCCGCTCGATCCGGGTCACGTCGGACTCGGCGACGTCGAGGCCCTTCCACGTCAGCGTCCCGCCGCCGGTGAACCGCGCCATGCCGGCGGGGCTGAGCAGGTTCGCGTCGTCGATGCCCGCGTTCGTGTCGTTCATCGCGATGATGAGCCCGCCGGTGCCGCCGTCGGCGATCGTGCCCAGGAAGTCCGCCTCCGTCCACGAGCCGAACGAGACGCCCTTGAAGATGTCCTCGGTCGTCAGGGCGTTGCCGTCGTCGCCGACGACGAACGACTCGTCCCGCCGCCCGCCGATGATCGCGCCCAGCAGCCGCGTGCCCGGCGCCATCGCGTCGAGCTGCACGGTCGTCGGCTTGTTCCCGCCGGACCATCCGAAGACGGCCTCGTCCTCGAAGAAGACGTTCCCGCCCGGGTTGAAGTCCGCAGTGCCCATCGCCCCGGCCAGCAGCGCGCCGCTGCGGACGTGGATCAGGTCCGGCAGCTTGGACTGCGCGGAGTCGAGGTAGAGCTGCCCGCCGCCGCCGTTCTTGTCGACGATCACGTTGCTCAGGTGCCGCAGCGCGCTGACGCCGATCGCGCGGACCACGCCCGAGCCCACGATCCGCAGCTCCGGATCGCCGCTGTTGGAGTCCAGCGTGCTGTGGATGTCGAGCTGCCCGCCGCTGACGACGACCTGGTCCTCCGAGACCGCCGGGGCGTACGCCTCCAGCAGGCCCCCGCGGACGAGGATCTGCCCGGCGTCGATCGTGTCGTTGGCGGTAATCGTCCCGCCGTTGGCGTCGACCGCGCCGGAGGCGACGATCGGGCCGTTGGCGATGTACTGCCCCGCGTCGACCCGCAGGTCGGTCGTCGTGGTCGTGCCCGCCACGGTCGCCACCCCGCCGCCCACGGTCACGCTGTTGCCCGCCGTGGTCACGTCGCCCGCGATGCCCACCGTGCCGTTCAGCGCCAGCGTCCCGCCGAGGTCGATCGAGCCGTTCGCGTCGATCGTTCCGAGCATCGCGGCGCTGCCGGCGCCGATCACGTCGCCCTCGATCGCCAGCGTATAGGCGTCGGCCGTCGAGAACGTCAGCGTCGCGCCCGCCGGGATGTCCGGGTCCCCGATCACCGTCACCGTCGCGCCGCCGGCGGCGTTGCCGACGATCCGGGCCGCCAGCGTTCCGCCCGCCGGGCCGATGGTCAGCGCGTTGTCGACCGTCACGTCCTCGCCGGCCGCACTGGCCAGCGCGAGCGTCCCGCCGTCGATGAGCAGCGCCGAGCCGGGCACGGGGGTGTCCGCCGCGGTGCGCGCGATGCCCAACACGCCGCCGCGGGCGGCGAGGACCGAGTTCGCGTCGTTCAGCAAGGCGTTGGCGTCGTTGAACACCAGCGTGCCCGCGCCGAGCTTCTGGAAGGTGATCGCCGCGCCGGCGGGGCTGTACTCGCCCGCGTACACGGTCGTGTCCGGCCCGACGTTCAGGCCGGTAACCGCCGCCCCGTTGGGGTCGAGAGCGGTCGTCTCGAAGAGCACGTCGGTCGGCCCGTCGCCCGCGACGGTGAGCATCGAGCCGTTGTGCAGCGTCAGCGTTCCGAGCTCGATAATCCCCGCCGCCTGGATCGCCGAGTCGGCGTCGACGCCAATGTCCGTGCCGTAGTACGTCGTCGGGTCGCCCGCGTAGTAGAGGCGGATGGCGTTGATGAACGACAGCGGCCGGCTGCCCGGCCCGCTGCCCGCCGCGACGTTGAGGGTCAGCGTCCCGCTCGCGTCCGGGCTCACGTTATCCCAGGTGATCCACTTGCCATCCTGGTGCCCGTCTACGTAGGGGTTGTGGATCGTCGCGGGCTCGCCGTCCTCGAGGATGTCATATTCGCCTTCGCTGGAGAAGGTGTCGGTATAGTGGCAGCCGATCAGCTCGACCTGATAGAGCGCCTTGGGGGCCAGGCCGGTGAAGACCATGTTGGCGTCGCCGCCCTCGGTGAAGAAGTAGTCCCGCGTCGCGACGAGCTGGGCCCAGTCCGGCAGGGGGTTGGCGGACAGCCAGCAATCGCCCTGGGAGCTGGAAGTATGCCAGTGAGGGTCGCTCTCGAAGATCAGCGTCACGCCGCTGGCCGCCCCGGTCTCAAAGTCGATCAACGGGTTGGTGCTGTTGATGTCCGCGACCGAGTTCCAGTTACCCGAAGGACTGCCCGCCGCATCGTTGATGTCGATGCGAACGTCCTGCCCGCCCGCGCCGGCGGCGGGGTTCAGTTGGAGCGTCCCGCCGGCCAGCCGCACGGCCGCGTTGCCCAGCGACGTGTTCCCGTCGGCCGCGCCGGCCACCAGCGTGCCGTCGGTCACCAGGAAGGTCGTGTCGTTCAGTGCGCTCGCGGCGACCGGGGCGATCGTCAGGCTGGCCGGGCCGAGCTTGTTCAGCGTGGCCGCCCCGCCGGCGGCGTTGGTCACGGGCCCGCCGGTCACGTCGCCGAGCGTCCGGATCCCGCCGTTTCCGTTCAGCGTAATCGAGGTGAAGCTCAGCAGTTCCGCGTCGTTCGGCTCGGCCGTCAGCACGGCCCCGCCGGTCAGCCCCAGCGGGCCGAAGCCCACGTCGCTGTTGACGTAGCGAATCGTGGAGTCCGCCGTGACGTGGACGGGATTGGTGGCGTTGACCGGCCCGCTGGCCCCGCCGCCGGCGCCGTCCCAGGTGTAGAGCGAGTCGATCTCCTCGCCGGTCAGGACGCGGTCGTAGAACCGCACGTCGTCCAGCCAGCCGCGCCAGCCCTTGTTCTCCCCGGTGGTATTGCCCAATGCGAAATCGGCGTTCAGCCCGAGAATTCGCCCCGCGGCGTCCGACATGCCAACCGCCACGCCGTCGTAGTAGTACTGCACCGTGCCATGGTCCAACGTGACCAGCAAGTGGGCCCAGCCGCTGCCCGTCTCCAGCGTCTCGCTCGAGGCCACCGTGTCCGCCGCGCGGAGCTGAAGCTGGGTGATATCGTTGTCGCTGACGCCCGAAGGCGTGAGGTTGAAGCCGCTCCCGCCGCCCGAACTGCTGCCGTAACCGTTGTTGCCCATGATCCGCCGGTACGTATCCGCATTGGAGGCGGCCTTGATCCACAGCGAGATCGTGAGCTCGTCGATCTCCTGGCCGTCGTTGCCCTGGCCGATCAGGGGCAGGTTGTTGCCCACGTTGACCCGGTCGGAATCCGAGATCCCCACCCGGGCTGAGTAGCTGCCGATCCGGCTGTCGGACGAGAAGGTGGCGCTGCCCCCAAACGTGCCGTCGTTGCCGTAGGTCGACAGGTCGGCGGTGGTCGCCCCGCTGCCTTCCTCGAAGTCCCACCGGCCGATCAGGCCGTCCTCGGTCGGGCCCGTGGGCAGTTCCGTGACGATCTGGAGCGTCCCGCCGGCGAGGCCCACCGTCGCGCCGCCCAGGCCGTTGGCGTCCTTGACGTGCAGCACGCCGCCGTCGTAGACCGTCGCCACCGTGCCCGCGTCCAGGTTGGCGTTGTTGCCCACCAGCTTCAGCGTGCTGCCGCGGACGATGATGTCCGCCCCGCCGGGCGCCGCCTGGAGGTTGGCGGAGATCGTGTTCACGCCGGCCACCGTGCCCATCTGCTCGATCCGCCCGCGCGCGCCGCCGTAGCCCAGCAACTGGATCGTGCCGTTGGAGATCGAGTAGTCGTTGGCGGGCAGGGCGTTCTCGAACCGCACCTGGTGCACGCCGGCCGTCTGCGTCATCAGGTCCACCAGCAGGCGGGCGCCGGCGTCGCTGAACACCGCGATGTCCGTGTTGGCGTCCGGGATGCCGTTGGCGTCCCAGTTGGCCGCGTTGTGCCACTGCCCGTCCGTGTGCCCACCCGTCCAGACGGACGTGGTCGTCTGGGCGCCGACCGTGGCGGCCAGCAGGCCGACAAGTGCGAAGGCTACGAGAGGGGTCCTGTTTCGCATGGCGTGGCTCCTGTCAACAAAGAGAGTGCAGGGAATCATCATTGGGGGCCGGCGATACCGGCGGGCGCACACAGACACCGCGAGATGACACGCGGCCATGACGTGTTTCCGTCTTCATCCAGCACGCGCAATCCGTAACCGCTGCCGCGGGAACGGGAGGGTCCAGCCATCCTCCTGGCCGCCATCCGAGCGGCGGCTCTCCCATCCTACAGCGCACTACTACATAGCTCCGTTTTGAGCGATTCGATCTGACCTTCTATGTTACCCGCAACCCCCGGAAACGTCAAATGCCAATTGCGCAAGGGAAGCCCGAACTTAAAGGGCTGTAAGACCAATGAATTGAGGCCCTTATCGACCGGACCCTCTCCGGAAAACGACGCGCCAGGGAACCGTAGCGTCCGCATCGCTCCGCAGCGTGGCGCGGACGTGCGGTCCTTCCTGGCGTACGCTCCCGGTCACCCCGGCGGCCGAGACACGGATGCGTTCGGCCCGCCAAGGGCTCTCTCCGGCGGGCACGGCGATCCGCACTTCATACCGATCGCCGCCGACAAGCCGGCTCGTGCCGTGGAGCGTCCGTGCCGCGGCGTCCCAGCGTTCGCCCGTCAGGTCGAGGATGCCCTGGGTGATGTGTCGGCTGGTTCCGACGACCTGGGGCCGGTCGGACGCGGGGCGGAGGCTGAGGATCCGGCACGACGCGGCGGGCACGGGCATCTCCAGCGTACCGCGGACGGGCCCGACGAACTCGTCCCGCCAATAGTCGAAGCCCACGTAGGCATCGGCCTTGGGCAGGCCGATCCGCTCGGGGGTCTCGGCGAACCGAACGGGCTTCTTGGGATACCAGTTGAACAGGCCGAGAACGTCGCGCCGGGGCGTAGCGCGGTCGTCGGTCAGCAGCCAGACGCGCGGCGTGTTCTGCTCGAAGAGGTCCACCGGCCGGGCCCGGAGTCTGTGGGCGGGCATGGACCGCTTCAGCAGGTCCAGGCGGTCGGCGGGCAGCTTGGCGTAGTCGTACGAGCTGGCGTTCAACTGCCCCGTCAGGGCCACCCAGGAGACCAGGGCGCGGGCCTGCTCGATCGGCACGCTCGGGCGGACGTAGACGGGGTCCGGGTCGTTGTACCACACGCGCCCGTGCAGGAAGTACAGGTTGCCGCCGCTGAACGGGCCGCGGACCATCGAACCCCACCGCGGGCCGTTGTCGGGTCCGACGCGCATCGCGTCGAGAAGCCCGAACGAGCCGCCGAGCGTCCGCATGTTCTGCGCGACGTTGCAGCCGAGGATGAACGTCTCGGTCCCCGCGCCCTCGCGAACGGCCCGCAGGCCCCGGCGGTAGGCCTCGATGTGCGTGACCGCCGGGTCGTGCAGGCGGCTCTCGCCGATGCGGTCCTCCTTGTAGCTCGTATTGACGTAGCAGAGCTTCGTGGCCGAGCCCGTCCACAGGCCGTCAATCTTGATATACCCGTAGCCCCACTGCCCACAGATCCGCTCGGCCACGGTGCGGACGTACTCCACGGTCTTGGGGTTGGTCAGGTCGAAGCACGTCCCGCCCCAACGGACCTCGTAGGGCTTGCCGTCCTTCGTCGCGAACAGGTGCTGCTTGTCGGCGAAGAACGGGTCGTCCGCCGTGCCGGAGAACGGCATGAACCAGATGCCCGGCACGAGGCCGAGCGACCGGACGCGGTCGGCCGTTGCCTTCATCCCGTCGGGGTATGGGCCCTTCGGGTTGTGGGTGGTGAAGTTCTTCCGGGGCCCGTTCTTCGAGACGCCCGATTGCCAGCCGTCGTCGATCTGGACGACCGAGAAGCCGAACGGCTTGAGGTGCTCTTCGGCAAACGCGGCATTGGCTGCCAGGCGCTTCGTGTCGGACGCCCGCGCGTGGTACCACGAGCAGTAGACCGTCGGCTGCGGCGGCAGGTGGATGTCGTAGTGCCGCGCGACCGCGTCGGCGTAGGCCTCCAGGCCCAGGCGGGCGTCCTGGAAGCCGCCGATCAGGAGCGTTTCGGACGAGGCCGTCTTGCCGGGCTCGATCCGCAGCCGCCCGTAGTCCAGCCTTGCCTCGACGACCGCCCCGCCGTCGGCCCGCTGGAAGGTGAACACGCCGCTGCCGCGCTCGTGGGTCAGGAACGCCAGGACGGTCCCGGCCCGCGTGTTGGGGTCCGCGACGGCCAGGTGGGCGTAGCTGCCCGGGTTGTTGGACGCGCCGATGCCCTTCAGGCCGAACGTGCCGAACGCCCGGAGGTCCTCGGCCTTCGCCCCGGCGCTCGCGGTCAGGCGCACCAGCGGGAGCCGATCGACAACCCTCGCCTCGGACCCCGTGTTGGCCAGCTCGACCTGCACGGTCAGGAACGGCAGCTTGTCGTAGACCGTCAGGCGGGCCGTCGAGCCGTCGGCGCACGGGATCGCCAGCCCGCGGCCCGCGCCCCATCGGCGGCTGCGGAGCTTGACGGCGTTGGCGGCGCCCGCGGCCCCGGGCACGGCCGCCCCGCGGACGAAGCACGCCCCGCCCGCGCGATGCACGGAGAACGTCGAGGCCTTCGGGTCGTACACCACGCGGACGTGCTCGTTCTCGATCGACCGTGCCATGACCGCCTCACTCGCGAGCAGCGCCACACAGCACGCCGCCGCCCGAACTGCCACTTTCGCGGCTTCCATCGGCACCTCTCCCATCGCTCTGACCTCCGATCGCACCTACCGGAACAGGATGTACAACACCACGGTGGCCGCAATGGTGACTCCGCCGACGAGGTACCGGTGCCGCCACGGCTTGACGTCGATCCGGGAGACGGGCATCTCCCGCTTCTCCGTCAGCGGCCGGGCGAGGGTCTGCACGGCCATGATGACGCACAGGATCACGAAGATGATCGCCATGTGATGCAGGAAGGCGATCTGCGTGTAGCGGAAGACCGTCGCGGCGAGCCCGGTGACGGGCTCGACCGCGCCCTCCGCCACCTGCCGCACGACGCGCGAGCCGCCGCCGGGCAGGTCCTGGAAGGAGTAGCCGAGCACGCCCTTCTGGACCCACCCGGGCACGCGGGACAGGCCGTAGAGGATCGGGCTCAGCAGCAGCGCCGTTCGCCCGGCGACGGCCGGGGCACGCCGCACGATCAGCCCGAAGGCGAACGCCGCCACGATGCCCGGCGAGATGAAGCCCCAGATCTCCTGGATGTACCGGAACACGCCCTCGAAGAGCCCGGGCAGCGGGGAGATGAGGCAGGCGAACAGGGCAATCGCCGCCGTCGCCAGCCGCCCGACCAGCACCTGGCGGCGCGCGTCGGCCTTGGGCTGGATGTACTGGTTGTAGATGTCCACCGTGAAGATCGTCGAGGCCGAGTTGATGCCCGAGTTGAACGTGCTCATCACCGCGCCGGCCAGGGCCGCCAACATCACGCCCCGCAGGACCGGGGGCATGATCCGGGCGATCAGGTGCGGGTAGGCGATCTCGCCCGCCTTCGACAGGTCACCGCCCGCCAGGCCCAGCAGCTCCTCGTTGTAGAGTTGGAAGGCGATGATGCCCGGCAGGACGATGATGAACGGGATCAGCAGCTTCAGCCACGCCGCCAGGAAGATGCCCTTCTGCCCCTCGGCGAGGCTCTTGGCGCCCAGCGTGCGCTGCGTGATGAACTGGTTCAGCCCCCAGTAGAACAGGTTGGGAATCCACAGCCCGCCGACGAACACCGCCAGCCAGGGCACGTCCGGGTCGTTCCAGGGCAGGACCGTGTGGAGCTTGTCGGCGTTGGCCTCGCGGAACCGGCTCCAGCCCTCCAGCACGCTCCCGCCGATCACGCCCCCGTCGGCACCGAGCTGCCCGCCCCCCACCAGACGCAGGCCCAGGTACAGCACGATCGCCCCGCCGATCAGCAGCCCGCCGCCCTGGAGCAGGTCCGACCAGACCACCGACTTCAGGCCGCCGTAGATCGTGTACACCGCCGCGATGATGCCGATAAACCACGCGCCCGCCATCGTCGACCAGAAGACCGCGTCGTCGTGGCTCATGCCGAACCGCTCGGCCAGCATGTCGGGGAAGCCGAACACGCCGTTGAGCCCCTGGGCCCCGCTGTACAGCACCGTCGCCAGCAGCGCCACCACGTACAGCACCATGAGGTACACGGACATGATCGTCCGCGTCGCCCCATCGTAGCGGTACTCCAGGTACTCCGGCATGGTGTAGATGCCCGCGCGAAGGAACTTGGGCAGCAGCCACAACGCCACGATGACCAGCGTGATCGCCGACATCCACTCGTAGCTCGCGATCGCCAGGCCCACGCGTCCGAAGGCCTGCCCCGCCATCCCGACGAAGTGCTCCGTCGAGATGTTCGACGCGATCAGCGAGAAGCCGATCAGCCCCCACCCCAGCGACCGCCCGGCGAGGAAGTAGTCTTCGGAGCTTCGCTCCCGGCGCCCCGCCCACAGCGAGACGCCCACCACCGCACCCATGAAGGCCACGAACACCGCGATGTCAATCGGGCCAAGCTCCATCTGACTGTTCCTTTCCTGCCCGAACCATGAAGGCTCCCGAGGCCGCATCGTACTGCCCATTCCTGCGGGTGGCCAGAAGTTCGCTCTGAAGACCGCCGGAACCAGGGGGCGCCGACGCCTGCGGGCTCGGCGGTTGCTCTTGGTGATGCATGACCCCAAGGTCTGGCCGAAAGACGTCACGGCACCCAACCCGAGGAAAAGAGCCGATGACCTGCACCAGACCGATCCGTGGACCGTGGGCACTGCTGGTACTGCTGAGCGGGTTCCCCGCGTGCGCCCTGTTCGCAGCCGGGAGCACGAGCCCGGTACCCCGGCCCGAGGGGTCCTCGCCGGGAGCGGCTTGCCCGAGGACCCACGACAAGCCCGTCGTCGCCCGCAACGCGGCGACGGGCAAGACGGCGGCCACGTAACCACGGACCGACGGGGCGGTGGAGGTCCTCTGCGACGGCGAGGTGCGAGATGTCGTCGCGGGCACGATCGACGCCGACCGCTACGCACAGGCCCTGCGCCGCGGCGGGCCCAGCCCCGCGCCGCGCGGCAAGCGGATCGCCGCCGTCGAGGCGGGCACGGGCAAGCTCCTGTGGGCCAAGGCCGACGCGGACACCGCCGACCTGCTGCCGACCACTCTCTGCGCCCGCGTCGGCCGGGCGTTCTCCCATGGCCCCCGCGAGCGAATCTGCCTGAACGCCCGGACCGGCAAGGGCGTGTGGAAGGCCCCCGCCCCCTTCGCACCGACCGCCTGGGCCCGTCCCCCCCCGACGCTCGTGGCCTGCGACGGCGTGGTCCTCTCCGCGGACGGCTCGCCGGGGAAGCCCAAGGCCTCGGCCCGGCCGGCGAGAACCGCATGGACGGTCTCCAGCCAGCCCAAGCGAGGCACGGGCGCCCTGGGCGGCGGGCAGTAGGCGCACGAAAAGGGCCGCCCCGAATGGGACGGCCCTTCTGACTTGCCTCGTGCCGGGCCTCGCGCGGCCCGTATGTCTTACTTGCGGCGGCGTCGAACGAGCACGCCCGCGGCCCCGATCGCCAGCAGCATCAGCGTGGCCGGCTCGGGGATCGATCCGTACGACCGCCCGACGTAGTCCTTCCACACCAGGTAGTCGAGGTGATCGACGTTCAGGTCGCCGTTGAAGTCGCCGTCGGTGAACGCGAACGTGCCCTGGTTGGCCTGGTCGGCGAGGTTCAGCTCCACGACGGCCAGGTCGGCCTCCGTGACCTCGCCGTCGAGGGTCGCGTCGCCCAGGATCGCCACGCGGATCAGCACGCCGTCGATGTCTTCCATCGTGGCCATCACCAGCTCGTCGTCGCCCGCGGCGGCGGAGCTGATGATCCGCCCGTCGGCGATGTCCGTCAGGATGTCCGCCTCGGTCGCGTCGTGGACCCGCAGGCCCAGTGCCACGTCCACCACGGCGTCGTCGGCCAGGTCGAGCACCGTCGTGTCGCTCAGGCCCAGACCGAGGGACAGCGTGGCGTTGGCGTCCACCCGGACCATGCCGGCCGCCTGGACGGCCTTCAGCATCAACGTCGCGTCGGCGCTGACCTCCAGGTTGCCCGGAGCGCCGGGGCCGTAGGCGTACAGGTCCGCGATGTCCTGTGCCGTCAGCGCCAAATCCCAGATGCCCACGTTGTCCAGCAGGCCGTCGAACGTCTTGTTCTCCACAGAGTTGTGCCCGATCGACACGTCGAAGTTGCTCGCCGTGTTGATCGGGTTGCCCTGCAGCGCGTCATAGGTTCCGGGCCCGGCGTCGAGTTGACCGTCCACGTAGAGGAGGACCTGGTTCGTGTTGGCCGTCACGCCGTCCGGCAGGACGACCGCCACGTGGTGCCACTGGCCGTCCGCGACGACCGTGTTGCCCGTGGCGTACCCGCTGCTGTTCTCCAGGCGGATGCTCCCGTCCACAGCCCCGTTGCTGGTCTGCGTCCGGAAGACCCACTTCAGTTCGTCGGTATTGACGCCCCAGGCGACCATGGGGCCGTCTTGGTTGCTCGTCTTGACCCACAGCGCGACGGTTCGCGGAGCCGAGCCCGTGACGCCCTTGTAGCCGGTGATGATGATCCCATCGGCGGTGGTCACGCTCAGCGCCTCGCCGACCTTGCCTTCCACGTACGCCGGCGAGCCCATGTCCGTACCGTCCCGGCCGTTGCCGCTGGAGTCCGTCGCGTCGCCGTCGAACTCCCAGAAGCCCTGGAGGCCGTTCGCGGGCAGCCGCCCGACGGTCGCCGGCGAGCTGATCACCGTGTTGCTCAGGTCGGTCACGCCCGTCTCGGCGATCACGGCGCTGCGGTTGGTGATCTCCCGGATGTCGGACGCGCCGCCCTGCAGCCGGAGGGTCTGGCCCTCGTTGACGATCAGGGCGTCGGCGTCGATGGAGGACGCCGGCTCGATGCTGACCGAGGCGACCGCCGGGCCCATCTGGATCGTGCCGGCCTGGACCTTGTAGCCGCCGCCGAAGGCGAAGCCGTCGGTCTGGAGGTCCATCGTCCCGGCCTGGAGGACGCCGTTATTGAGGTCGATCGTGGGGGCCGTCGGGCCGACGGTCAGCGAACCAAAGCTCGCCGTGCCCGCCCCGGAGCCCTGAAGCGTGCCCTCAAGCGAGCCCAGCGTCGCCTGGACCGACTGGTCGCCGATGTCCAGCACGCCGCCGACGGGAACGTTGATGGTCTCGGCCGAGCTGGCGGTTGTGTGCAGGTTGATCGTGCCCGCGGCCGTTACGGCGTTGGAGTTGACGAACCCGCCGACATCCAGCGTCGCGCCGGCTTGCACTTCGATATTGCCGGCAAAGCCGGTCTGGTGATACCACAGGCCTGGCTGGTTCGTGGCGTTGATCAGCGTCTCGCTGCCGCCGGGGGCGGTGTACGCCAGCCAGAAGCTGTCGCCGCCGGCGTACTCCTGGGCCATGTACATGAAGTTGTAGGCCTGGCC
>Ga0272441_10010340_pt1 | contig 14149 bp, 22 predicted proteins | sample SSMProp6N_FD_193582 | JGI IMG/M metagenome (GOLD analysis project Ga0272441, IMG submission 193582) | Marine sediment archaeal communities from Little Sippewissett salt marsh, Falmouth, MA, United States - SSM-Prop-6N | ecosystem: Environmental > Aquatic > Marine > Wetlands > Sediment ... | reverse complement strand
ATGCGCGATGGCAGCGACGACAACAATTTCGGCGGCGCGGTGTGGTCCGAGCCGGTCGCCCGGAGTCTCGGCGTGAAGGAGCAGTTCACGTACATCGACAGGATTCTCGGGATTACCGGGAAGACGCCGACGTCGAGGCTCATCGAGGCCATCTCCACGCTCATCGAGGAGAAGCCTCGTGACGTGCCCGAGTCGTGGATCGGGTGGACGAAGGGCGGCAAGAATCGTGCTGCCAAAGTCCAGAAGATCAAGTCGCACGTGTTTTGGCAAGGCATGGAAATCATGCGCAAGGGTGAGCTGCTGACCAACAAGGCCGGACAGTTGCAGCCTCAGTATCCTGTGCTAGTCATGGGTGCTGTCTCGCTCCAGATGTCCTTCGAGGAGCTGGGCAACACGCGTGTCGAAGGTTTCCAAGGTCCGATGCCCGAGACGATCATGGGCGAAGACCAGCAATCGCGTGCGCAGCGTGATCAGCTGTATGCGCAGATGTTCGCTCTCGGTGATTGGTGCACGATCAGTCACGGGAGGGTCATGAGCATCTTCCAAGCGCAGGCGCAGGGCAGCTTCACCATGAACCACTACGCGATCAAGATGCTTCAGGAGCTTCCGCTCGACGCTATCGCGGAGCAGGTTCGCAGCATGTGGCGTCCGTGGGACCAGCTGCTTCGGTACTTCACGGTCGAGGAGCACATGCAGATGCTCTGTCGTGCATTCCCGCCCGAGGCGGTCGACTACACCTTCGGCACTACGGAACTGCGCGATCTCATGCCGAACACCTTCAAGGACGCGTGGAAGCGCTATCGCGCGGCCGAGTCGAATCAGGTGCCCGGCACGCAGTTCCAGCAGCCGCCGCAGCAGCAGCCGTCCGGTGCGCCTGCACCACAGCAGCAGCAGCAGGCCCCGCAGCCGTCGTGGCAGCCGCCTCAGATGGGTGGCGCGGTACCGCAGCAGACGGGTGCTCCGGCTCCGCAGCAGCCCGCGGCAGCACCTCCCGCCATGGCGCCGTCGTTCGCGCCCAACCCGACGCCACCGGCCACAGGCACGCCGCAGCCGCCCACGGCCAACGTCGGCGGGATGGCCGTCAACTTCAGCGGTGCACCGGTCGAGAGCGCGAACGATGCGCCTCCGCCGATCATGAGCACGCAGGGCTTCGCCAGTCCGACCGAGTTCTCACAACCGGCCGGCGCCGGCGCACCGGCTCCCGCCGCTCAGGCGGCACCGCAGCCGCAGCTGCCCGCGCAGCCCGCGCAGCCCGCTCAGGGCACGCCGGCAGGCGCAGCTCCGGCCGTCGATCAGGCCGAGCTGAAGAAGCAGCTGGACGCGCTGAAGGGTACGCGCGACCAGTCGGCGCAGGGCAACTCGTAGATTCTACGACGCGTCGTAAAATGGGGGTGCCCGGCAACGGGCACCCTCACGACGCACAGTCGAGGAGGAAGTAATGGCGAAAGCCAAGAAGAAGAAAGCGAAAGCGAAGAAGGCTAGTGTGATGGACTCGCTCATCACAGCAGCGGAGAAGAGCCTCGGACCCGGCGCGATCTTCGAGAAGAACACCAAGAAAACGCGGCACGTCGGAATACCGCTGCCGTCGTTCTCGTTTGAGTTCCTTATCGGAAGCAACGTGCTGTGTCTGGGGCACTCATACGGTCTCGCTGGCCCGTCGCAGTCGTACAAGTCCAGCCTCGCGATAGAGCTGACGCGTCACGTCCTGCGACTCGGCGGGTACGGCACGACAATCGAGACGGAGGGTGGCAAGATCTCCGAGGTGATGATCGACTCGATACTCGGGGATCTACGCAAGCATCACGAGCTGATGCTGCGTGCTACGGTCGAGGAAGCGCAGGACGCGCTGACGTTCGTCGTCGGCTGGCTTGAGAAGACGTTCCCCAAGAAGGACACGTTGTTCGCGCTCATGCTCGACAGCTTGTTCGGCCCTCCCGGTGAAGAGAAGCGCAAGCAGATCCTGAAGGAGGGCCACGCCAGCAGGTCGTATCCAATCGAAGCGCTGTTGTGGTCCTCGTGGCTACAGACGTTCTCGCCGGGTTTGACACGGCTGCCGATCGTCTTCCTGTTCGTCAACCATCTCAAGAAGGACACCGATGGTGGCAACTGGCGTCACCCGGGTGGCGACGCGCAGGACTTTCACTCGACAGTGTATTTCCACGTCTCACGGATACGCTCGTACGAAGGCGCCGACGTGGCCATCAAGCAGATGCAGATCAGGACGGTGAAGAACTCGTTCATGCTGGAGGGTAGGCGCATCTACGTGCCGTACGTGTTCGACAAAGACCTCAACAAGCTGTACTTCGATTGGGGCCACTCCACTGCCGACCTGCTCGCCGGCGACCTTATACCGTCGAAGGTCAAGAACCTCCTCCAAGTCACCACGACGAACAAGAACATGACTGCGCTGTCTCGACGCTTCAGCTGCAAGCAGCTGGGACTGAAGGACGTGACGGGTACCGAACTGGGCAATGCGGTGCACGCTGATGCCGAACTCATGACGCAGCTACGCAAGGCGTCGAACATCAACATCTACGACGTCTGGAGCGGCGTCATGCCTGTAGTAGACGAGCCACCCAAGGAAGCCGACGAGCCGGCTGACCTCGAAGAGGAACCTGCTGACGATCCGTTGGATATGTAGCTTGACCCGTAGTTTTGTGCGGGCTAGCATCTGAATTGCTAGTTCGAGAGGGGACTGCGATGGCCCGCGTGAAAGCCAAGACCGACATCAGGACAGAGGGCGGTCTTCTGATCGCAGAGGAGGGGCGCCGAGGTATCGCGCTCCTGAACTACGGTAAGACGAAGAGCCAGTACGGGAAGGTACCAGTCAGATGGGATGGCAGGAAGCTGAAGGTGTACTGGGTGCTTCCTCAGGATCTCGAATTCATCGGCAACAAGCTGGATATCATGGCGTACGTTGCCAAGCCCCCCGATCAGCGACTCGGATACCCGCCACTGCCCACCCCTCCGGGTAAGTTCGACTATCACTTCGGCAGGAACCTGAAGCAGTTCCGCAAGGAGCGGCAGATAGGTCAGAATCAGCTGTCTCGGATGCTGGCAGCCGAAGGCATCAAGGCGTGCCAGACCACGATCTCGTGGTGGGAGCGTAAGAAGGATCCGCCGCGCGGCCCGTGCATCAATGCACTCGCCAAGATCCTCGACGTGCCGGCATTCATGCTGATGATCAACTTCACCGACTGTACGTGGCTTCGCGAGGTGAAGCGGTACGTCGACAAGCTGGTCGAGAATCAGTGCGAGGAGGAGCCAGTGTAATGGGAGGCAGTTTATTTCCCGGCTTCGACGAGTACATGGACGGACGCAAGGCGACCGCCCAACAGGCGTACGAGGAGAAGCTGCTCAAGAAGCTCTATGCGACAGTGTCGAGCATGGAGCAGTTCGATATAGACAGGCGTGAGGCGGGAGAGGACTTCGGCTTCAATTGGTTCAACGACTGTGGCTATTCGAACATCCTTATGTTTTCGAAGAAAGACATCGTGGTGAATCCGGCACACGTGCTCAGTACGGCGGGGTTCACGAAGACGGCGCTGTGGGTGGAGTACTTCGCGATCAAGAACAGTCTGCCGAAAGGCACGCCGATCGCAATGTTCTTCCCGATCGTGCACATGAGCCAGTTCGTCATACACAACGCGTCGTTCTTGGAGATCGCATCCAACCAGAATGTCGTTGTGCGGCAGGGCAGGTCTCTGGATGTGCAGCTGCGCGTCGAACCGATGGCCGCGTTTCTGGCGGCGCTATCACAGCGAGCTGGGTGATGAGCAAGCGCGATCAGCCACGCCCACCGATCGATCCGAATCTACGTGGTCGAGCGAACGTAACACAGGAGAAGCTGAAGGAGCTTGGTGCATGCTGCCGGGAGTACAGCGTGTCGGAGAAGACGCGCTTCGTGCTGGCACGGCTGGCGTCGTATCCGCCTCCCATACGACTCGCGGTAAATCTGAAGACGTTGATCGGTCTGCTCGTGAAAGACGAGAAGCCGAAGTACAACGTGCTCAACGACGGACTGCTGACGGACGAGCATGAGGCACTCGTTGAGCTGGATATGAAGGGGTTGCCCGTGCACGTGCGAGAGATCGCGCACGGGCTGTTTAATGTACACGAGCGTTGGTACTTGATGCGAGAGCTGAGGAGGCTCTTCAAAGACTCCTTCGCAGCAGCGGAGGAATTCATTTCACCCAAGGTCGAGGAGGATGATGGTACCGAACCTTGAATTCCCGGGAGTGAAGTATCCGGGTCGCATGGCGGTGTCGGAAACGTTCAGTGAGCTGAAACGACAGGCCGATGCGTACAGAGACTACATTGTCACGAACCAATCGATCAGTCTGGAGATCGACTCGGAGTTCGGTCTCGCTCTGAAGTTCGTCGTGGCGGGAAAAGAGTACAAGCTACCCATCTCCAAGCGCGGCTACGATCAGATCATCGCGTGGATCGGCATGCGCAAGGACTCGAAGCTGTACAAGCGGCTTCGCTGGGGCACCGCAGACAAGAAGAAGCGTGCGAAGGTGAGCGATCGATTTTGGCCGACGTACGCCAATCTGGTCAACGACCACTTCCGCATCATGCGCGGCAAGAAGCTGATCCGGACGCTGCGGAAGCCGGACGGCGAGTGGTACGTGCGGGCGATCCTGTCGGACAAGTATCGCATAATACCGAACGACCAGCTCTTCCTGTGCGCTGCGGAGAAGATCAAGGAAGTACAGGCCGAGATCTGGGACGCACGACTGTCGGAAGACGCGTTCTACCTATACGCGGTGGCACCCGGTATCACTGCGCAGGTGAGAACGGACCGCACGTTCGACAGTAACGCGCGCTGGGCCGGCGACGCCGGCGACGTGGTGAACGCAGCCATCATGACGCGCAACTCCGAGACCGGACAGGGAGGGTGCGAAGTCTGCGCGGCGATCGTTACGAAGGTGACGGGCGCGTACTTCGTGCAGGACAACGCTCTGAGCATCCGACACCTCGGCAAGGCTCATGAGATGGATGCACTGTTGAGTGCGTCGACGATCAGGAAGCAGAACTCAATCGTCTTCGATCAGGTGAAGGACTACGTCGAATCGATCTTCACCGAGGACACGTTCCAAGCGTTCGTCGACAAGCTGCAGGACGCGACGCAGGACGAGCTGGAGGATCCGGTCGCGGCGGCTGATGCCGTCCGTGCCGTGTACGAACTGAGCGAGACGCGCAAGGATGCCATCCTCAACTGGCTGATGACATCCGGCGACAAGTCGCGCTACGGACTAGCGTGCGCTGTCGCACGAGAGGCACACGACAATGCTAAGCTGGACGCCGACGAGGCGGTACATCTGGAACGAGCCAGCTCCGATCTGATCAAGAAGCAGACGTCGCTCTCCCTCGCTCGCGAGCACAAGAAGCTCGCGGAGAAGAAGGCGAGCAAGGCAGCGAGAGCGGCAGAGGAAGTTACCGACACGGTGACGGCCGCGATCGACATAGAGTAGCACAGGGAGGGAACGGTAGCAGATGGCTAAGGCCACAGCATCGAAGAAGAAGCCGGCGACCAAGAAGAAGGCCGCCAAGAAGTCCGCTCCGAAGAAGGAAGCGGCGAAGACGACGGCGCTGACGAAGGCGCAGGTCACGAAGATCGCGAAGGAGTCGCAGGCGCGCTGGGACAAGGTCACCACCGACCTGCGCAACAGGCGGCGTCAGGCCGCCGCGGACGTCATCCAGTATCGGTACGACGTCGGCATGTTCGCGATCTCCCTGATGGAGGATCGCTCGCAGGAACTCGGCAAGAAGCTGTACGGCGACCGCACGGTCGAGCAGCTCTGCGAGGCTCTCAACGAGTCCAGCAGCACCGTGCACACCTGCATCAAGTTCGCACGGCGCTGCGACCAGAAGGAAGTCGAGTACTTCAAGTCCGGCGAGTGGCCGTGGCGCGCGGTCTCTTCGATCGTGACGGTCGAGGACGCCAAGGCGTACAAGCAGCTCAAGGAGGACTTCGAGAAGAAGAAGTTCAAGAACACCGACGAGCTGAAGGACGCGGCGAAGGCCGTGAACGAGCAGTCCAAGAAGGACGGCACGAAGAAGGACAAGCGCGGCGGCGGCTCGCCGACCGCGAAGTCCACCGTCAAGTCGTTCACGACGGCGTGCAACGCGCTCGCCACCAAGGTGATGCCCGGCTTCCAGTCGGTCGTGAAGGGCTTCTCCAAGAACGTCCAGTCGATGGAGCCGAGCGTCGCCGAGGAGATGACGGCCGGCATCAAGGAGGGCAGGAAGGCTCTCGAAACGCTGAAGAAGATGACCGAGCGGACCGACGAGATGCTCGGGGAGATCGACATCTAGATGGCCGGGAGATCACTCGGTCCGGACATCAAGCCGGAGGTCGAGGTCATCGACACGGTCGACGGCAACGTGTTCGCCATCATGGGGGCCTGCACCCGCGCGCTGAAGCGCGCGGGGCAGGCTTCCAAGGTCGAGACGCTGCGTGAGCGCGTCACCAAGTCAGGGTCGTACGACGAGGCGCTGACGATCATGCAGGAGTACTGCACGTTCATCTAGCCTCACAGTCGAGAGGAGTCGGTCATGGCGGAGGCGAAGGTGCTGAACACGCTGTTGCCACACAAGGAGACCGCGCTGTCACAGGTGATGCGATACGGGGGCCTCAAGGCTCTCGGTGCGATCATGTCGAGTCGGAAGGGCATCTTCGGCTTGGTCGGCATCGCGCTCAGCTACTACCTGCTGCTCGGTAGGTTGCCGGAGGATGCTGCACCCGAACTGGTCACCCAGATGGGCGAGGTTTTCGGCATGCTGGTCGGCGTGATCTCCGGATTGTTCATCGGAGGTACAGCCCTCGAAGATGCGCTGTCGAAAGGCGCACGTCGTACGGGGGCAGGCAGCAATCTGATCACGTTCGCCGATGCCGCAGGCAAGGCGCATACAGCATTCATCGAGACCGGCGGAGCAGACGTGGTCGACGTGTGCCGTGCGATCGTCAAAGCCGCCGACGAACAGAATGACAAGTGACGACCTGACGACGGACGCCGCCTCCGACGAGGCGGCGTTCGTCTCATGCGAAGCATGCAATTCACCGTTCATGTCGAAGCGGCTATTGCTCACACGAGAAGACGGCAGCTCGGAAGGCGTGCTGTGCGCTGATTGCGCCAGTAAGTTGTTGCAGCTGCTGCCGCACATAGATGATCAGTTCATCGTGGTGTCTCCGGAGCTGTTCGCGCACTATCCCGATCAAGTCATCAACTCCATCAAGAACGTCATCACACGCAGGCTGTATCAGTTGTCTTCGGCGGAAGGCCGAGTACGCATTACGTTCGTCGAAGAGGGCGGACAGCGCGGTGAAGTGCTTGTGAGGATCGGCGGGTCCGGACTAGTCTACAGATGGAGTGACATGCGAGACGAACTGTCAGTGCTGTAGGAGGAGTTATGGTGTTCGCTAGGGCCTACGTGTTGTTCTACGGCCAGTACACGGACCTGCACAAGCGCATCATCGACAGCATGCGAAAGTACATGCCCAAGGAAGAATGCAGACCTGTGTTCTGGGCGAACACGGTATCTGACGAGACGCTCTACATGCTTTACGAGCTATCGCAGGAATTCGAAGCGGCGCACGTGGTCAACAGCGCGGAGAACGTTCCGAAGTACAAGGCGATGCGTCAGCTCTATCACGGTGAGCACAAGCCGTACGCACCGTGGATCCTGTGGATGGACGACGACACGTACATCGTGAAGCCCGACTGGTGGAAGAAGACGAAGGCGTTTCTCCAGTCGGATCCGATGATCTCGTACGTCGGCCAGAAGTGGTACGTCCATCACGCTGACGGACAGTGGGATTTCATCAAGGCCGCTTCGTGGTTCAAAGGCAAAGAACCGGAGATGGTGCCCACCAAGACGAAGGGTGTGAAGAAACCCGGGATCTGGTTCATGACCGGCGGCTACGTCTGGCTGAAGACCGGTGTCATGAAGGCTCTGAACTGGCCGGATCAACGGCTGAACCACAACGGAGGAGATACACTTCTCGGCGAAGCGATCAGGCAGCAGGGGCTGCCACGTCATCACTTCGACTACGGAGTGATGGTGAACAAAGCGAAGCGTCGGGGTCTCAGTGAGGCGCCGGCCGGTGCGACCAACAAACGACTCAGGAGGTGACGGTGCACGCAGGAGATGCAATCTGGTTCCTTCACGCACAGCTGACAATGCTGGAGCGCAGGTACAGTACAGAGACGAGTACGCTGGGACTGCTCGTGAAGATGCGCGAGTGTCTCAAAACAGTCGGCGAATTCGTACAGGTGGCACCGCCGCCGGCCGACAAGATGCAGCAGATCATCGAGGCTATATCGGCGACGCTGCCGCAATCCTCGGGGCCACCACCACAGCACTCGCAGCCGCAGTCTAAGGGTAACCGGGTAGACTTCAGCGATCCGGAGCGAGTCGAGGCAGCGAAGGAGATACTCGAAGACATGGTTGGCAGCGGTCTCTTCGACTGGGCCGACATGATCGAGAACGTACACTCACAGGTGCACAGCGACAAGCCATACATCAGCGATCGTCAGTTCAGGGCGATCGTCAACATAGGTCGCAGCTGCCGAGACGACCGCGATTACTGGGATCGACTGACCGACGACTATCCCGAATCCGTGAAGATCGCGGAGGAGTCGGCAGAACGCGCAGGCTAGAAGGAGGAGATGGCGAAGAAGAAAAGCGGTAAGTCGGGAGGAAAGAAACAGCCGCGCACAGCAGCGTGGCAGGAACTCGTCAACATACTCAAGGCGAGTAACTACGTACAGAAGGTTGCGATCATCGCAAAGCTCAAGGCGCTCGGCTACGACGTGACTGACAATAGCGTGAGCTACGTCATGACGGCTGCTCGGAGACAGGGCAGGCTCTGTGTCTACACCGGGCCGAAGAACGGATACACTGCAACACCTAGCGGTATCGAAGCGCTCGTCGATATCCGAAAGCGACGCCGCATCTCGCGCGCGTGGCTGAAGAACGTCGGCGCCGTGATCAGGTACGTGAAGGGCAACATTGCGAAGCTGACGCAGGGCATGACGCCGGCGGATGCCGCCGAGCTTCGCAAGGAGATCAAATACAACGAGGAGGCGCTCAAGAGCATCACACGCCTCCACCAGACGAACGGACTGCAGTAGATGACTGGTGGCAACTCCACCTACACCAAAGACCCGATCACGGAAGAGGTGATCAAGAGCGGCAGCGACCTGCTGACGTACGAACTCAACGGCGGCAGCAAGAAGCTCGCGAAGATGCTCGTCGACTTCAAGGAGAAGACGGGCAAGCCGATGACCGAACTGGGCCAGATCGCGAAGATCGGCAAAGGGTCGTTCGGCAAATACGCGCGTGGACAGAACACCGGTATCACACTGGGCACGCTGAAGAAGATCGCCAAGCTGCTCGGCATCCCGGCAATGAAGCTCAGCAAGCAGATACTCGGCACGCACAAGCCGACCAAGAAGGCCAAGACCAAGCAACCCAAGCTCGACAAACTACTGGCGGCGCTCGGCGTCGACCAGTCGGAGCTTGCGTGCTCGTTCACGATCGGCGATGATCGCATCACCGTCGAGAGGATGCCCGGTCAGGAGGGCCAGCCCGTGGTCGTAGAACACAACGGCCACCGGCTCACCGTCGAGAAAGCATGAACGTACAGGAACGGCAAATGCTCGTCCGCGATTTCCATCGCATGACGAGCGAACCGATCAACGACACGCCGGAGCTGCCTGACGACGCTCAGGCAGCTCTGCGTGTCGAACTCCTCATGGAGGGGGTGCTCGAACTCGCCGAGGCGCTGGGCGTGCGCGTTCATCTTGTCATCAGCGAGAACCCGGGGCCGTACGAGGGGGACGTTCACTTCGACCGGCTACGCTTCATCAACGAGGGGGAGCAGAGCCTCGTCGAAGCGGTGGACGCGCTGCGCGACATGGAGTATCTCATTCACGGCACGGAGCTGGTACTCGGGACGACCGAGGTCAGCGATGACACCTTTATGGAAGTTCATCGTTCCAATATGGAGAAGCAGCCAGTACACTACGGCAAGAAGGCGATCAAGCCACCGGGTTGGAAGCCGCCCCAGATAGCCGCAGTGTTGCGGAAGCGGTTCCCGAAGAAGGCACTCCTGTTCAGGAAGTAGGATGCCGACACCGCAGGAATACAGAGAGCGGCGGGCAGCAAAGCGAGCGGAGCGCAAGGCCAAGGCCGTGCGCCTCGGACGCTGGGTTCCTGTCCTCGAAGTGTTCTGCGACAAGTTCGGCATCTGCATGAAGCCTATCCCCAACGGATACCAGTTCAGGATCCGTGAGTACATCGTCAACTGGTGGCTGCCGACGAACAAGATCGTGATCCAGTTCGCCGGCAGCGACGACCACAAGGAATTCCAAGGCGACTTGGTCCCCAACGAGCCGAAGATCATCACGGCTCTGAAGAAGCTGGCCAACGTCACGAAGGAGGATGCATCGTCGGTGCTGAAGATACCGTCCTGATCTGGATCAGGACAACACAGGTCGCTACACGCTGTCGCATGTGTGGCGAGCGAAACCAAGTAGGTACTGCGGTCATCTGCGTCTACGCTCCCGACACTCGTCGCCAATACTACTGCTTCCAGTGCTGGCCCGTCATATCCGACCGTGCGGCTGTCGATATCCCCGACCTACAGAAGGAGTCGAAGGCCGACGCACAGATGATCGGGATGCTGTTCGGGGTGAAGAGTGCGAAGAAGAATGACCGCCCGGAGGGGAGCCTGCACGAGATCAGTCTGGAGATGCGCACGGACGGCACGATAGCTGAAGAGAGTCTGGACATTCGTGTCGAGATGCCGCGCTCGCTGATCGTAGACGGCATACCTTTCAAGCGGTACCACCTCATGGGCGACGAGCTGGAAGCCCACAAGGCCAAGGTGCGAGAGCGATTCAATGTCGACTGAAACACCGATTTACTTCTCTGCCACCGGGAAGGCGGAGCACAGGCAGCTGTACGCTGATTGCGCTGCGCCTTCCAAGGAGGCGCTGCGCGAGTGGGCGATACAGTTGTGGTACGACCTGAGACAGCGGCAGAAGGAGGATGGCGTCAAGCCGACGGCAGCCGTGTGGATCGGGCAAACGCGATGCCAGCCGACTGTCGAGGAAATCCTCGCGTACGAGGAGAAGGTCGCCGATCTACTATCCAAGCAGGCGGAGCACAATGATATCGAGGTAGACGAGGACGAAGCACAAGATATGGTAGAGGGCGAATGGTCTTCGTCAAGCGGGCCGTTAGCTGAGGATTCGCCCAAGGATGAGCCAGACGACGAGCCTGAGCTACCGTCCCTTGTATTTGACGATGACGATGACCTCGATTTCTGACTCAATCCACTTGACCTAGTGGTTCTTAACCAGTACTCTACCACCACTTGGGGGAGGAACCCATGAGAGCCACACTGGCACCGTTCGTCGCGTTCGCACTGATTGCGTGCAGCTGTAACCCGATCGAGGAGTGGGAGCAGAATCCCGCGCTCGTGCGCAGCAAGGCAGAGCTGGCTGGCGGCGCCGTGGTGTACACGTATTTCTCGGCGAAGCCCGAAGCGAAGGCCGGTGCGAAGCACATGCGCGTGGTCATTCAGAGCATCGAGGGCATCGTCGATTCGTTCCCGGCAGAGGGGTTCAACGTCTTCCTCCCCGAGGTGAACAAGAAGATCGAAGAGCTGATGACTGGTGAAGCCGCGGTATATCTTCCGCCAGCGAAGCTCCTCGCTTCGATCCTGCTGGAGACGCTCCAGCAGAAGGCTGAGAAGGATCACTGGTTCGACAACGCTGATGCGGTGTCGGATATCCTCTCGGCGTTCCTGTCTGGCGCTGACGACGCGATGGCTGCGTACGTCCAGCCAGACACATAACTGTGTCGCGCTAAGCCAGCAATCATCCGAGCTGGCACTTCCGCAGAAGGGCGTCCCGTCCGCACGGGACGCCCTTCTTGTTTGAGAGGACAGTATGGGACTGAAAGATATGGCGAAGTCGTTGCAGCGCGACTTCGTGCCGGGTGGGAAAGAAGTCGATCTGAGTACGTTGAAGTTCAGACGTACGACGGAGGACGAAGTGCTTCAGTGCTGCGCGAGCACGTCGTACGATCCACAGTCTGGGCCGATCTTCTGTGGGAAGGTAGCAGAGTTCGTCGCTCGGACGGAGCAAGGCTACGTGGCCATCTGCACACGCCACGCGAGCTATATTCCGCGGGAGTCGCGGCCAGAGTGATCTACATCAGATTCTATGATGATGACAGCGACGATGCCCACGAACCGCTTGGTCCGTATCACTACGCGGACGTGACATGCGTGAACTCGGGCAGCGGTGTGAGTCTCATCGTCGGGCATCTCGATCTCACAGGCATGGTGGTGCCGTACACGCTCGCGTTCTTCGATCCGAGTAAGCAGCGCTGGATCGATGATGGCGGATACGAACACGTCAGGTTCGAGGTAACAGATTACTGTGATTGAGCGGCTGTAGCTCAACGGCAAAGAGCGGTGGCCTTTAAATCCACTGGTTGCGGGTTCGACTCCCGCCAGCCGCCCCACACGAGAGGAGAAGAGGATGCGATTCACATAAGTGCGATCGCGTGACCCGCCATTCAGAGTAGCGTGAAGTTCGTTTCCACTACCTTGAACATGTTGGAGGATTGAACGATGGATCGCGAAGGATTTCTGGCCGGTATCGCCGCACTGAAGAAGGAGATCAAGGAAGCCGAAGGGCTTCAGCGCACCGAGAAGCGGATCATTCGCATGCCGCGCAAGACGCCCGAGGACATCGAGCGTCTTCGGAGCGCTATCCACGAGAGCGAGAAGGGCAAGAAGTACCCAACGCAGAGCGTGGATCTCGTGCAGAGTCACGTGGCGTGCAGGAAGAGCTGGCTGACCGCGCTGTACGTGACGTACAACCTCGTGAGAGGCAAGTCCGTGGCGCAGCGCGTGGACAAGCACAGCACGTGCGAGCACTATGGATATCCGAAGCAGCTGCGGGAAGCGCGGCGGATCTTCGACGTCGCCACGGCACTCGTGCCGTTCCAAGTCTGAATGTACAGCGCCGGCGAGGCGGGAAGAAACGACGCCGCCCCGCGCCGAAGCGGACCGAGTCAGGGGTCTGGATATCGCACGACACATGGTGGTCCTCATCCGGAATTGACCGGGGCTACGGAGGCCGGAATCAACCGGTGATACAGCGAAGCGCCCGCGTGCGGGCGAGCTAGCCATCGTAAGGCGAGAGCCGACGGTGCTCGACTTCGTAGCAGTGGAATAGCGCCACCAAGGCTTTGCTTGCCGGCGCTGTCGTGATATACGTGTAGCATCACAGTGACGCCATGGTGGACCTCGTCGCGGGATCGCGACCTGTGCCGAGGTGCCAGTTCGATTCTGGCCGTCACTCATGGACGACGTGCCCGCAAGGGGAAGAGGATACGCGACGGCAACGTTCTGATGACAGGAAGTGATTCCTGTAGTTCACCGTCCCGTCGTCCACCAGCGAGTTAGGCAGGGAACTCTTCAACCCGGTGATGGGTGGGATACCTGCCATACCCGTATACGGCTCTTGCCCAGAGCCTGTTACACTTGAGGGCCGGACGCCCGACAAGAGCGGTCGCCGGCCCTCCTTGCATTGGAGGTTTCATGGGACGAGCATCAGGGAAGCCACACAAACACATGGAAGGATTCTACGCGCGTATTGAAGAAGTGAACGCGAAGCTGCCGGAGCCATTCTGCAGCTTGCCGCTGCTCAGTCTCGTGGAAGCAAACTGGGAGCAGTGGGATCTGTCGAACCCGCAGGTGAAGCTCCAGCATTTGAACGCGCTGGCTACAGAGATGGGCTGCGAACCGAGTAGCGTGTTCGATATACTGATCGATTCACTGATCGACAAGGCGCATCAGGACTCAAACAGACTTCGCGGGTTGCGACTACTGCTCGATCATGCGGCGAAAGTCTCGGGATGACGTGGTACTTCTACGTGCTGCGCTGCTTCGACGGCGCTCTCTATGCTGGCATCACGACCGAGCTGGAGCGTCGGGTGAAACAGCACAATCGAGGGCACGGCGCGAAGTGCCTGCGCTCGCACAGGAAGCTGCCGGTGAAGCTCGTCTACTACGAGCGTTATCCGGATAGGTCGAGCGCATCGAAACGCGAGTACGCGT
>Ga0272441_10010339_pt1 | contig 14151 bp, 14 predicted proteins | sample SSMProp6N_FD_193582 | JGI IMG/M metagenome (GOLD analysis project Ga0272441, IMG submission 193582) | Marine sediment archaeal communities from Little Sippewissett salt marsh, Falmouth, MA, United States - SSM-Prop-6N | ecosystem: Environmental > Aquatic > Marine > Wetlands > Sediment ... | reverse complement strand
CGAGCCGAAGATGGCGAAAAGCGAATCGCCGTTGAAAAAACAATCGATTGCGTCGTCTAGCACAATGTCAGGATGCAGCGTTTTCACGCTGTCCAAGATTACATGTGTAACTGGATTATAGAGGTATCCCGCAAGACCAGCCTGGAAAGCGCCGAAGACCCACTCCTCGTCCCCCGGCGTGTCTTTAATCCCGATTGCGCAAGGCCCGGGCCAGTCGATAATATTGACAATTCCTACACCATGGATTAACGTAGATACAAAGAGAATAAAAAAAACGTAATGTAATTTCATAACTCTCTCCATGTTTTCAAGTTAGTTAGCCCAAACGCCTCGCCTCCATACTTACTATTCAATATACTCCCCCGGCATGGTGAGGTCAAGAGGATTGCGCGGGCGAATCAAGCTCTTCAACAAACAAAAAAGGCGGCCCGAAGACCGCCTTTGCAATCGCAGTATAGGCGCGTTCAATTAAAGAATATAATCGCCGAAAGGAAGATATTCGTCGTTTTCGCTTCGGGTTCCGGCCCCCAGCTGTCATCCCAATCGTCAATGTCGAGGACGTTCGTTACGCCCATCTCATAACCGGCCTGCAAACCGAGTTTGGTCTCGCCCGCGAACGGCATAGTTACACCCGCACCGAAGTTCAGACCCATATCCATCGACGTGTATCTATCCTCGTCGAGGTCGAGTTCGTCGCCGTCGGAGTCCGTAATTTTTTCGCTTAGTTTCATCGCCACGAACGGCCCCGCGAAAACCGAGATGTCCATCTTGTCATTGCTTACCGGAGTAACTTTGAGGAGAATAGGAATCTCGAGATAATTGAGTGCAAGAGAACCATCGCCGGTATCGGCGTTTGCGCCCTTCATCGTGTAAAGCAGTTCCGGCTGGAAAGATAGCACGGAAAAAAGCTCGATATCGAGCATCGCCCCAACGTTGAAACCGAGTTTCATCGCAAAATCGTCGGCATCCTCCCCAGTAAAATTCGACAGATTCAAGCCGCCGGTGACACCGTAGTGAATCTCCGCCGCGAACGCGGAAATCGCGAACGCCGCAATCAACAGAACAACCAAAGCCTTTCTCATCCTAACCTCCTTGAGAAGTTCATTTCGCACTAATAAATATGTTTTATTTGAAAAGTCAAGTTAAATTTAAGAATTCCGACGGAGCAAATACTACAGTTAAGTCAATCATTTTAGATAAACGATGCGTCGCGCGGCCGTTACTTCGCTCGTTTTTAAATGAATTAAGTATACACCGCTGCCGATATAATCATCCGGTTGCCAAATATAAACACCCCCTGCCCCCTTATAGGGGAGGAAATTATACGCGGGGATTTCGGCGACCTGCCTTCCGCATATATCGAAAATCTCTATTTCAACATTCTCTGGATTCTCAGACGAGCCGTAGGAGCGACTCAAGCCCGGAATGACAGATAATAAAATCGTCACCGCCGAATTGAACGGATTCGGATAAGCTTCAATAGAGTGTAATTCCGGCCTATTATGAGATTCCATGATAATCGTTCCCGGATTATACTCGAATGCGCCGATATCCCATGTAGCGCCCATCGGGCGGGGATTACCGTCGAAATCAAACGCGGGCGCGCACACCGAAGAACCGCTATCTATAGCGATAGAAGTCGATAGGAGATAAAAATCCCACGCGACGGTATCTGCAAAATCAGGATAACCGACGACTGAATCGCTTCCATAAATTTCGCCGGCATAGCCTCGAAAACCGTCGATAAGGTTGTTATCGACAGTAACGTTACCCGGAGGAATACTCTCTAAAACTAATTGAAATGTTCTATTATTTGAGCATATATTATTACGAATTATGACGCTATCCGCGATCGGGTTTTCCATGAAAATTCCTCCTCCCCAACCGCCCGTTCCGTTGCCATAGAACGTATTATTCACGATTTTAATCTTTGTCAATGGATGTGTAGGCGAGGGCGTTCCCCAATTCGCGATAGTGACGCCATCGCAACCGTTGAAAATCGAAATATTATCATGTAAATATACATTTTCGAGAAGCCCGCCGGCCTCCGATGCGATAGAAATGCCGTCTTCCGCGCCGTCATGTATAAAATTCTGATAAACCTCGATATTGTATGTATGTTTATCCCATGCGTCTATATATATACCCGGCTTGCCGACGTGATGTATATAATTACCATACACTTTAACGTTCGAAGAGCCGTCCTTAATATCGATACCCTCGCCGCCGCAGGAGCCGTCGCCGGGGCCGCCGTCGTGGACGTGATTGAACATAACCTCTACGGAATCGCTAACTCCGACCGATAGGCATTCCTGATCGCCGCCGTTACATGCGAGCTCTATCTCGTTGCTATCGACAATTACCTGAACGCTGCTCCAGATACCTATCCCCGAGGATTCGGTATCGTATGTATAATTATTTCTTATAATAATGTTTCTGCATAAATCGACCATAATACCGGTATTGAAGTAATTCGGCCCGGCGTTAATAATACGAAATCCCGATACGATGATATATGAAACGTTTTGAATATCGAATAACCCGGCCCACTCGGGCAAAATCACCGAAGCGCCATCTATGGTAACCGTATCTCCGGGATAATTGATATACACAATATGATTACCCGGTGTTCCCGAGTTTACCGGCGTTACTTTTTCCGTATAAATTCCGGCTTTTACGAAAACGGTATCTCCCGCTATTAACGAATCCGCGGCGCGTTGTATATGTTCCCACGGCAATGCTTCGGTTCCCGGATTCGAGTCGTCTCCGCCTATCGCGACGTAATATGTCGACGATAGTGCAATTATAGGTATAATACAGATTAGCATCTTTATTTTCATTATATTATCCTTAATGTAGTATTTGAAATATACTCTTTAATTCTAATACAATAACTCCAGAAAACTCGTGCCGTCCTGAGTCGGTTCGGTGCCTAAGAATTGGGCAACAGTTTGACCGAGGTCGGCGAATGTTTCGCGGTCTGGAATCCTACCTCGCTTAATATATTTACCCCACATTAATAGCGGCACGAGTTCGCGCGAGTGGTCGGTGCTCGGCGTAGTCGGGTCGTTGCCGTGGTCGGCTGTCATGAACAGGAGGTCGTCGTCGGACATAGCGCCCATGATACGCGGTAGGGCCGCGTCGAACTCGCGTAGGCCCTCGGACATGCCACGGCAGTCGTTGCGATGCCCCCACAGCATATCGAAATCGACGAGATTTGTAAAGATTAGCCCCTTGTCGAACTCGCCGATAACGCGAATCGTCTCCGCGATACCCTCTGCGTTGGAGTGCGTATATACAGGCTCCGTAATTCCCACGCCCGCGAACAGATCCATGATTTTGCCTACGCCGACAACCGGAAGCCACGCACGCTCGACCTTTGTCAACAAAGTCGGCCCGAACGGCTCGACGGAGAAGTCGCGTCTTTTGGGCGTCCGCGAGAAATTGCCCGGCGCGCCGATAAAGGGCCTCGCGATTACGCGAGCAACCGCGTTCGGCACGACTAATATATTGCGCGCGATGCGACACCAGTCGTAAAGCAGGCCGATTGGCACGATATCCTCGTGCGCCGCGATCTGGAACACGGAATCCGCGCTGGTATAGACTATCGGCTTGCCGGTGGCGAGGTGCTCCTCGCCTAATATCTTAATTATTTCCGTGCCGCTGGCCGCGTAATTGCCGAGAATCCCGCGCCCGATTTTCTTCGAGAACGGCTCGAGAATCTCCGGTGGGAAACCGTCCGGGAAAACCGGGAACGGGCGGTCGATAATCAGGCCAGCAAGCTCCCAGTGGCCGGAGGTCGAGTCCTTGCCGTCGGCTTTTGGGAACAGGCGCGTGAATGCGCCCTCCGGCTGCGGCACGGGCGGCATACCCATGATGTCCGCAAGGTTGCCGAGACCGAGCCGCTGCAGGTTCGGCAGGTCGAAACCGCCGATCTCGCGCGCGGTATTGACCAGCGTCGCGCTGCCCTCGTCGCCGTATTTCGCGGCGTCCGGGGCGCGGTCGAGGCCGACGCCGTCGAGGATAATAATAATCGCTTTGCCCATAATGCTCTCACCTATAGTTAAAGGTCAACATCGACATCGGAATTTACGCCGCGCCGCCGTGTTTGTAAAGGGGAAATTCGACAAAATTACTTTCCCCTTGTCAAAGGGGGCCAGGGGGTTTCCAATCAAATCCAAATATCAAATCAAGCTCAAATGACTTAATGTCAAATGTCCGCGCGCGCTGCATCCCCTCGTAACGATGCTCTGCCGCTCGCGCCCGTCTGGGGTCGTTATGCGCATTCGACCGCTCTGCGGTTATTCGACGCCGCGCGTCGTTCGTCCTTTCCCACGCGGAGCGCAGGGACGAGAGATGAATGTCCGTGTGCGCCGCGCTCTTCATTTGACATTTGAGCTTTGGCATTCATTTGACATTTGACATTTTTGCTTTGACATTAACTTTGGGCTTGACAAGCCGCAAACGCAATTATATCTTTGCTTTTAGCTATGGTTGATTATAGAAGACATATGGCGATTTTCGATGCACCCGCGCAAACGGGGCTTTTGGCGTGCCTACGACCGGCAGGGAACTCCCACGGATGTGCCGCCCAATTTCGCGTAACCTCCACTCTCAATTCTCCACTCTCAACTTTCAACTCTCCCCTCGCCACTCTCAACTCTCAACTCAAAAACGCCTCCGACCAAAAACCGGAGCTGGGGATATGAAAAAGAATTTTGAAAATACTGAATGGACGCGAAGCGTCGAGAAAGGGACGAAAAAATGAAACTCCCAGTAATTAATACAACAACACGAGAAGGGCTTGTAAATTTAACTACATTATTTGTTATAATTATTGGCTTTTCATTTGCACATCTTTTCATTATAAGGCTTTCTTTTAGCGCGGTTTCAAAATGTATATCATATATAGTTTCTATAGGTGGATTTTGGATATTGAAGTCTTATATTTTTAGAAGTGGTAAATTCTCTGTTGTTAGAGAAAATGAGAAGGACCCATTTGTTATTACTTTCCAGAAGCACTTTCCAAGCAAATATATGGCAAGAAAATTTGATATTTCCGTAGATGAAGCATCATCTTATTGGTTAAGGTTGTTTAACACACTTCCTGATAAAAACAAACAAATAAGTTACAGTCGTGGATTCTATTGCAAGCATATTTACTATTCGCTAAAGTTTCTTTTAATTATGATTTTATTATCTTCGTTTTTAATTGTTGTAGAGCTTCTTCAACCATGTCTGGGAATAACTATTTTTAACAGTGAAATGTCTATTCCTAGGATTATATATTTAATAGTTTTGGGCTTTTTGTTGATATACATATATTTAAATAATAATCCGAAGAAAGAAAACGGATGTTGGGAAACGTTCCATCAAGTAAATAAAATGAGTCATACATTTATAAATGATAACTTCAATTCTCTTCAGGAAGTGAAGGATTATCTAAATGAGAAAGAAAATAAATGAATGATTTATCAAAAGGATGGTATTTAATTAACCGCCTAATAAAAGAACCTTTTGAAGTTAAATTAGAAAAAACAAAAAAAGCAATTAAGGATTCTATTGGTAATTCAAAAAATCCAGTTGTTTGCTGGTCAGGTGGGAAAGATAGCACAGTTTTACTTCATATGGTGAGAAAAGAAAAACCAGATATTCCTGTTATTTTTATAGACACAGGAGTATTATTCCCGGAAACTCTAGATTTCGTGGAACAGATAGAAAAAGAGTGGGGTTTAAATATTCAACGAGGAGAGCCAAAAATAGGAGAAGATTTTTGGTCAATAACTAATAAGTATGGATGGCCTGTTTTAGGCAAATTTATTTCGACAAACGTTGGCCGTGCAGTAAGGACTGGTAATATAAGAAAACAACTTAATGAAAAAGAGAAAAAACTGGCGTTAAATGGAATTAGACTATCATGTAAATGCTCGTATTATATTAATTTAAAACCAAGTATTTGTTTAGAGAAGAAATTAGAAAGTGAATTTAAGTTTCTTGGACTTAGAGTTTTAGAAAGTAGAGGAAGAGGGAAATTATGGATTGATTATGGCGAAACATATTTTGTGAAGCACTATTTTGGAAGAAATAAAGGAGTATGGAAGTCTTCACCTCTTTCCCTCTGGACGGAAGAAGATATACTAAGATATCATAAAGAAGAAGGACTCCCACATAATAGTCTTTATGATAAAGGTTACAAGAGAAGCGGTTGCTGGACTTGTGCAATGTCATGGCGTTATGGCCAATTAAAGCGTTTAAGAGAATATGATAAAAATAAATTCTACGGGCTGTTGATTGGTTCAAATTTAGGGATAATACTACTGCATATTAAATCTCTTCTAAACTCAGACTTTAGAGAATTTAGCATTTCAAAGAATACTGTAATAGAATTACTTAAGGAGGATGAAAAAGCATTTGACAATATATAGAATATTTCACTCTCGCGCCCGCTGCCCCATTGTAGGGCCGGTTAAATAGACGCTCCGGCGTCATTCGTTCTTTTACATAGATTTAATTCATGTTATCCCGCGGGGGCGGGAATGGCAAAAATCAAATAAAGGAGAAAAAACGAGTTTTTTAAGTGAAATAGTATTAAATTGGGGGAAAATCCCCAAATGTTCATCAAACAGCGCACCTGTAAAGATAAACAGCGCCCGGATGTTAACAAACAGCGTCCCTGTAAAGCATTTCAGCGCACCTACACGCGCAAACAGCGTCCCCGGATGGGCAAACAGCTTCCCCATGTCCGCAAACAGCGCCCCGGAACGCGTAAACAGCATCCCCACACGGGCAAAAAGCGCGCTTTTTGTGCAGTTCGGGCGGCTTTTTAAGGAAGAAGCGTGACAAAATGAGCGAAAATATCGCAAAGCCACTGGATAAAGAACAAATTAGGTTCATTTTAAGGCAGATCGAAAATACAAATTATGAAGATATTCCTCAGGTTCTGAAACAGCTATTTCGTTATTTAGATGAGGTAGGTTCTTTTTCCAAAATTTATAAGGAATATATTGAAAGTGGAGAAGAAGAGTTCAATAACGCTTATAAGACTGAGGAGGTTCTTTTAGATTACTCCACTTGGCATCTTCCAGATGATATCAACAAAGCGAAGATATTCTCTTTCTACGTTTATTTTGCAATCGCAGAAGAAAAATTTACAATAGAATACTTAGCTTATGATAAATATGAATCCGATGATTATAGAACGTGGATTAAATCCCTCAATCAAGACCTAATGCCATATTTCGCAAAAGCGTTAGAAGATATTGAGAATGATTGCATTACTTTCGATTCGGCTGAATTTGCCTTTGATAAACAAAGTTTATTGGGGACAAACATTTATATATATGGCGCTGAAATACAAAGCCTCATTTCTTCTACGGGTAAAGTGGAACTTACTATAAATGAGATTCAAAACTATTCCGGGTTGGATAGCGATGAACTGAAAGCTATTCTCCTGGCTTTACATAAAGAAATATCCGGCGAAAATAAACCCGAACCTTCCCTTTGGAAGAAACTAAAAGGTATGGCTCCTGCAACGGCGGCCATGCTTTTCAAATTTGTTTTAGAAAATCATGATAAAATCAAAGATGTCATCGAAAAATTGACATAAACATAGGAGGAAAATATGCCATACGACAATAATGATTTCGGGAACGATAGTGACGGTCAGCATCTGGAACGCGCTAGGATACTCGAACAGGGTATCGAAACGCACGGCGACGACCTCGGATTCGAAGCCGGTCAAATCGATACAATAAGCGCTCATCGGATGCTTATCCAGGATGCTCTAACAAACGCAAACATCGAATATGCCGATGTCGATGAGGTTTACGCCGAACTCGAGGATTTGCAAGACAGCACTCATAAGCAATACCGGAAATGCCATAATTACGTTCTCGGCGAAATGGTTTTCTCGGAGGTCGGCGCTCTCGCATTTCTCGAAGGCGCATTCGACACGGATGACGAGCTTCCTACACGTCGCCACGATTTTATTAAAATCGTGCAACATGCTCTCAAGGTCTATAATGAGATAGGGGTTAAACACCCTGAGGTCATACTGGACGCCGATTTATTCGACGAACTCCAGAACCTCGTTGACCAGCTTGAGGCCAAGGAGGGAGAGATTCCTATCGAACGCGGCGACGCTCGCGAGGCAACCGCTATCAAGAACAGTATCCGCGCGAACGGCGAGAAGGTTTATCGCTGGGTATATCGGCGCGCGCTTTCTCATTGGGGCAACGACGATTCGAGGCTTTTGGAGCTTGGTATGGTTCCTAAGTCGCTAATCGGCACGCCTCAGGGCGGGGAAACTCCGACGGAGTTCGAGGCCAAGGTGAACAAGGTTGGCCCCGGCGTTTACGATTTCTGGTGTTCCAAGCCGGATGATGTCGCGGACGCGAAAATCGAGATTCAAAAGCTCCCGGGCGGGCCTATCGAGATTCTCGTCGAGCATATGGTAATCGAAGAGGGCGTGTTCCTTCCATTTCGGATGAACGGCATGACCCCGATGGATTACAAGGCCTATTTCACCGCTTATGACAGCGAAGGCGCTCAAGTAGGGGATGTTGTAATGGTAGCGTTTACGGTTGAGCCGTATTAGGGGAATAAACCCCCCCGGCACGCTGGGGAATAAACCCCCCCGGCCGGCCAGGTGAGGATGTTGTTTGACGAAAATAAACCCCCCCGGCCCCGCTGGTGGTGCTATTTGAAATAAACCCCCCCGGCCCCCCTTTGACAAGGGGGGAGAAGACAGGGAAGTCCCCCTTTGACAAGGGGGGTGGAATTTAAAGTCCCCCTTGTTAAAGGGGGATTTAGGGGGTTTTCTTATGGGATTTAGGAAGATAAAAGATGCTTATATCGAAGAATAAATCACATATTCCTTACGACCCTAGGCTAAAAGAGCGCGCGAGGGAGTTGCGAAAGAATATGACCATCGCGGAAAAGAAGCTATGGAACGGCTATCTCAGAAGACACGAATTAATGTTCTGCAGGCAGAGACCTATCGACTATTTCATCGTGGATTTCTATTGCTCCAGAGCAAAACTTGTGATTGAAATCGACGGGGATTCACATTACTCCGAATTTGGTAAGGGTTATGACGCCGATAGGTCGGCTGTTCTGGAGGGATATGGTCTGCGAGTTATCAGGTTTAGCAACGAGGATGTTTTGAAGAGTTTTGAAGGGGTTGTTGAGGAGATAGAAAAGATGTTGGAAAACATTCCGGTTTCATCGCAACCTAAAACCCCCTCGGCTAGGTGAGGGTGCTGTTTGAAAAAGAAACCCCCCCGGCCCCGCTGGTGGTGCTATTTGAAATAAACCCCCCCGGCCCCCCTTTGACAAGGGGGGAGAATATAGTAAGTCCCCCTTTGACAATGGGGGTGGAATTTAAAGTCCCCCTTGTGAAAGGGGGATTTAGGGGGTTTTCTTAAGAGATATAGAAGGTTTAATTCCGGGAGGCATTATGGAAATTAAGATAATCGATAAGAATGTTGTTATCGAACTTACGGAGCTTGAGTTCGCGGCGTTCGAGACGATGTTCAATAATTTAAATATCAACCATAATGTGTATGTGTCCGGCGTGGACTGGCCGGAGTGGTCGATACATAATGGGAACTTTTTTAAATATCTCAAGCCTATGCATCTGTGCAGGTGTATCGGCGAGGCTTGTGCAGTCGAGCAGGCGGGGCCGCTTGATTTGCTGTCGTTGTATCCTTTTTGGAAATACGGCTTCTGTTTCGGCGGGACAGGACAGGTGCGGCTGAATTTCACGGAGATAGACCCTCACAAGAAAGCGAATTTATCGGACGAGTTTGGGATGGGTTTTTGCGCGTGGGCGATGGAGGAGGTTTTCGATTGCGACAGCTGGTGCGACACCGCGGATGCCCTCGATGCGGGAACGGTTAAGGCGCTTGGGATGTCGAGACCGGATTTTGTATGCGCGTTTAAGGACGGCAGTCTAGGCTTTTTCGAGGCGAAGGGAACGACGCAAGGGCGCGGCACGGCTAATTCGCAGGCGAAGGATGGGAAGAGTCAGACGGCGCAGTTAGAGCCGATTGGCGGAGTTGTAAGCGTCCGTTGTTGCACGGCGGTGAGTGTCGAGGACGATGGGGCATCGCGGAACACGAGGTTATTATTGAAAGACCCGCCTGCAGATGGCGAGGCGCTCAAAGTGCGAATCGACCCGGAGAGGATTCGTGAAGCGGCGCGAGCGCGGGGGTATCGAGAAAAATTATTCGGCGATATAACGACGTTGTTCAGTTGCGGAGATAGAAAATTATCGCTTGTGAGGACGCCGTTTGTGCCGGAAAAGCGGCATGGGTGGCTGTCGGCAACGGCCGAAGCGTAAGGTGCTCGACGCGCCTTCGGCACGACTCGCTTCGGATAGAGCAAAACTATTGAGTTGAAGGGCGACTGAGGATGCAGCACTTCTGGATTCACAATCAAGTTGGAAATGACAAAGTTTGGCTTAGCATCGAATAACATTTCCTTTGACTTCTCCCCTTTTCTCCATATAATTATTCGGCTATGAGCGATTTGAAGAGACCGACATCGATTGATTTGGAAGCCCTCGCGGGGATTGTCGGCGAGAGTTTCGCGCTCTCCCCCGATTCTGCCGAGGACTACTGGCACGACGAATCCCCGGACGTTTCCGCGGTGCCGTCGATTATCCTCAAACCCGCGGACGAGGCCGAGATTGCGGCTGTCATGCGCTATTGCAACGCGGAGCGCCTCGCGGTCGTGCCGCGCGGTTTGGGCACCGGAGTCGCGGCTGGTGCAATCGCTTTCGACGACGCAGTCCTGCTCTCGCTCGAACGCCTCGATCAAATCCTCGAAATCGACGAGGAAAACCTCATGGTGCGTGTCCAGCCCGCGAAAATCACCGGCGATATGCAATCCGAGCTTGAATCGCGCGGGCTGTTCTATCCGCCCGACCCCGCGAGCCGCGGCAGTTGCAGTATCGGCGGCAACGTCGCCACGAACGCCGGCGGAATGACCGCGGTCAAATATGGCGTCACGCGGAACTATGTCACCGGCATTCGCGCGGTGCTGCCGACCGGCGAGGTCATCTCCTACGGCGGCAAGCTGGTCAAAAACGTCGCGGGCTACGACCTGCTTCACACAATCCTCGGTAGCGAGGGCACGCTCGCGATTATCACCGAAGTCACGCTGCGCCTGCTTCCCTCGCCACAACATCGCGCCGACCTGCTTGTCGGGTTCGACACGGTCGCGGAGGCCGCAGCCGCAGTTAGCGCAATAATCGGCCGCAAAATAATCCCGACCGCGATAGAGTTTATGGAGGGCGACATCGTCCGCATCGTCGCGCAGGTCCTCGAAAAGGAAGTTCCCATGGCCGAGGCAGGCGCGCAGCTGCTCATCTCGCTCGACGCCGAAACCGAGGAGGAACTCGAGCGAAAATATTTCGCTCTTGGCGAGATTGCAATGGAGTTGGGCGCGATAGACGTCCTCGTCGCGGACACGAGGCCGTTTCAGGAGCGATTGTGGGAAATTCGCCGCTCGATGCGGGAAGCGCTTCGTGCAATCACATCGACAATCATGGCGGAGGACGTCGCGGTGCCGCGCGCAAGGGTGCCGGAGCTTTGGCAGGGCGCGCGAGACCTCGGCGAGAAATACGGCATCCGTGTGATTTCGTTTGGGCACGCCGGCGACGGTAATCTCCACATCGACGCGCTCAAGGAGGCTCTCCCGGACGACGTCTGGGAAGCGGCAATCGAGCAATGGGTGCCGGATTTATTCCGTTTGGCCGTCTCGCTCGGCGGAACAATCACGGCGGAGCATGGAATCGGGCGGCTAAAGAGGCAATACCTCCCGATAGGCCTCGGCGCTGCGGAACTGGAACTTATGAAACGAATCAAAGACGCCTTCGACCCGAATGGAATATTGAATCCGGACAAGGCAATATAAATGCAAGTCAGTTTAATCGAAAAAAACGGCGTGCGCATTGTCGAAGGCCCTATCGACGACACGGTTATCGGGCTGGACAACCTGAACGACCTGCTCTCGGCGACCTACGAGCACGACACGAACCGCTTTCTTATGAACTCGGACAGCTTGCCCGCAGAATTTTTCGACCTCAGCACGAAACTGGCAGGCGAGATTCTTCAAAAACTGACAAATTACAAACTCGTCGCGGCGTGATGCCGCTTCTATTAAATTTACCTTAGTCGAAGCGAGTCGCGAAGCGTCGAGCACCCTACGCTGTCGCCCGTTGGCGACCGAGCCGCTTCCCGAAACTGGAGCTGGAATTGAAACAGCAGAACCGCGTGGTCTTTTTCCGCGACCGCGCCGCCGCGATTGATTGGCTGGCGGAGAGATAAAACCTTTCGCCTGCGAGTTAGATTCTTTTGCCCGGATGCTCTTTTTGTTTTCCCGAAAGCATTATTTATTTTCCCGAATGAAAAAAATATATTCCCGAGAGTGAAAAAAGTTTTCCCGCGAGTATTTTCTTTTTACCCAGATGCACTAATATTTCATCCGCGAGTATTATTTATTTTCCCGAATGAACAAACAATTCGCCCGAATGGAAAAAAAGTCTTCCCGAATGTGAAAAGAGTTTTCCCAAACGAAAATAAAGTTTTCCCAAATGCAGAAAAAGTTTTCCCAAATGCTCAACCATGCGGTTTTGCGGGCGATTATCTTGTTTTGAGGGATTTTCTATTCGATTTAAAATGCACGCGGCGAAATCCTCCCCCGCTTCTCCCCTTCCTTTTTTATTCCGTTAATAACGATTTTATTAGAGGTTTTGCGCGCTCGAATTGCTCGATTACCGTATCCGCGAAATCCTCTTTAATATTTCCATCCTCGTCGGCCCAATTATCGAGTTTTAAACTTATCTCAGGCCATTCCGGGTCTTCATAATCAATTTTCATTCCCACTTCTTTTACAAGTTCAACTATATCTTCCCTTTTTACTAATTCAGTAAACTCAAATACATCTCTTTTCCTCTCAGCATGAAGAAAAACCAAATAACTATCCTCAGATTTTTCCCCTATGGGTCTATGAATAGCGGTTTGAAGCATAAGCATGTATTTATCTGTTATGCAACCCGAATAATTATTTGTCCAATGACCGTCTTTGGCTTGATAGAGCCTGAAAACATCTCTTTCTTTTAGACCTAATTCATTGAGCCATTCGCCAAATTCCTCTTCCATCCTATTCTTCAACGTCATAAAGAATCTTCTATCATCCCTTTTATGCGGAGATATTTCGCCAGCTGGCTCGCCCTCTATGGTCTCTACACCGCCAGCTACATTCCTCGTAACTAAATATCTCTGGTCATCGCGTTTGAAAAGATCGAAAGAAACGCAGATTATCGAGACTCCTTTTTCGCTCAGGAAATTCGAAGCGTTGATAACTTCCTCCGGAAAATCACGCGCCACGAGATACAATATTACGTCGTCGCCGATACTATCGAGGTCTTCTTTATAATATTCCTTAAACGCAATATGGAGAGATTCCCCTAATTTTCCTCGCGCAATTTGCTCGAAATCCTTTTCGGCAAGACTGTCGAGCCATGCCGCGTAGTCTATTATTTGCGCGATTACTTCTCTTGGGGCTATTCCTCTTTTAAGTTCCACTACTACGAGGCGACCTTCGGCGTCGATTGCTAAAATATCCAGTCTTTTACCGGTGCTCGTTGTTATCTGATTGCCGATACAGAGGAGCTTCCGCCCGGCTATAGGTTCTAACTCCGCGTCGAGCAATATCTCCTCGATCTTACTTTCGGGAAATTCGGTATAATCTGCTTTATCGAATTTCTCGATAGATTTGCCGCCAAGTTTAAATAATTCCATCTTTTCTCCTTAAAGTTTCCCCTCCCACAATTTCCCCCATCCTCGCCATACGGGGTGTTGCGAGGGCGGGGGCTGTGAGATGGTCGGCGGTTGCTATTTCAAATTTCAATATGAAAGTCGTTTAGTCCTCGCCGTCCGGCAATGCGGTGTTCTCGCCGGATTCGAGGTAGTTCGCGTCCGATACGACCGGTTTGCCTGTTTCCTCTTCGAGTTTTTTACGCGCGACCCCCGCGACATTCCCCCCACGCCGAGCGACTTGCTTGTTCTCGTCGAAGCCGTCGGGGTGTTCGGTCTTCGTTATTTGCGTGGTCGATGCCTCGCCGAGCATCGAGAAAATCAGTTC
>Ga0272441_10010338_pt1 | contig 14152 bp, 12 predicted proteins | sample SSMProp6N_FD_193582 | JGI IMG/M metagenome (GOLD analysis project Ga0272441, IMG submission 193582) | Marine sediment archaeal communities from Little Sippewissett salt marsh, Falmouth, MA, United States - SSM-Prop-6N | ecosystem: Environmental > Aquatic > Marine > Wetlands > Sediment ... | reverse complement strand
GTACTCCTGATTGCGTTGCCCCTCGAACGGCTTCAGATCGTCAATACCTGAGCCCTCGTCTTGCGCGTCCGCCCACACCGTCCACGTCAGGACCAGTGTCGCTGCGACAAGTAACGTCGTGAAATGCATCATGACTTCCTCCCAATCCTCGCGCGTTGCGATCCACCTTCTCCGCGTTCGTGTCGCGGATGAGCCACAGTAACCAACAGGTGCAGGCCTTTCAAGTGAGCAGAGGAGGCTCTAGGCTGGAGACTGGAGGGGCGAGGGAACCGACGATCATTGTGAATGCGGCCGTGGAGGCAGTATCCTTCGGAGAGGAAGCGATCTGGATCGAAAGGAGGAACCATGGGCGGCACACGACGGGAGTTCATCGGAACGTGTATGGCGGCGGGGGCCATGACAGTCGCCAAGGCGGCGCATGGTGCAAGCGGCAAACCCCAACCCGACGCGCGGAAGCCAACATGGAAGAGCGGCCTCGGGCTCAACGGGTTCATGTCATCGGGCCACGATTTCAAGAAGACCTATCCCATTTGGGAGGTGCTAGACTTCGCGTCGACGGAAGGCTTTGACGGCATCGAGTTGGTCGAGGGCTGGCCCATGGGGGGGTATCCATCCCCCGACGAGCCAGGACGGATTGCCGCGCTCAAGCGTCTCTACGGCCAGTATGGCCTGCAGATCTATACCATTCAGACGGGCGGTGCCGCGGCCTACGCCGCGGACGAGGCCGTGCGGAGAGGCTGGCTGGGCACGTTCGCGGACCAGGTGCGGCTGTGCACGCAGTTGGGTTGTGATTTCATCGGCCATTGGCCCGGGGGCGGTCTGGCAGGCAACCCCGACGTCGACCACGCCATTGATTGCCTCGCGTCCAGCTACCGCGAGGCGGCCGCGATCTGCGCGGATGCCGGCATGTACATGTCCTTCGAGATCGAGCCGCCCTTCGTGTTCAACACGCTCGAGCACCTGCAGCGGATCCTCGCCGCCGTGGACCATCCGGCCTGCAAGACCAACTACGACCCGAGCCACTTCGACGTGATGTCGGGCGGCAACGGCACGCCTGAGGCCATGCTCGCGAAGCTCGGCGTCGAGCACATCGGCCACGTCCATCTCACGGACACGGACGGCACGGTATTCGGCGGCACCTCGAAGCACCTGCCCTGCGGCGAGGGGCATTGCGATATCCCGGCCTCGCTCAAGATGCTGCGGGACGGCGGCTACCAAGGCTGGGTCATGATCGACGGATGGAAGATCGAAGACGTCTACCGCGCCGCCCGCAAAGGCAAACAGGCCATCCAAGCCGCCCTTCAGCCCTCCGCATGATCCGGTGGCGCGGCGCGGGGCAGGAGGCCGCCGAAGGCCGGGTCACAGCATGAGGAGGGCCATGTTGCGGCGGGCATCGGCGTTGCGGCGGAATGAGTAGTAGCGCCCGCTGCAGATGGTGCATGCGCCGACGGTCGATATTCGATCTTGCAGGACCCCGGCCGCGATGAGTTGCTGGCGGTTGGCCTGCCACAGGTCGAGGTGCCGGCCACGTGCAGGCAGGCCGGCCCGCGTCCACTCACCCGCCAGTTCCGCCGATACTTCGTAGCAGCATGGCCCTGCAGACGGCCCGATGAGCGCATGGATCGCGCTGGGGCATGAACCGAGCCGCTCCTCAAGGATGGATACGGCCTGGCCGGCGATGTTCCCAAAAGTTCCTTTGCGGCCGGCGTGAACGAGCGCCCCCACGTGTTGCTTGGGGTCGAACAAGAACAGCGGGACGCAGTCCGCCACGGATATCGCCATGGGCAGGCCGCGTGCATCCGTCGCCATGCCGTCCGTCGCAGGCAATGCGGATGAGACGCCTGCCCCGCCCTGCCCCTGATCCTTGTCCGTGATTCGCGCTATGCGCGTGCCGTGGACTTGCCGCGCACACACGAGGTTCGTCAAATCGATCCCGCAGGCGGCACAGACCTGTTGCCGGTTTCGGCGGGTTTCGCCTGGCTGCGGTCCGCCCATCGCACAATCGCCGTCGGTTCTGTCGGACATGGCGGCGACCGTCAATCCCAGCTTCTCGAAGTCCTCGAATCGAACCATGGATTCCCGCTGCGATCTGCCGGCCGCGAGGTGCTGCCGCGTGGCCGTTTTGAAATGAAGAAGGGCAGCCCTACGGTGAACTGCGAAGCGCCGCGGCCGTTTTCGCCAGTACTTTCTCGATGTCTTTCTTGTTGAGTCGGAGGTGCGTCAGGAGGTGCGGCGTTTGATCCAGGGAGATGGCGGCGCCGGTCCCGTCCCGCTCGAAGGCATCCGCAATGATCGCAGCAAGAGCGACGACAAACAGCAGGTCCTTGTCAGTACCGGTCTGGGGCAAGGCCGTTTCGCCGTCAACCCGTGCGAGGTCGCGATGGAACCGTATGGTTCCGGCCAGTTGCCCGGGCAGCTTCCACTCGCGCGCCAGAATGTGGCCGGCTTCGGGATACGCGATGCCGAAGACGCCGGTTTCGGCCTCGATGCGTTCTGAACCGCCCAAGGCGTCGTTGGCCACGCGCACATAGTCGCCAGGCAGGACGGTCGCTAGTGCGAGTTCGCCGAGTCCGCACAGCAGCCCCGCGGCATAGGCCTCGGCCGGGTCGCCGCGGCCGGACGCCTCGGCAATGAGCCTGGCCGCTTTCGCACAGAACACGGACCTATGCCGGAAGGATTCGCAGTCGAATTGCGCGGATGGGGCGACTTCCTGCACCTGCTCGACCCGGGCGGCAATCGTGGCTATTCCTTCGGGACCTACGAGCGTTGCCGCTACACCGATGCTCGTGACCTCGCCGGGTATGCCGTAGACCGGGGAATTCGCCACGCTCAAGAGCCGCGCGGCCACCGGCGGGTCGGCGCCGACGATTTCGGCGATATCGCTAATGGCATTTTCCGCGGTTTGTCGAAGTTGAGACAGTGTCTCCGGCAGGGCGGCAAGCGCGTCGAGTCGGGCTATGCGCTCGGGGACATCTTCCCGCGGGGCCGTGGCGCGTTCCCGGGTGGAGGCAAACAGCCCGGCCAATTGCGGGGAGTCTTGCGGCATCTCTCCGTCCGAGGGATAGTAGCGCCGGATAGCGGCAAAGATGTCGTCCCATTGACACAGCATCGCCTTGACCTTCAGCCCCGTGATACGCTTGAGGTCGGCGATGGCAGCTTTGTCCAATGGACACGCCATACCCACCGTAAGCAGGCCGCCAAGCTTGTCAATCGGCAAGACGACGTTCTCCTGCGCGAACTCCTTCGGAACGAGCGCGATGACCTCTTTGGGGATCCCGTAGTTCTTCAGGTTGATGCTCGGGACACCGGATTGCTTCGAGAGAAAGGCGTGCAGCTTCTCTTTGGAAACGTACTTGAGATCGAGGAGGTTTTCGAGGGTTCGCCCGCCGCGCTCCCCCTGCATGTCCAGGGCTTCATCGAGTTGCTGTTGGTTGATCAGGCCGTCCTTGATCAGGAGCTGGCCAATCAGTATGTCCGAAGCCCGCCGTATTTGGCTTTGCGATCCGCCGGATTCTGTCTGTTCCGCATCACTCGCGCCCGGCTGCCTCGATGGCGGCGCAACGCCTTCCTGCGTGATGCGGATTCTCTCCCCGCATCGGACACATTTCCAGGTCTTCCCCGCGGCATCGGCCGGCACTTTCATCTTCTGACCGCACCGGCAGGTTATGATTAGCCGAGATTCACTAGCCACGCGCACCTATCTCCCACGCCAGGGCTCCCAACAGATTTCTACGGAACGCGCCTGCCCGCACGCCTGGTGCGAGGGGGCCTTCAGCCCGCCGGCGCCGTTTCGGATGGGGAAACGGTCCGTTCTATATCAAAACATCGTCTTGCCAGCCGAGCTTCTTAACGTCAATGCGGGACGGGTCGGCCACACCGAGATGGAACTTCTCCTCGGCCACGCGAATGTGTTTTGGGGGAATCACAAAGGACTGCACCTCGTTGAAGTACTCGAGCCGCTTTGCTTCGAGAATGCGCAGCCCCGTAGCGTCGACGGCCACCGGATCGGTGCCGAGGATCATGCCCTTGTATTCCCAGGTGTATTCTTTCTGGAAATGATGCGGCCCCTTGCCGTGGAACAGGGGCGTCAGCATCACCAGGACGTTCAAGCGGGTCTTGCCCTTGACGGCCGGCAGTTCCCAGATGCCGGCCAGGTTCGCACACGAGTCCTCGTGCCAACTCCACGGCTTGTCCGAAAACAGGATGTAGTTTTTCAGACAACTCCCGACGCCCGCCCAGTGATGCGTCCGCATCGGGCGGACGTTGATGAGCGCGGTGGCCTGCTGAAAGATCGGGTTGGAGCGGATCTTGCTGTCGTCGATTGCGATGCGGTTCTCGGGAACGCCGGCGTCCATCACGCGGCGCTTGATGGCCTGTTCGAGGGCCTCGGGTGTCGGCAGAAAACGCCAGGCGTTGGTCTTGACGCCCACGGTATCGTCGGGCTTCACCAGGCGCTTCCATGCCGCGCCCGCGTCCTGTTCGCCCAGCAGTTCGCACACGGCGCGGTCGAGCATCTGCTCGATCACCGGCCCGTTCGGTTTGCCGGCAGCGTCCAGGGCGTTGGCATCGCGCACAAGCACCACCTTCGCGGTTGGCGCAGAGGCCGGCGCTGCGGCGGGCTCCTGACCGCGCGCAGGCAAGGCGGCAGTCCCGGCAATCGTCACACAGGCCGTACCCCGCAAGAAATCGCGCCGCGTCAGACCTCCATCAGTCTTGCTCATCTTTGCACTCCTTCTTCTTCTCGCTGCACAGCTTGGCCTGCACGACCTCCTCGACCATCCGCTGAATCTCTGCTTGCGACGGTGCATCGAACACGCCCACGATCACCGCGCCGTCGCGTCGTACCCCCGCCCACTTGCCGTCTTCCGTTTGGGCCATTCCCTCCGCATCCGCATCCGGCAGGTAGCGCTTGAGGAAACCTGCCAGGGCCTTCTTCGCCTTCGCAACCGAGGGATACCGAATAACCGCGAGCACCCATTGCGGGCCGTCCTTGGCCTTGGCGCGTCTGTACCGCGCAAGTACCCCCTCGGTGTCGGGCCCGAGCTCGAGCAGATTCTCGTCGGCCACGTAATAGTGCGCGTTGAGACAGAACTGATCGTGGAAATAGTAGAGGTGTTGCGGGAGCCGCCCCTTCGGGGGCAGCAGCCGGAGGAGGTCCGGCGCAGGCCCCTCCTCGCGAATCGCCTGCGCAATCGCGCGGCCCAGCGCAAGCACCGCGCGCTTCGAGTCCGCTGTCTCGTCCATCGAGAGAACCGAGACGAAGTGCCGCCCCTTCCAGAAGGAAAGGACGCCTCGGATGTACTCCGATTCCTGGCCGATCCCCGCGCTGTCCCCCTCGCGCATGTCGTGGTGATACACCCCAAACGCGTCCTGAGATGAGCCCATGTCAAAGATGTCGGCCAGAATGTCCTCTTCGCCCGGTTTGGCGTACTGGCGCGCCAAGACCCGCTGGACATTGAACGAGCGGTACACCTCCGCACCCCCGTTGATATAGTCAAAGAGGTTCGATCCGTCGTAGAAACCGTCGGGCTGTTTGGGGGTCCAGCCTTCGACCTCCGTGGGCGCCATAGTCACGAGGTCCGAGTAATCGGCGGGTTCGGCGCTCAGCATGACAACAACTCCGGCAGCGGTCGCCAGGACCGGCCCTAATGCCAACATACCTATGGTCCTTCTCTCAGCGGGGGAAGCCCGCGTGCGCGGCAAGACCAGATCGCCTTCAGAGAGATCTGCGCCCTGCTTTGTGCAATTATACCGCGATTGACGGCGCCGCGCTACACGTCACGACTCGATTCCTGCCCTTGTTCGGCACGAATCTGGTTCTTCATAACAAGAAATCTCTTGACGCCCAAGACAAGGAAGACCGCGGCAACAACGACAAGACCGTATCCGGCCCCCGCCACGAGCGGATACGCGAAGAACTTGATAAACGAGAAGCCAACAACCAGGAACGCCAAGGCCGTCCGGACATAGGCAAGAAAGGTCCGTTCATTGGCCAGGACGGTTCGATCCACCGCAAGGAAGTCGCGCAACGTCAAGTCATCACGCGGGCGCGCCCTGTGCGGTTCCGGCTCCTCAGGCATGGTTGACCCTCCGCAACGGCAGTGAGGCCAGTATAGTTCCCCGAAGCAGATCCGATCAAAACCGGCGAAGGTCGCAGAGGATAGCAGAGCAAATCTCCCGTCGCACCTTTGCGTCCTCTGCGCCTCTGCGTGGAAAGCTCCTGCGCTTCGAATGACAGGACGATTGGCTGACAGGACAATTATGAAAGAGAATCCAGTCGTCCTTCACCGAGTATTTCCATCGGCCTATCCAATGATTGTCGTATCTATCACCGGCTCGCGGGGACGCTCGCCCCCCCACGGGGACGCTCGCCCCCCCACGGCGAGCCCTTTGCGACACCGCATGCATTGGTTTCGACGGTGGAGTAAGATAGGGTTGGTTTTGCGAAGCTGACGGGGAATGTTGGAGCAAGGAAGATGAAGCGGCGAAAGTTTCTCAAGGCATCCGGCGCATTGGCGGGCCTGGGTCTCTTGGGCTCGCGCGCGAGGGCCGGGCTATCAGAAAGCGACAACGTGGCAGGACGGGCCGTTATGAAAGCAGGATTTGCCCGGGCGAAGATCACGCCCCCGGTGGGCACGACCATGATGGGGTTTGGCACGCGCGACATGGATCACGGCTGCGAGGGCACGCACGACGATATCTACACGCGCGCGCTGTTTCTTGAACAGGGCGAGGAACGGGCGCTCATCATGGGTTTTGACCTGTGTTTTCTGGGCCGCGAGGAGGCGGACCGGTACAAGGGCGCCATCGGGCGGCGGCTGGACCTCTTGCCGCGCCAGATCTTGCTGAACACGTCGCACAATCACGTCAGCCCGGCCGTGGGCACGTGGTATTCTGCGGGCTATGAGCCGCCGGACCGGTTATACCTGAATGACCTCGAGCGGGCCACGGTGAGCGCGGCCTGCCGTGCGTTTGAGGCGCGGCAGGACGTGACGATGTGGGCGGGGGTCACGAGATCGGCCCTGCCGATGAACCGGCGCAGGAGGAATGAGAACGGCCAGATCGAGAACCGGCCCAACCCCGAGGGCCTCGTGTACGACAAGCTGCCGATTTGCCTGTTGAAAGACCGCGAGGGCAGGCCCGTTTGCCTGTTGTTCTCGATCTCGACGCATCCCTCGATGATGAGCGGCTGGCAGATCTCGGGGGAGTACCCCGGCGTGGCCATGCGGCTGCTGGACGACCACCTCGGCGCCGCGTGCAGCCTGTTCCTGCAAGGCGTAGGCGGCGATTCGAAGCCCAGCGTTATCGGCGAAGGGGTAGACCGCTGGCGGCCGGGAACCTGGGAACTCATGGAGGAAGCCGGCGGGATGGTCGCGCGGGAAACGCTCGCGGCCCTGGAGAAGGGGCTCGCCCAGATCGAGCCCGATCTGCGCACGGCCTCGACCGAGATGGAATGGCCGCTTGAGCCGCCGCCGGCACGCGCGGAATTCGAAGACACGGTAGCGGGTACGCCAGCGGAACAGCAGGCCAAGAACGTGCGGTATCGGTGGGCCAGGAGGCAACTCGAACTGCTGGACCGCTACGGCGCGTTGCCGTCATCCGTCCCGCTGACGGCGCACGGCGTCACGCTCGGCAACGGGCTTCGCGTTCTGGGCATCGAGGGCGAGGCCGTGGCCGGGTGGGGGCACCTCATCGACGAGTTCTACGGCGGTGGCATCACGTTCCCGCTGGGTTACACGGACGGGACCGGGCTTTACCTGCCCACCTCGAAGATGCTGCCCGAAGGCGGCTATGAGGTCGTCAGCTACTGGGAATACCAACTCCCGTCGCGCTTGGCCCCCGGCATGGAGGAGGTCGTCTTGAAGGCGCTCGGAGAACTCCGCGAGCGCGGCGTTGCGTAGAGCCCCGTTCGAGGGCGCACGGATATGCGGTGTCAGGCGACCTTGCCGACGGGGGCGAGGTAGATGGCGAACTCGTCCTGACCATCCAGACGCAGGAAGGCGTCGAGCGCGTCCTGGTCGTAGGCGCCGATGGCGCAGGCGCCCGCGCCGATGGCCTCGCACGCGAGGTACAGGTTCTGGCACAGGTGCCCCGCGTCAAGGAGCATGACCTTATGCGCTGCGATCGTGTAGCGCCATTCGGCGCGATACGGCACGCAACTCCACATGAATGCGACCGCCCCGTTCACGACGAACTGCTGGCCGAACGTCGCCCGCAGGAGTTGCTCGCGGAGTCGCTCGACGTCGAACTGCCGCGTCTCTTGCGCAACGCGCCGGTCACGCGAAGGAGTCCGTCGATCTGGTGCGCCCGCGCGTCTGTCGCGGGGTCCCGCGTGATCGTCGTCCGGCGGCACGCCGCGTCTGTCGCCCCCTGCGATGCGCCGGTCAAGGACACGCACGCGCCTGTCGCCCGCGCCGTAGTGGGGCGCCAATTCGTGCGAGAGGGCCAGGTAGCGGTAAACGCCGGGCGGGATCCCGTCCACCCGGTTGACCAGGATGTACGTCTCGAAAGCATGGCGTGCGCCAGCCGAAGGCACGGTGCGCAGCGTGGCGTAGCCGTCGTCAAGGACCTCTTGCACACCCTGCATCGCCCAGAGCAGAAACGCCAACTCCTCGGCAGACAGACCTGCGTTGCTCCAGTGGCGCCGGCTGCGTCTTCGCTCGATGCATGCAAACAGATCGTTCAGGCCCAGAAGGCGCTTGTCGGGCTTCGGCAATGCTATCTTCTCGACGTCCGCGTCGTATGGCTGCTGAAGTGGCGGCTCGGGGAGCCCCCGGCTCTGGTCTGATGCACCGGCCTCGAGCGATGCGAATACGGACTTCATGAACGCGCGGTTAGCTTGAATCCGATCCATGGTTGCCTCCTTGTGGCGGCCTGTGTGCGCCTGGGTGCCGCACAACCTGGCCGCTCTTGCCCCGTACCGGACCTATTGGTATTATAACAGGAAGGCTCCTACACATTTACACCGACCACCGCCAGCGCCCGTATGCAACCAGGGGTCGATTCCCGGTCCCAGGAGCGAAGTCCGGGGACCACGCCACTCGGCTCGCAGCTACGCATGTGATGCAGCGGCGACGGTTCCCATACGAGGTCCTCGCGAGGAGAAGCACTGCAATGAAGTCCCGCCTGCTGCCTGTGGTGATTTGCTGCGCGATGGTGGCGTGCGGCCCGGGGCATAGCCGAACCGAGATCCGAGAAACACGGATCGTGCCGTCGGCCGCGGCCGAATTGAGCCCGCAGATCCGCACGGAAGAGCGGGCGGCGCCCCGGGCACAGGAAATGCCGCCGCTCACGTGGCAAGCGCCCGAGGGATGGGTGCGAATGCCCTCAACGCCGATCCGGATCGCCAACTTCCACGTGGGGGACCCCGCGAACGCAGAGTGCTACATCAGCGTACTGCCGGGCAACGCCGGCGGCATCGAGGCGAACATCGCGCGCTGGCGGATGCAGATGGGGCAGCCGGCACGGCTCGCGCCGGACGAGATCGCCGCCCTCCCCAGCATCGCGGTGCTTGGCCGGCGAGCCCCGCTGGTGGAAGTCACCGGCCACTTTGCGGATCCCGACAAGTCCAGCGCCTCCGACATGCTTCTGGGCACCGTGTGCGAACTCGAGACGCAGACCGTCTTTGCCAAAATGGTGGGAGCGGAAGCTACGGTGCGCGCGGAGCGCGACGCGTTCATCGCCTTCTGTGCATCAATCGAAATGGCGCAGCAGTGAGCGCGGGCAGGCTATTCGAGAGGGCCTTCGCGCTCGCTTCGTCGACGGCCGTGTCGGTCATCCTACTGCTGCTCCTTTTTTGCCTGACGTTTCTCGGGACGCTCGAACAGGTGGACCGCGGGCTCTTCGAAGTCCAGCAGGAGTACTTCGGCTCCCTGTTTGTCGTGCATTGGGCCTTCGGCTTCTTGCCGCTGCCGTTGCCGGGAGCCTATCTGCTGATGGCGCTTCTCTTCGTGAACTTGCTGTGCGGGGGCGTCGTTCGTATACGTAAAGGCTGGCGCCAGGCGGGCATACTCATCGCGCACGCGGGGATTCTTATCCTCCTCGCCGGGGCTTTCGTTACATTCCAGTATGCGGTACGGGGGCACATGTCGCTGTTCGAAGGGGATGCCGCCAATGAGTTTCAAAGCAGCACAGCGTGGGAGATCGCGATCACGGCGCCCGGCGCGGGCGGTAGTGCAACACAGTACGTCATCCCGAGCCGGGATTTCACACGCTTGCGCGCGAAGGACACGGCCACGTTCTATCACCGCGCCATTCCCTTCGAACTCACGGTGAACCGCCACCTGAAGAACAGCCGCCGCCTTCTGACGGACGCGGGCCGGGAAGCCGGGAAATCCGTGGAAGGCCACCGTTTGGAGATCCTGCCGCCGGCGAAGGAGCCCGGCGAGAATATCCCGGGCGCCTATGTGAAGATGACGGACATGGGCACAGGGACCATTCAGGAGGCGGTCTTGTGGGGGGCGGATGCGGCGCCGCTCGTAGTGGCCGCAGGCGGTGCGCAGTGGCGCATTGCGTTGAAGCGGCGGACCTGGCAGCTCCCGTTCACGATCGCCCTGAACCAATTCATCCGGGAACTCCATCCGGGCACGGACAAGCCGAGGAGCTTTGTGAGCCGTGTGACCAAGATCGATGGGGACGCGCAGGCGGCGGCGGAGATCAGCATGAACAAACCATTGCGCCACAAGGGCTACACCCTGTATCAGGCCTCCTGGGGTCCGGCGAACGCTGGCCCCAATGACCCCCTGTTCACAACCCTCGCCGTCGCAAGAAACCCCGCCGAGCAGGTGCCCCTCATCGCCACGTGCATTATCACCTTCGGGTTGCTCGTGCATTACTGCCTGAAACTTCTCGGTTACCTCAGGGCGCAGAACGCCGGGAGATCATCATGATCCATTGCCGATGCCGCATCACGTGCGGACGTCCAACAGGGCTCGAGGATAGAGCGTGCTAGTGAGAGTTCCAGTGACGACAGTCTTGATCATGGTCCTGGCGACCGCCGCGCTCGCGGGTGAGAACCTCGATACGTCTTCTCGCCAATGGTCCGAGCAGGAACTCGCCCTGTTTGCGACGCTGCCCATACAGGACGGCGGGCGCGTCAAGCCGCTCGATACGTTTGCGGGCTACACGCTGCTCAAGTTCAACGGCCGCCGCACGTGCAGGCTGCCGGGCGGTGAGAAACGCACGGCGCTCGAGTGGCTGCTGGACTGCGTGTTCTATCCTGAGCAAGCGGCAGGTTGCGCGATCTTCAGCGTGAACGGTGCTGAGACGCTGGTGAGTATCGGCGTGACGCCGCACAACGCGCGGCGTTCCCGATACACCTACGAGGAATTGGCGCCCGCGCGCGAGAAGCTGTTTGAGTTGGCCGCACGCTATGCAAAGACGCCAGCGGACACACGCACGACGGCCCAGACGCAACTCGTCTATCTCGCCCAGAACGTCGCCGAGTACGAGGCGCTGGCCGGGTACGCAGAGTTTGCGCGCCAGGGGTTCGCGGTCGAGCCGGCCGGGGCAGTGGCTGCGATCCTCGGGCAGGCTACGGAATTGCGGCTGAGCGATATCCTCGCCAAGGCGCCCGCTCTGCACGAGCGGTACCTCGTGTTGAGACGGACCGCCCAGGAGGGCGACCAGCCCCCGGCGCCGGGGCTTCAGGCCTTCAGGCAACTCTTCAACGCCCTGGACGCCGTGAGGGAGACCGCGCACGCCCTCGCCTTGTTCCCGCCCGAGGATCCTACCGATGGGTTTTGGCACTCGCCTGCCGACCTGGTGCTGGCCGCATTCGACGAGGGACTTGAGGCGCGCGAGTTGGGCCTGCTTGCGGATTTCGAGCGGCTTGTGCGTTCGCGCGACGATCGCGACCGGTTCAGCAAAGACCTGGCGGCATTCCACGAACACGCAACCGCATTGGCCGGCGGCCGCGGCGAATACGACAAGATTGCGCTCGAAGTCGCGTATTACAAGACCAAGCCCTTCCACTACGCGCTGGTGCTATACCTTGTCTGCTTTGTGCTCGTGGCCTTCACCTGGCTGATGCCGCACAACCGCGTGTTGAACACCGCAGCGCCCCTCGCGCTCGTGCCGCCCACCTTGCTGCTCATTGCGGGGATCGCGTGGCGATGCCTCATCCGCAGCCGGCCGCCGGTGACCACCCTCTACGAGACGATCCTCTTTGTCACGGCCGTGGTGGTCGTGCTTTCCCTCGCGTATGAGTACCTGGATCGGAAGCGGGTCGCCCTGTCGGTGGGCTCGATTCTGGCCGTGTTTGGGATGTTTCTGGCCATTAAGTATGAAGCCCGGGAGGGTGCCGACACCATGCCGAGCATGGCGGCCGTGCTCGACACGAACTTCTGGCTGGCCGCGCACGTCACCACGATCGTGATCGGCTATGGGGCCGGCCTGTTCTCCGCGGCGCTCGGCCATCTGCCCATTCTGTGCGGGCTGATTGGTTTCAAACGCGACGATGCCGAATTCCAGAAAACGCTCGCCCGCATGGTGTATGGGACCTTCTGCTTCGGGTTCTTCTTCACGTGTCTCGGCACGATCCTCGGCGGCATCTGGGCCAACGAGAGCTGGGGGCGGTTCTGGGGCTGGGACCCGAAGGAGAACGGGGCCTTGCTCATCGTGCTGTGGCAGCTCGCGGCGCTTCACGCGCGGGCCGGAGGCTACATCCGCAACCCGGGCCTCAGCATGGCGGCCGTGTTCAACGGCATGGTGATCGCGTTCTCCTGGTGGGGCGTGAACCTCCTCGGCGTCGGCCTCCACAGCTACGGATTCACCAGCGGCGCCATGAACCTGCTGCTCCTCTTCTGGGCCTGCGAGGCCTGCGTGATCGCCGTGGGGATAGGCACGTGGCTATCGACGAGAAGGGGGAAGGCTGCGGCCTCGGCGCGATCTGAAGCCGCCTGACCTCGACCGCGATGCGCGTGCCTCAGTACGCCTCAACACAGGAAGGATCGCAGGTTGTAGCGCAGGCGTCTCGCTTGCATTCTCTGAAGTGTGTCCGTATTGAAAAACCGCCGCTGCAATTGGAGACCAACATCGTCCCGCAAATCAACAGCACGCATGGTGGGGGGAGCGTCCTCGCGTGTCCTCAAGAAGCGGCCGGTCAGGATAGACCGAAGACGGGACGTCGAGGCGGTTCAAGGTTTCGCGAATCTCTTCTCGAACCTGACGAGTATTCGACCTTTCAGGGGGCCTTCAGCGCATACGCAACGTTCTGCCCTTGTATAGGCGAGGTGATCGTAGAAACCCGGGGCCGTGGCGGTCCGGACGTTGACATGATCATGGCCTCTGCTGAGAATAACATCCTCGGCTGTGCGGACGAGCAGCGAGCCAATGCCTCGCCCATGAAGGTCCGGCCGAACAAACAGTTCCGCGATCTCATTTCCCTCGATGGCGATGACGCCAAGAACTTCGCCATCCTCACCGGCGATGCGGGCGTCGTAGGATACATAGCGTTGCCGAATGGCTTCTGGCGAACATAAATCAAGAAGGCCATTGCGTTCACTTTCAGTATAGGCATCCCGTTCGGCCAACAATCTGTAACACTCGGCAATCACGCGGCCCACGGACTCGACATCGGCGTCAAGCATCTGCCTTACCGGAACAGCCGTCCCGCCTTCCGGACCTTGTCGAGGACCTTCCACTTCAGGGACTCCGAACAACGTTTCACAAATGTGTGCAGATTTTACGATAGCATACTCTTGGGAGCCAATAAGAGAAGGCCCGAATGGCACATCGCACCTCGCGGATTCGGCCCTTGGCTGAATTCGCGCGCGGGATCTGGGATAATGCCTGGCCATGGCGGAAAACTGGAAGAAACTCAGCGACTTCACCGAGTCTGAACTCACGCCGATGCTTCGGCAGTATCTCAAGGCCAAGGCGGAGTGTGCGGACTCGTTGTTGTTCTTCCGCATGGGGGATTTTTTCGAGCTGTTTTTCGAGGACGCGATCGAGGCGTCGCAGCTTCTCGGCCTGGCCCTGACCTCGCGGGACGACGCCAAGCGGGGCGCGCGCATCCCGATGTGCAGCGTGCCGTACCGCACCGTGGACACCTATGTGGCGCGCGTGCTCAAGCAAGGCCGGACCGTCACCCTCTGCGATCAGATCGAGGACCCGAAGGAAGCGAAAGGGATCGTCAAGCGTGCGGTGGTCC
>Ga0272441_10010337_pt1 | contig 14153 bp, 17 predicted proteins | sample SSMProp6N_FD_193582 | JGI IMG/M metagenome (GOLD analysis project Ga0272441, IMG submission 193582) | Marine sediment archaeal communities from Little Sippewissett salt marsh, Falmouth, MA, United States - SSM-Prop-6N | ecosystem: Environmental > Aquatic > Marine > Wetlands > Sediment ... | reverse complement strand
TGGGGTTTTGGGGGGGGGGACGCCCCCTCCCCTAGAACCCCTCCCCCTTTGTGATACTTGGATCATTGACTGAATGGGAATTGCTCAATATATGGATAATAATTCTTAGAAAAATGAAAGTGTTAATAAAAAAATTATGAATTTGTGGTTGTAGTTTCGGTTTCAGGTCCACTTTCATGGTCTGTTTCATCTACAGAAGTCAGAATAAATGTGTAGAATGTATCGGGGTTCAAATTTTGAATTGTATTTGAAGTAATGGCCCCCGGTGTTAAACCCGTCACATCTTTTGTGTCACTTCCTCCCTCACTTATGATCTGGATAGTTATCTTTGATAAATCGGAGTCTGACGGATTAGTCCATTTTAGAATAACATAATCGTCACCTTTGCCATCGATAGTAAGATCTGTCACTTTACCCGGCGCGGTGTCAGGCGAAGCAGTCGGAGTTGCAGTTGCTGTTTCTGTTATGATAGTCTGTGATATTCCAGTACTGGGATTGTCATTGGTGTCATAAGCCCTAAATTTGAATGTGATTGTCTGACCCGGGGATAGCCCTGTTACGTTATATTTTTCGATACCTTCGTATACTGTGGCGATATTTTCTGTACTCTTCCATATTTTTACATATGAAAAATCTGGATACTCGGTATCATCTGGGTCTGTCCATGTCCATAAAACAAAAGTTGTTCCTTTTGTATATGTCAGATTTGTTACATCAGCGATAGTAGCTCCTGTTGTTGCTGAATCTTCTCTATAACTGCCTAAATTTCCATTATTATCAATTGGACGCACTTTTATCGTGTACTCGGTATCCCCGTCGAGGTCGGTGGCTTTGTAGTACTCAGTCTCTGGTGAGACGTTCTTTTTAAAGACGTTGTCAAGATAGACCATTATATACATTAGATCTTCATCGTCAGGATCGCTCCAGGTCCATTTGATGTAATTCTCAGTTATTGTTACTGCTTCAAGATCTGTAACGTGATCTGGTCCAGTGGTATCGGCGGGTGTAGCAGTCTTTACCGGCGTCGCATACGGGTTCAGCGTGGCAAACGGTGTTTCAGTCGGCGCAACTACGGCCGGAGTCGAAGGCGTTGAACTGCTGCCTGATCCAAGGATCACAACGACAACGATCGCGATCACGACGACCACGCCGACAATCGCGAGAAGCGCTACAAGTCCCTCCTGTCGTGCATGAGGGGAGGCATAAGGGTCAAGAAGGTCTTTTAGTCCCATAATATCATCCTGGTTATTGGATATATGTTTATATTTATCTCCATCAATAATAATTCATGACCTCCATCGCCACGAAATCCATTTTTCAGGCAATTGCTGATGCTGTTGAAGGTGCACTTGCCGCCGCCGAAACCACCCTCCCGGATGATGTGAGGGATGCCATCGGATCAGCAGCCGATAGCGAGACAAATCCCGTGGCAAGGAACGAACTGCAAAATATCCTCAGGAATATTGAAACCGCAGCAGATGGAAGGGTGCCGGTCTGCCAGGATACCGGGGTTCCTGTCATATACATGACCCTTCCTCCCGGCATTCCGTATACCAGGGAGATCGAGGAAGCGGTTGCAGAGGGCGTAAGAAAGGCGACCGCCTCGGTGCCGTTGCGGCCGAATGTCGTCCAGCCTATCACGAGAGAAAACTCCGGTGACAATACCGGGCTATCATGGCCCGTGATTCATGCCCGTCCCGGCGAACGGTTCTCCGTCACAGTATTTCCGAAGGGGGCAGGTTCCGAGAATATGTCCCGCATGGCGATGCTCCTCCCGTCGCAGACCGGCCTGATAAAAAAATATGTCGTAGAGACCGTTCTTCTTGCAGGAGGGCGACCCTGTCCTCCGGTCATTGTGGGTGTCGGCATCGGGGGTACCTTCGACGGGGCACCCGCCCTGGCAAAGGAGGCTCTCCTGGAGCGTATAGACATCATGGATGAATATGAGCAGGAGATCTGCGATGCCATCAACGCACTGGGCATCGGTCCGATGGGGCTTGGAGGCGATACGACCGCACTCTCTGTGAAGTTGAAAAGGGCGGGCTGCCACACCGCCTCTCTCCCTGTCGCCGTAAACATACAGTGCTGGGCATCCCGGCATGTGACCGTGTACCCGGAGGTTGACTGATGGATCTCAGGACGCCTCTTGGGGATGAGGTGCTTGATCTCAGGGCAGGAGACCGGGTCACGCTCTCAGGTATCATATATACGGCGAGGGACGAGGCACACAAACGGATGATGGAGGAGGGAATACCATTCGATCCAGAGGGTGCTGCCATCTACCACTGCGGCCCGATCGTGGACAAGGAGAGGATCGTCTCCGCGGGACCTACCACTTCCGCGAGAATGAACCCGATGGCGCCCTTTATGATCTCCCGTGGGGTGCGTGCAATGATCGGTAAGGGTGGCATGGGTGAAGGCGTGACGGATGCGCTGAAAGGCAGGGGTGTCTATCTTGCATACACGGGCGGATGCGCCGCACTTGCCGCATCACATATGTCGTTGCAGGGCGTATATTACAGGGACTTGGGCATGGCGGAGGCGGTATGGGTCGTTGAACTGGACCACCTGCCCCTTACGGTGGGGATCGATTCAGACGGAAACGATCTCTTTGCGGCCGTCAGCAGACATGCCAGGAAGGCATTTGACCGGATGTTTCCGACCGGTGATGAATAATATGAAACTCACGATCAATGAAGAGAGATGCAAGGGATGCAACCTTTGCGTACTGGTATGCCCCTACTCCATATTCAGGGAGGGAAGCGCCCCGAACATTCGGGGCATCTTCGTACCGGAGCTGGACCGTCCGGAGAGGTGTCCCAACTGCCGGCTCCAGAAGCTCTACGGGCGCAGACTTTGTGGGGTCTGCCAGATGATCTGCCCGGACCAGGCGATATCATGGGAGGAAGAAGGGGCCTATGACCAGAAAAAGGCGGTGATTGAGTCATGAAGACCGAGTTCCTGCTGGGCAACATCGCCTGTGCAGAAGGGGCGCTTGCGGCAGGATGCGGTTTCTTCGGCGGATACCCGATCACCCCGTCCACGGAAGTGGCGGAACACATGGCAAGGGCGCTCCCGAAGAGAGGAGGGACCTTCATTCAGATGGAGGACGAGATCGCAAGCATGGCGTCTGTAATAGGGGCGTCATGGGCGGGTGCAAGAGCAATGACCGCCACCAGCGGTCCCGGTTTTTCACTGATGATGGAGAATATCGGGTATGCGGTCATGACCGAGACCCCGTGCGTGATCGTCAACATACAGCGTGGCGGCCCAAGCACCGGTCAGCCAACCCTGGCTGCCCAGGGCGACATGTTACAGTGCAGGTTCGGCTCGCACGGCGACTACTCGATCGTTGCCATATCTCCATCCAGTGTCCAGGAGATGTTCGATCTCACGGTCAGGGCCTTCAATATATCGGATATGCTGCGCATCCCTGTTTTTCTCATGGCTGACGAATCAATCGGCCATATGAGGGAGAGCATTACAATCCCCGAAGATGTGGAGAGGACAGAAAGAAAAGGCCTGAAAGAAGGATACCGGCCCTTCGAGCCCGAAGATGATATGGTGCCGGGTTTCTCGGTATTTGGTTCGGGTGATGCAGTTCCTGTTACCGGTCTGACGCACAACGACAACGGTTACCCCGATGCCACCAACTACAGCACGCATGATCGCCTGGTAAGGCGCCTCTATAACAAGGTGGAGTCAAGAAGGCATGAGCTTGCGGACTATGATGTGAGAAACCCGGAGGCGGAGACGGTCTTTATCTCATATGGTGCTCCTTCAAGAACCGTGATGCAGGTGCTGCACGACCACCCGGGCGGGGATATCGGGCACCTCAACATAAGAACCGTCTGGCCCTTCTCCGAGAAGATGCTTGAAGAGTTCCCGGATGCGAAGACATTCCTGGTTCCTGAGATGAACCTGGGACAGATATCACGCGAGATTCAGCGCCATACGGATATCGATGTGGTACCGGTTTCGAAGCTGGGAGGAGAGCTGCACACCCCCGGGGAGCTGGTGAAGGCAATGGGGGCGGTAATATGACCTACCGTGACTGGTGGAGGGAGGATCGTCTGCCTCACATATTCTGTCCCGGGTGCGGAAACGGCACGATCATCAACTGCACCCTTGAGGCCGTTGACAGCATGGGTTGGGAAAAGGATGATACGGTCTTCATCTCCGGGATCGGCTGCTCTTCAAGGGCATCCGGGTATATATCGACCGACTCCCTTCACACCACCCATGGCCGGGCGATACCGTTCGCCACCGGTGTAAAACTCACCAACAGGGACCTGAACGTGGTTGTATTCACGGGAGACGGGGATATGGCTGCAATCGGGGGGAACCATCTCATACACGGGTGCCGGCGGAATATTGACATCACGGTGATCTGCATGAACAACTATATCTACGGGATGACCGGCGGCCAGGGGAGCCCCACCACCCCGGCGGGTGCGCTGACCACCACCACCCCCTACGGTGCTTCCGAACCCGTATTCAATATCTGCGATCTAGCCGTGGCGGCTGGTGCGAACTATGTGGCGAGATGGACCTCATACCACGTCAAAGAGCTCAGGGAAGCGATCAAAACCGGGCTTGAAACTCCCGGATTCTCTCTCATCGAGACCCTCGTGCAGTGTCCCACCAACTTTGGCAGGCGGAACAAACTCAGGAATGTACAGGATATGATCGATTACCTGAGAAAGAATGCCATGCTGGTCAGGAAGTACCGGGAACTCACAGAGAATCACAGGCCTATCCCCGAGGGTACGTTCGCGGTGGGCGAGTTTGTGAGACGTTCAAAACCGGCGATGGGGGTGAAGGAATGAGGCACGAGATCAGGATGTCCGGGTTCGGTGGACAGGGGATCATACTGAGCGCCGTTATACTGGGCAGGGCCGCCGCCATATATGACGGAAAACATGCGGTGCAGACGCAGGTATATGGTCCCGAGGCACGGGGCGGCGCCTCGATGAGTGCGGTGGTAATCGATGATGAACCTATACTCTACCCCAAGGTCCGGGACCCGGATATACTGATGATCATGTCCGAGGACGGTTACCAGAAATACGGTGCCGATGCGGACAAGGCCGCGGTGATGGTTCTGGACGAGACCCTTGTGCATTCACGCCCTGCCTGTACCTGCTACTCTATACCTGCCACGATGGAGGCAAAGAATACCTTCGGTAAGGTGATCGTGGCGAACATCATCATGATGGGTGCTCTCGTGGAAGCGACCGGAGTGGTCAGCAGGGAATCGATCCAGAAGGCCGTGCTGGACAGTGTGCCAAAAGGAACCGAGGAACTGAACCTGAACGCATTACTGAAGGGCTATCTACTTGCGCAAAAGGAAGGAGCATGAAACTACTTGAATACGAGGCAAAGGAGGTGTTCGGGAATGCAGGCATCCCGACACCAAAAAGCAGGCTGATCAGTTCGCCTGAGGATGTGACGGAAGCGCTCAGGGATACCGGGACAGATGTCGTGCTCAAGGCACAGGTTGACGTGGGCGGCAGGGGCAAGGCAGGCGGCATACTGAAGGCGGATGCCGGGGATGCCGTTAATGTTGCAAAGGCACTCTTCTCAAGTGAGATCAAGGGTCTTCCCGTGAAACTGGTGCTGTTGGAAGAGCGCCTGAGCATCGAGAAGGAATATTATCTTTCCATTGCAATCGACAGGTCCGCCAAGTGCCCGGTGATACTCTTTGCGGAGGCGGGCGGCGTTGACATAGAGAGTGCGGCTGCAGGAGATCCCGGGGCGGTCAGGAGAGAGTGTGTATCTCCCCTTCTCCCAGAGATTCCCCGGTTCCAGCTACGTGATCTGACAGGTAGCGCCCCTGTGGGTGTGAAAGCCATTATAAATACCCTTTACCGGGTATTCGGGGAGAAGGATGCCCTTCTTGCTGAGATCAACCCGCTCGTGGTGACCACGGGCGGAGAGATCTATGCTGCGGACGCGAAGCTAATCATCGATGACAACGCACTTGGCCGTCAGGGGATCACCGTCAACCGCGACCTTACGCCCCGCGAGCAGAAGGCCGGGGAACTTGGTTTCTCCTACGTGGAGCTTGAGGGGAGCATCGGCGTGATCGGCAACGGTGCGGGACTGACCATGTCAACGCTGGATCTTATTGAGTACTATGGCGGGAAGGCGGCAAACTTCCTTGACGTGGGTGGCGGCGCAGATCGTGATCGTGTGCGGGAGGCGGTTCGACTCGTGGCCGGGATGCCTGAAGTAAGGGTGATCGTGGTGAACCTTCTGGGCGGCATCACCCGGTGTGACGAGGTTGCCCGCGGCATACTTGAGGCCGGGGTGCCCCATACTGTAATACTCAGGCTTGCCGGAACGAACGAGGAGGAGGGCCGGGCCATTCTCGCGCAGAAGGGCTACAGGATGCTGGACAGTATGGATGCGGTCATTCGTGCCGCTGTGGAGGAATCGAAATGATATACGGTGGAAAAGACGCCCGTATGATCGTACAGGGCGCCACCGGGAAACAGGGGATGTTCCACCTGAACCTGATGAACGACTACGCACGCCAGGTTGGGGGTTCAGGGGTGGTCGCCGGAGTGACGCCGGGCAAGGGTGGCCGTGAAGTATCGGGCGTGCCCGTATACGATACCGTCAAAGAGGCGGTGGAGGAGCATGATGCACGCGTTAGCGTCTTGTTTGTACCCTCCTTTGCCGCAGGCGATTCCATAATGGAGGCTGCACATGCGGGATGCGAACTCGTTGTCGCCATCACGGAGCACATCCCTGTGCATGACGTGATGAAGGCGACCGGGTACGCAAGCCTGAAGGGTTGCCAGGTGGTCGGCCCCAACAGCCCTGGTCTCCTCTCCCCGGGTGAGGTGAAGATGGGAATCATGCCTGCACATCTCTCACTGAGGGGTAACGTAGGGGTCATCTCCAGGAGTGGGACGCTCACCTATGAGGTGATGGACGAACTCACGAAGGCGGGCATCGGCCAGAGCACGATCGTCGGGATCGGTGGTGATCCTGTGGTTGGGCAGACCTTCGTTGATGTACTCCGCGAGTTTGAGTCCGATCCCCTGACAAAGGCGGTGGTTGTCATCGGCGAGGTGGGAGGCAACCTTGAGGAGGAGGGTGTCATCTCCACCGATCTCCCGGTGGTCGCGTATATCGCGGGTTCAAGCGCACCGCCCGAGAAGAGGATGGGACATGCCGGAGCGATTATTGAAGGCGGGGAGGGTGACGCAAAATCCAAGATCATGCGCATAAAAAAGACCGGTGTACCTGTTGCCTCACGCCCCTCAGAGATCCCCTCTCTTGTGAGGGATCTCCTGTAGACAAAGGATGTGATCAGATGGATATTACGGAAATAATGGTCAGGGCTGCGGTCGATGTGGCCCAAAAGATCGATGCCAATGCAGTTATATCATTTATTCCGGGTGTAGAGGTAACGGAGAAAGGCATTGAGATAATCGAGGTAAAGAACCTTCAGCTGGATGTGCTGAAGGATCTGACGATGAGTGATATCCTGGAGGTAAGCGAGCGGCACACGCTCGATGCGATCATTCAGCTCTATCTCAGGAGAAATTACACCGCCGGAAAGGTGGTCGCGGTCTTTTACCATGCGATCGTGGTGTATGACATAGAGGAGGGTGCCAACTTCATCAACCTCAAAGAGTATGAGGATGTTGTCTCCAGGGATGTACTCCATGAGGTGCTCTCCATTGCGCTGGAGATCGGTCGCGAAGGGCGTGAAGGCCGGCAGATCGGCACTGCCTTTATTATTGGCTGTGATGAGGAGGTGCTCAAGAGATCTCACCAGGCGGTAATCAACCCATACCACAGTCAGCCGGAGGATGTCAGGAACGTAATGGATCGCTCCAACAGGGAGAGCATAAAGGAGATTGCACAGCTTGACGGTATTTTCATAATCAGCAGTGAGGGCAGGATAATCGCTGCCGGCAGGTATGTTGATACGAACTCAAGGCCCATCCAGATCGATAGCGGTCTCGGCGGGCGGCACAGGGCGGCAGCCGCCATCACGCAGGATCTCCCGGTTGTCGGAGTCACAGTATCTGAAAGCGGCGGAATCGTCCGGATCTTCAGGGACGGCGTATGTAAAATTACCATCGGATCAGAAGTAAATCTCAAATAACCGAAGCATTTCTACTATGCCCTTTTTTTCAAATCCAAACCATTAATTGAGTACCAATAATATATTTATGATGACTGGAACACCAGGGAGAATTTTATGACCCGCAACATCAAAGTCGAGACGCTAAAGCAGATACCTATTGAAAAGCAGCAGGTCGAGCTTGTAGAGAGAAAAGGCATAGGTCATCCTGACAGTATCGCTGACGGAATTGCCGAAGCAGTCAGCAGGGCACTTTGCAGGGCCTATTATGAAGAGTGCGGAGCCTACCTTCACCACAATACAGATCAGGGTGAGGTTGTGGCAGGAGAGTCGATCCCCCAGTTCGGTGGCGGTATAATAGCCCGTCCGATCTTCTTACTGCTTACAGGGAGGGCGACAAAGTCTTTCCAGGGAAAGTATATCCCGGCTGATTCAATTGCGCTTGAGGCGGCAAGAAATTACCTGAAAGATACAGTACCTTCAATAAACATGGAAAGGGACGTAATCGTTGACTGTCGCATGGGTACAGGTTCTACGGACCTGAGAGATGTTTTCCACCCATACGACACATCCCGGATACCAAAGGCAAACGATACCTCGTTCGGTGTGGGCCATGGTCCGTTCAGTGAAACCGAGAATATTGTCAAGGGATTTTCTGACTATATCGACGATGACCTGAGGGCAAAATATCCTGCGATAGGTACTGATGTCAAGATCATGGGTCTCCGCACGGGAGAAGATATCTCGATCACCGTGGCGGCAGGCATGGTTGACAAGTACCTCTCATGTATGGATGACTACCTGGAAACAAAGGAGATCGTGAAGTCATCACTGGAGATCGAGGCAAAGCGCTTCACGTCGCGAAAGGTAATCGTTGATGTGAACACCGCGGACGATATCAATAACAACAGTGTATTCCTCACCGTGACAGGTACTTCCGCAGAGATGGGGGATGATGGTTCAGTGGGTCGTGGAAACCGGTGCAACGGTCTGATCACCCCCAACCGGCCCATGAGCATGGAGGCTACAAGCGGCAAGAACCCGATCAACCATATCGGAAAGATCTACAACCTGCTCTCCACAGAGATCGCAATGGATTGTGTTGAAAAGATTGATGGAATAGAGGAGATCTATATCCGGCTGCTTTCGCAGATAGGGAAACCCATCGATCAGCCTCATGTGGCAAGCGCCCAGGTGCTTCCTGCGGAAGGGTTTGATTCAGCCGGAATATTCTCCGAGGTGGATACGATCATCAATGACTGGCTCTCCAATATACAGTCAGTCACCTCACGGGTCATCAGGGGCGAACTGAATACCTTCTGAAGACGGTGAGTCATGTCCATGATCGGAGCAACCGTCCGTCTGGCAATACCAAACAAAGGCCGTATATCTGAGCCCGTGCGCCAGATGATCCAGAAGAGCGGCATATACACACAGATGTCCGGCGAGAGGAAACTTATTGCAAAAACGAACGATCCCGGCATTGAGGTGCTCTTCGCCCGGCCCATAGATATACCTGAATACGTGGCCGAAGGTGCTGCGGATCTGGGTATTACCGGGCATGACATGGTAACGGAGAGGAAATCGGATGTGAGGGAATGCCTCGATCTTGGTCTTGGTAAAGCAAAAGTCGTGCTTGCGGTTCCCGAGGAATCCACGGTCAGATCCTCCGCTGATCTCGATGGCCTCAAGATTGCCACCGAGTTTCCTGCCATAGCCAGATCATATTTTTCGAAGGCAGGTGTGAAGGTAACGATCGTCCCCGTGGGTGGGGCATGCGAAGCAGCGCCGTTGCTTGGGATCGCGGATGCAATCGTGGATCTTTCCAGTTCGGGCGTTACGCTGAAGACCAACAGGCTGAGGGTAGTGGACGTGATCCTGGAATCCTCTACGGTGGTGATCTCATCAAAGAATACGGTTCCTGAAAAACAGGAGAAGATCAATGAGATCATACTCGCTTTTGAGAGTGTTATAAACGCACGCGGCCAGTGCTACCTGATGATGAATGTCAAAAGGAACGCCCTTGATTCTGTAAAAATGGCGCTTCCCGGCCTTTCCGGCCCTACAATCATGGACGTGGCCTCGGACGAGGATCTTGTGGCTGTGCATGCCGTGATCAGCGAAGAGAGGAGTTACCAGGTGATCAACCAGCTAAAACATGCCGGTGCGAGAGATATACTTGTGATGCCCATATACAGGATGATCAGGTAGAGGTGTGTTATGAAGGTGTTTCCTGCTGTTGACGTCCTTGACGGCAAATGTGTACAGTTGGTACAGGGCAGAAGGGATGACCGGACGGAATACGGTGATCCGCTTGAGTGTGCCGAACGGTGGATTGAAGAGGGTGCATACGCCCTCCATGTGATCAACCTGAACGGGGCTTTTGGCAATTCTTCAGTCAATGTCTCCGGGATCAGGAGGATCATCGATGAGACAGGTGTGTTCATCCAGCTTGGCGGAGGTATCCGGACCCGGGATGATGCACAGGGCTGGCTTGAGGCAGGGGTGGACCGGGTGATCCTGGGCACGGCTGCCGTAAGAAACCCCGGCCTGATAACCGTATTGTCGGAAGAGTTCGGCGGTGACGCGGTCATGGCCGGTGTTGATGCAAGGTCCGGCAGTGTTGTCGTGGACGGGTGGGACAATGAGGCGGGGGATTACATCTCCTGGGCAAGAAGGTTCGAGGATCTCGGTGCCGGTTCACTCCTGTATACGAATGTGGATGTCGAAGGTCTTTGCAGGGGTATTTCGGTTTCACCGGTCAGAAGGCTGATTGAAAATACGCATATGCCGGTAACGGTATCCGGCGGGATCACGACCGTCGAAGACGTAAAGTCCATAAAGTCCCAGGGCGGAGATGGTGTAGTGCTTGGTTCGGCGCTTTACAGGGGCCTTATCAGCATGAAGGAGGCACAGGAGGCAAGCAGATGAAGAGAAAGGGAAATATTCTCAGGGAGACGAAGGAGACAAGCATAAAGCTCTCTCTGGATCTTGACGGAAAGGGAAATGGAGAGATAGATACCGGCATCGGTTTCATGGATCACATGCTGGAGTCGTTCAGCAGGCACGGCAGGTTCGACCTGACTGTTTTGGCAAGGGGTGATCTTGGTGTAGATATGCACCACACGATCGAGGATCTTGGTATCGTTCTTGGAAATGCGATCAGGGACGCAGTAGGGGAAGGAAAAGGAATCGAAAGATTTGCCGATGTCAGTGTTCCCATGGACGAGGCGCTGGCGGAAACCGTTCTTGATGTGGGGGGGAGAGGCTATCTGGTGTGGAATGCTGACCTCCCGGGTAATGTTTCTGGCATACCCCCGGATCTTTTCGAGCACTTCTTCTACAGCATGTGTATCAATGCATGCATAACGGCTCATATATCGGCATATGGCCTGAACAGTCATCATGTGGCCGAAGCCATCTTCAAATCGTTTGGTATTGCCCTGCACAGGGCTGTAAGAATCGGTAGCGATGATCGGACGGTGCCGAGCACAAAAGGAACATTCTGAGTTCCGATACGATAAAATGCGGGTGGAACACCCGCATCATGTATACCAATAAGAATAAAATTTACCGTCGTTCAGACAGAACCTGCTGCCATCTCGACGTCGTCTTTCTTGATCGTCTTGCGTCCGGCATGCTCTGCGAGCTTGTTGGCCTCTTTTGTCAGCTTGACGATGTAATCTTCCGCGTACTTTACAATTTCCTGAGCGGCATCCTGGCCGACTCTCTCAGCTTTTGCTTTGTTTTTTGCAATGCGTACTACAGCAGCAATTGGTAGATCTGACATCTTAATTCCACCTCAAAAAGAAAGTATATCGGTAGGTATTTAAATATTTCGGGAAATCAATGGGTTTTTGCCATTATTAGGCATTTACCGCCGGTATTTTATAGGATAATTAAAACCGGGTTTAAAAATTTGAAGATATTGGAAAAGGAGCCAGATCATTCATTATTTTTATTAAAAATGAATAATTGGCTTTTTTTCAGTCATTAAGAAAAGCTGCGGCAAGCAAAATTGCATTTCTGTAATCCGGTGATGCGCGCGAAGTGTCCACAAATACCCTTCCTGTGTTCAGGACCACTGCACCATGACCTTTTCCTCCTCCCACGAGTACGAGTGTACGAAAGATCAGGTTGCCCGATATGCCGTCCGGTGCGATGACGGCACCGTACTTACCAATCGCGTCTTCGATCAGGATCTCCAGGTGTTCGGCCCCTGTAATCCTTGAAACAAGCTCTCCGTCCGCAAGTGATCTGTCCACCTGCGGGCATCTCCCGATGTCACCATATCTGCCGCCTGACAGTACCGCCACCCGCTCGCCCAGTCCAAATGCCTCGGAAAGCATCTTTGCCCGGTCAACGAAGATGATCTTCTCCACCAGGTCCCAGCCTTCGTCCACACCGACCGGGGCCAGGAAGAATTTTTTCCCGGACGGTGTTTCGAGCAGGGCAAGGCGTGCAAGCCTGTCCACGCCCGAGGCTTCTTTTAGTGCTCCAAGCGTCTCTCCGGCAGGCAGCGTGCCCCTCACCGCGGCATCGATGGATTCGTCCATCAGTGCATTGACCAGTTCTATCTCGGGGTGGTTGCTCTCTATGACAACACACGAGTCCGGGGCACCCACTCCGGCACCCTCGTTGCAGAACAATGCAATCTCGATCTTCTCGTTAAGATTTTTAATGCTTGAAAAGATCTTTTCAGGTTGTTCACCAACTCCGATTCCAATCAGCATACATACCACTCTTTATTTAATGCAGCAGGACGGGGGCAGCCGCATGATGCCCTCGGTTTCCAGGTCAAATACCGTGCTCTCAGTGCCGTTGTGCCTGGCCACAAGACTGGAGCCGTTCTCCACCTTGCCGATACGTGAAGCGGTCATTCCCACACCTTCGAACATCTTGCATATCTCGTCGGCGTTCTCTTCCTTTGCAGTGAGCACAAATCCCATGCCCGGGTACATCCTTACCCATTGTTCGAAGGAGATTCCGATCTTTTTCAGGTCGGGTCTGGGGATATCGTCAAGTTCGATGGTTGCTCCCGCCCTGCTCACCTCAAGGAGCATCCCGAGTGTTCCTATCACACCCGGGTTGCTGATATCCTTGCAGGCCGTTGCCATTTTTTTTCTCCCCAGTTCCTGCATCAGGCCGATCTGTCTCCTGACCATCTCCGGGGTTTTCATGGTGACCGAATCCCAGTTTAATGCACATGAGGGATGGATTCTTCCGTCCAGATCGATCGCAGCGATCACCTGGTCACCGGGCATGGCGGTGTGGCTGTATATCAGGTCATCCATCTCTGCGACACCGAGAATGGCAACATCGATCACATTGTATGTGCTTTCCGGGTGGATATGGCCACCCACAATAGGGACGTTGAACTGCCGGGAGGCAGTAACGAGGCCCCTTGTGACCTCCTCGCAGATCTCCTTGTTGGATACTGACAGTATATCCACCATTGCCATGGGTCTTCCGCCCATTGCCGCAATATCATGGATGTTCACAAGAACCGCACAGTATCCTGACCAGAATGGGTCTGCCTCCATCAGTTTGCTCCATATGCCGTCGGCTGCCAGGAGAAGTGCGGTATCGTCATTCCTGATTACTGCGGCGTCCTCACCGAATGACGCGGCGATGTCCGGCGATTCGATATTAAGGGATTCGATCATCCTGCCTATCGCATGTTTGCGCGTTACTCCTTCATATTCCCTTATTGAGCGAGCTATGGATTCGGGCGAGCAATTGTTTTTCACGAAAAACCAACACCGTATTGAAGTAATTAATGGTTCTTTTTAATAATTGATAATCTATTTGATTATAATTTCAGTATCCGGAATATAGTGTTCCGGACAGATACCGGTTATGGGAAATTATGCCCTCAAAAAAACTGAAATCTCTCTGATTTGAAGACTGCCCTGTTATGGTCCTGTTCTGAGGGTGCCATTCCTGTAAATAAATTCTCATGAGATATTCGAAACTGCCTCTTTTCAACCGGCTATGATAAATATCGCAAAACGGGGAGGAGTTCATGGTGAGGGGGATACCCCCA
>Ga0272441_10010336_pt1 | contig 14154 bp, 14 predicted proteins | sample SSMProp6N_FD_193582 | JGI IMG/M metagenome (GOLD analysis project Ga0272441, IMG submission 193582) | Marine sediment archaeal communities from Little Sippewissett salt marsh, Falmouth, MA, United States - SSM-Prop-6N | ecosystem: Environmental > Aquatic > Marine > Wetlands > Sediment ... | reverse complement strand
GAGGAAGTCTATCTGTCTGAAAAGTTCACGGGAGAGAGGAATCGTGCCCTTGCCTATTTCCTGAGCAGCACCCAGGGTATGGAAGGAGATGTGGAAGAAGTCCTTGATGTCTATTTTCAACATTGCAGTATAGATATAACTGCGAAGGACCTGGCCGTTATGGGAGCGACCCTTGCCAGGGACGGTCATAATCCCTACACGGGAGAAGAGGTACTCTCTGAGGAGATATGCCGAACTGTAAGGGCCCTTATGGTCACATGTGGAGCCTATGATGGTTCGGGTGAATTCGCGGTCAGGATAGGCATGCCCTGTAAGAGTGGAGTTGGAGGCGGAATAATGGCATCTCTTCCTGGTATGATGGGCATAGGGGTGTTCGGTCCTGCCCTGGATCATAGAGGCAATTCACTTGCAGGTGCCAAGATACTGCAGATGCTCTCAGAGGAAGAGGGGCTGAGGCTCCTGTAACCTCTCTTTAACCTGAAGAAAGCCGGGGCTCTTCTCAGGCCCCGGCTTTCCTTTATACTTCGGTGATTTCTATTTCATCACATGTTGCCCATGGGCAGGGCTTCTACGCCTTCAGAAAGAGGTATAGCAGATTTACCGGGATTTATGACATATCCTCTGATTCCCGGTATACTCATTTCTTTTCTGAAAAACCTTATCCCTTTTGACATGTTACTCTGGGGTTTTGAAGAGGTGCTGGTCTCTATTGCCACCAGTTCCTCCTGATCCTGGAGCACAAGGCTTACTTCCATACCGGTTGCTTTCCTCCAGAAGGAAATTCCAGGATCTTCCGAACGGTGATATTTCGTTCGGACAATTTCGTTGATCACCGCAGTTTCAAGGATGGCAGGGGCGCGGAAACTGGAAGATATCTTCTTTGGATCTGTCAGGCCCAGAAGGTAACAGAGCAGGCCTGTATTGGTGTAATATGCCTTGGATGCCTTTATCAGGGTGCTCCTGTTCCTCCCATTAAAGGATGGGAGGATGTAGATCTGGTGAGTTCTTTCCAGAATGGCAAGCCACATTTTCACAATATGAAGTGTTGTGTGAACCTGTCTTGCCATGTCTGAAAGGTTCAGGGGTTCTCCGGCTCTTTCCGCAAGGAGGATCATAAAATCCCTGAAAGGTTCTGTAGCTGCCTTTTTTCTCAGAGAGATCACATCTTTCTTGAGATAGTCTGAAAGATAACCGGAATAGAAATCTTTGAAATTGATATCCTGGCCGGCTACCAGTTCCGGGAATCCATTCTTCAGAAAGGTATTCCATAGAAACAGGCCGGCAAGAAATCCGCTCTGGTTGTGGGGCCCCTGTTCCCAGTAGAAGACAGAATCAGGATAGCCTGCGATCTCTCTCAGGCTCATGGGAAAAAGCCTGAAGATCTTTCTAAGGGATGAGTCTGCCTTATGAGTAGTCACCGGTTCTGTAGTACCTGCTACAAGATACTGACAGGGTCCTGGATCTTCAGGTATCCTCATCAGGATAGCCTCAAGGAGTTCAGGGCAACTCTCAATATCATCAAAGAATACCGGTGGAGAGTTGAGGTCAAGAAAACTGTCAGGATGTTCCCTGGCAATGGCTCCCATTCGGGGATCCCTGAGAGATATATATCTCGGTTCTCCTTCTATCGGCAATGTCCGCAAGAGAGTCGTTTTTCCGGAACGCCTCGGGCCGTATAGCTCGATCAGAGGAGTTCTGGGAAGGTGGGCTTCCACTATCCTGAAAAGGGTCCTTTTGAAATTCTGCATCTGATATTTCCCCTTTTGTAAATTTAATGATCCATTATAAACATGTTATCTGATTTTATGAAATTACGAAATGAGAATATTATAATTATCGGAAAGATAAAAATTTTAAAAACTCAGTTGAAAGGGGCGAAAAAGAATGAAAACCCGGAATATACAAACTGAAGACAGGGAATCCTTTACAGATATTACAGGCTTGATCGAAAAAGAAGTCAAGGCCTCAGGTTTAGCAGAGGGTATCTGTCATGTTTTTGTCCCACACACTACTGCGGCTGTAACGATCAACGAGTCAGCTGACCCTGATGTGAAAAGGGATATTCTCAGGACCATGGAAAAAATAGTTCCCTGGAAAGGGGATTACAGGCATTTAGAGGGAAACTCGGCAGCGCACATCAAAGCGAGTCTTCTGGGGGCTTCCGTCACAGTTCCGGTAAGAGATGGAAAATTGTTCCTCGGAACATGGCAGGGGATCTTTTTCTGCGAGTTTGATGGTCCCAGGAACAGGAAATTTGTCGTCCAGATATTAAATTCATAAGAAGTCTGTAAATTCCTGAACAGGGAAAGGGGCTCTGAAAAACAGCGTGTGAGAGGGGTGTTGTAGTTATGAGCCCTTTTCCATCAGGTTCTCATGGTGACTTGAAATGAAGGCAAATCCGAAGTCAAACATGGAAAAATGAAGTAATTCGCTCTCTCGGGATACCCTAAAAGGTCTTTATGCTTCCACTGTTTCTCCCAGATTGACTCCCCTTGCTTCGGCAAGCTGATAGAGGCGATTGACTGCATTGATATAGGCTTTGATGCTGGCTTCGACAATATCCGTACTGGCACCCCTGCCATGGGTTAACAGTCCGTTGAGTTTTAAAGAAACATGAGCTTCTCCTATGGCATCGGATTTTTCACTTGTCGCATCGATCTTGTAGCTCTCAAGTTGGGGTCTGATGCCGATAATACGCCGAACTGCTGCGTACGCCGCGTCCACAGGTCCGTTTCCTGTGGCTGCATCTTCAAGAAGCTCGGTACCGCTCTGAAGAGTAATACCCGCGGAGGCCTGCCCCCTTGTGGTGTGAACATTGAAATCCCTGAGGATATAGTCCCTCTCCGGGGATACAGCGAGGATCTCATCTATTATCAGTATCTCAATGTCTTCAGTGCTGACAAATTCCTTCCGGTCACACAGGTCCTTGAAAAGGGAGAAGGCCTTGTGCATTTCTTCTTCAGCAAGAGAGTAGTTCAGATCCTCCACTTTTTTACGGAAAGCATGTTTACCTGAATGTTTTCCAAGGATCAGGGCACTTGAAGGGGCTCCCACATCTTCGGCATTCATTATCTCGTAGGTGGCCTTGTTGCACAGGATGCCGTGCTGGTGTATGCCCGCTTCGTGGGCAAAGGCATTGCTGCCAACGATGGCCTTGTTCGGGGGGACAGGAAAACCTGTCAGCTTGGAGACCATGCTGCTCGTGTGAAAGAGCCGCCGAGTATTGACCCTGGTCTCCACTCCGAAGTGATCTTTACGTGTTCTGAGTCCCATGACGATCTCTTCAAGGGATGCGTTTCCAGCCCTTTCCCCTATCCCGTTAACGGTACATTCCACCTGTCTTACGCCCTGCCTGACCGCCTCCAGGCTGTTTATAACTGCCAGACCCAGGTCGTTATGGGCATGAACTGACCAGATCACTTCTTCTTTTCCCCTTGTCCTTTTCATAACCTGTTCCACCATCCAGGCAAATTCATGGGGTACTGCATAGCCCACGGTATCGGGAATATTCAGAGTGGTGGCCCCGGCATCAATGGCTGCCTGGAAAGCCTGGACCAGGAAATCGATATCAGATCTGCTGGCATCCTCTGCGGAGAATTCAACGTCTTCCACCAGGGATCTGGCATGGGATACACATTTCGATATCCTTTCCAGGACTTCCTGGCGGGTCATTTTCAACTTGTCTTTTAAATGGATATCACTGGTGGCTATGAAAGTGTGTATCCTTGGCTTATCAGCCTGTTCAATGGCAAGGGCTGCTGCCTGGATATCCGAAATGGAGCATCTTGCAAGTCCGGTAATTACAGGGCCGCGGACACTTCGGGCAATAGTTCTTACGGCTTCCATATCGCCTGGGGAGGCTGCCGGGAATCCTGCCTCGATTACATCCACTCCCAGTTTTTCAAGCTGTTTTGCGATCTGTACTTTCTCCGAGGTGTTCAGGTTTATCCGGGCAGACTGTTCTCCATCTCTTAAGGTGGTATCAAAAATCCTAACGTGATCCTCGCTCATTATGGTTTCTCCTTTCATTCATCTTTCGATCCTTGAACGGATATGTTCTCCCACTCGAGATGTCAGGGCCCTACCGCCCATTTCCACCGGAAGATCTGAGGACTCTGCTTCAAGGAGGTATGAAAAAAGAGCCTTTTCAATATCTTCAGAGGCGTCCTTCTCTCCGAGAGATGAAAGCATAAGGGAAGAGGAAAAGATGGCTGCCAGGGGGTTAGCCTTTCCTGTACCTGTAATATCCGGTGCAGATCCATGGATGGGCTCGAACATGCCGAGCTTCTTGCCTGTATTAGCCCCTGCAGCTACACCAAGACCCCCGGTCAATCCGGCAAGGAGATCGCTTACTATGTCACCGAAAAGGTTCGGACAAAGGATAACGTTATATTCCCAGGGTTGTCTTACCAGGTGATAGCAAAGGGCATCCACATTCGCTACCCTGAGCTCCATTCCATGTCTTTCGGCTTCGTCTTTTGATACTTCCTCCCAGAAGCCGTAAAGATGAGGCATGGCATTGGACTTGGAGGCCAGGGTCAGGCCCGATCTCCCCCTTGCAGATGCTTCCTGGCATGCCTTTTCCGTGATCCGTCTTATTCCTTTTTCACTGGCAATTCCTATCTGTACGGCCAGAGGACAGCCTGGTTCAAGCTCCATTTCGAGTTCTCCGGAAAGATGGTAAAGCTCTCTTTTCATGCTGATGGGGTAATGTATCCTTTCCTGGGAGACTGCACCCAGACCCATGTAAAGATCTTCGGTGTTCTCGCGAACTACAAGGATGTCCAGATTTTTGCCCCGGGGTATAGTCACGGGGATTGGTACCCTTGGGAATTGTCGCGCGGGCCTGAGGTTTGCGAACATGTCAAAGTGGAACCTGAGCTTGAGAAGGATGCCTCTTTCCAGAATTCCCGGTTTGACCCTGGGGTCTCCAATGGCTCCCAGGAAGATGGCATCCATTGTTTCTATCTCGGCAAGGGCACTTTCGGGTAGGACTTCCCCTGTTTCAAGGTAATGGGAGGCTCCAAAGGGGTATTCCATCCATTCCACGTCAAATCCGGATCTTCTGCCGGCTTCGTCCACGATCTTTGTGGCTTCTCCAATAACCTCAGGTCCTATACCGTCTCCCGCAATGCAGGCTATCCGATATTTTCCTGAAGAGGTCATGATGGACGCCCCTTTCCTTTAAGTTTTTCCTTCACGTAGGAAGTCAATCCCCCGGAAGCTATAAGTTTCTGAAGGAATGGAGGAAAAGGGGATGTGGAGTACTCCCTGTTCCTGGATTCGTTTCTTATGGACCCCCTGCAGGGATCGACGGAGATCAGGTCACCCTGGGTGATATCCTTTACGGCCTCGGGACACACGAAGATGGGCAATCCGATGTTGATGGCATTGCGGAAAAATATCCTTGCATAGGAGGAGGCGATAACGCAGGAGATACCTGCTCCCTTTATGGCTATAGGGGCATGTTCCCTGCTGGAACCGCAGCCAAAATTCTCACCTCCTGCGATAATGTCACCCTTCCTGATCTTACTGGGAAAATCGGGGTCCATATCTTCCATGCAGTGCTTCCCGAGTTCTTTCTCATCATTGGTTACGAGGTATCTGGCCGGGATTATCACATCAGTGTCTATATCGTTTCCAAATGTCCAGGCCCGGCCTTTAAGCATCAATGTCATTTCTGTGCCTCCATTTCCCTCGGATCCGTGATATGTCCTGTAACTGCACTGGCAGCTGCCACAAGAGGACTCGCAAGATATACCTCGCTTTCCTTATGTCCCATTCTTCCGATAAAGTTCCTGTTACTTGTGGAGATACATTTCTCACCAGCTGCCAGAATGCCCATATGTCCACCCAGGCACGGGCCACAGGTAGGAGTACATATGGCAGCTCCGGCAGATGCAAAAATATCAAGATATCCTTTCTTCATGGCTTCCAGATACACTTCGTAAGAAGCTGGAATAACCATGCACCTTATCCTGTCATTGATCTTTTTACCCTTCAGAATGCCGGCAGCCATTTCCAGGTCTCTGAGCCTGCCGTTTGTGCAGGAGCCAATAAAGACCTGGTCTATTTCCGTACTGGCAAATTCCCCGGCTTTGTGCACGTTTGCAGGTGAGTGAGGCGCCGCAACGAGTGGTTCCATATCCTGAACATGGATCTCCACTGTCCTTTCATATTGAGCATCCCTGTCCGGATAGAGGGGGGTGAACTTTCTTGAAGCCCGTCTTTCTGCATATTGAAGGGTTTTTTCATCCGGTACGAAAAGACCAGTCTTGGCTCCTGTCTCAACTGCCATATTGGAGATAGTGAACCTGTCGTCCAGGGGAAGGTCATTAAGGGATTCCCCATGAAATTCGAGAGCCTTGTACCGGGCACCCTGTACTCCTATTTCACCAAGAAGAGCAAGGATCATGTCCTTTCCTGTGATCCAGTCAGGTCTTTTGCCTCTGAACATTACCCTTATGGTAGGAGGTACCATGAGCCAGCTCTCTCCTGTTGCCCAGACTGCTGCAAGGTCTGTAGAGCCCACACCGGTGGAGAAGGCGCCCAGGGCTCCTCCTGTACAGGTATGGCTGTCTGCCCCGAGGACGATGTCTCCGGGAAGGATATAGCCGTTCTCGGGCAAAAAGGTGTGTTCCACACCCACCCTTCCCACTTCCCAGTAGAGCATTTCCTGTTCCCTTGCAAAGACTCTGGCAGTCTTTGCCTGTTCCGCGGAGGCTATGTCCCTGTTAGGTGTGAAATGGTCAGGAAGGATAGCACATCGTTCCTTATCAAAAACATCTGTTGCAGCCATTTCCCTGAAAGAAGCAATGGCAGGAGGTGCAGTAATATCGTTGGCGAAGGCGAAATCCACTTTCACCTGGCATATATTGCCCACCTCTGGTTCATCCGGGGAATGAGAGCCAATGATCGCCTGGGCCATGGTCTTTCCCATTGTCTCACGTCCTTTTACTGAATTTTGGAATAAGAGCCCCACCATATGGATAAGGGGCATCAAAACAAAAAAAAGGCTGGAACCCCCTGGGGGCTCCAGCCTCGGATATCTGCAGAAAGACTACCTGCAGCTCCGGGGAGGAGACCCGCAGCCCTCAAGTAGTCCGAGAAGAAGAGAATTATTCCTGTGTGTTATATATCTTGTTGACATGAAGGTTCCTCCTTTTCCGTGCAGGATAGGTTACAAAAAAGTGACTATAAAAAAGAAATAAAGCCTTAGTATCAATGTCTGGATCCTGCCATGGATCCTCAGAAAAACGTAGTTTCAGAAAAAGACCTGAACTGCACTGAAGTCCCGGTATGGAAAATATCAGCCATATCAGGACTTCATGCAGGTAATAATGTCATCAATATCTGATTTCAATTTCTATCACCACCTTTAAAGACTATTTACCACTTCAAGGTCCAGGGTGCCTACCATACTGTAGGTGGCCCTGTACTTTCCCGTTTCAAGTTTCAAAGGAAGGGTAAGTGTTCCTGATGAGATCTTCATCCCTGCAGAGAGTCTTTCTCCCCTGGAGTCAAGTTTATTCACAAGCCATCTCAGGGAATTCAGAGGGTTTCCGAGAACAGTCGATGAAATGCCTTCCGACAGGAGTTTGCCATCCCTGGAGAGGACCAGTTCTATTCTTGCAAAATCCTCAGGGTCGGATAGTCTTACCGGTTCACCCATTACCACTTTTCCTGCCACTGAATTATCGGAAATAATAAGGTTAAGGGGCAGTACAGGAAACCAGTTCCTGAACCTGGAATCCGGTATCTCCAGCCCCGGAGCTACAAGGACATTCTCTGCAAGGTCCCTGTCAGACATTTCGGGATGCAGTTCAGATTCTGTCAGAAGGACAAGTTCTGCTTCAAGGAGAGGTTCTGAAAGATCCCTGAGGTCCAGAAAGGGAGGCGAAAAATTCCTGTCCGTCAGAGTTCCGTAAGCAGGCTCACCAGCCTTGAACCAGCTCTGGGTCTCTTCACTGGTAAGACTGATCTTGTATCCCATGACCTTCTCTCCGTTGTTAACCACTTTCTGGAGGGTTACCAGGTCCTGCACGTCATATGCCGTGGGAATATCGAACCTGAAAGAACTTCTGTCGTGGTCTTCCAGGCACAGGCTCTTAAGATGAGCCTCATATAGAAGGGAAGAAGCTTCCAGACCTCTATACGATCCCAGTGATCCTGATACTTCTCCTGGCAGTGACATGGAGAACTTGTTCTTAACGGTAGCCTTCAAAAGGACCTCTCCATCTTGCTTCAGTAAGGCCCGTGGAATCGAACTGATCGAAGGAATGAGTTGACGGGTCCTCTTCTTTTACGGTGGATCTTGATCTGTTCCAGGAATTCCAGTGAAAAGTCATTTTAACTATCTCCTCTCTGTATTGATCTCTGATCTGTCCTGCCTGAACCTTAACGATAACCTTCGAAGGGGCCTCTGAACTTGACGTCTTCCAGTCCGAAAGAACTGAACATTTCAAAAGTCTCCGCATTTTCCCAGGTTGAATACTGTTCCTTTTTGTTCTGTGCCATTTTGTTATTCTCCTCTCAGTTTTTTGGATATCTGATTTTTGAAACTTTATATATTTCTTTGTCTTACTTGCCTATGATGAGTTTCAGGATGTTTCCTGATGTCTGGGTATAAAAAAAGCCGGGATCCGAAAAAGCTTTCGGATCCCGGCCCTGGTTTTTGAGTACAGGCTTCTAAAAGCCGACCTCACCAGGAGGGGATCCGCTGATAATAATAAGTACTAGTACTATTAGGGAAACAAGAAGATTGAGTCGAGCTGTCAATTTCATTATTAAAGATCCTCCTTCCGGTCAGGAATTCAACTTTTCTGAATATTGTGTCGTATTCTATAGGGGTTTCCACGGTCTGTCAACCCCCGAAGGTCAAGTTAGTGTAAAAAGCCCCCTCTTCTGATCCTGTCGAGTCTGAGAAGGACTTTGCTGTAGTGGCTGCCGGCCCAGTATATCCTTTTGCATGAAGGGCATATGGTGAAGTCCTCAAAAAACAGCCTTGTAAGGGGTTCCAGACTGTCAAGAATATCCTCTTTGCTTACTCTTTCGAGGAGCACATTACAGGAAGGACATATCCGGAAAGGCTGGATCATATTCTCCAGGCCGAAGAAATGGATCACCTCTTCCAGCTGGTCCCACGGTCTTATGGCACGCACAAGACGTCCGTACCGGATGATACGCCTTTTCAGAAGATCCCTGTCCTTTGTAAGTACTATCCTTGATTCCTCTGCAGCAAGGGATGCAATGGTGCTGTCATTCCATGAATTCCTGTAAGCTGTATCAAAGCCGGCCACTCGAAGAAGCCTTGCCAGTTTCCCCACATTGACATCTGCTACGAAGGCCACTCTGTCGAAAGGCTCAGGCCGAAGAAGAGTAGGGCGGGTTATATCTACTGGAGGAGTTAAGGGAAACACATCTATGGTCTGTCCTGATTCCGGGAGGAATCTGAAATCCTTCTCCTCCCGGTCCAGAAGTATGGCCCCCACTTCTGTATGAGGGATTCCCAGCGATTCAATGACATCTTTCAATGGAGAGACTCTCCTGCAGTAGAATTCTCCTTTCAGCCCGGATTCCATTTTCAGGAAAAATTCCAGTTCTCCGTGGAATACCACTTTGAAAGACATATTTCTGGATCTCCTTTTCCAGAGGATAGACCACCTGGGATCAATTGTGCCCTTTACGGAATGAGAAAACAAGGATATCTGACGCAAAAAGAGTACTTAAAGACTGACTAAAACTGACCAGATATTTCAATATGGATCAAGTTGAAGAGATATGAAAAAAGCGGTGCTCTAAAAGAGCACCGCCTGTGATCTTGCGAGTCTATTCCAGATCCTGGTAGGGATCAGATATCAACGTAGCAGGTCTTCATTTGTTTTGCCATGTTCCTTCCAAGTTCTGTACATTTGGCAAGGTCTTCCTCAAAGGGAGCAGATTTGACCTCGACCGTTGGCTGGATAAGTTCCCATTTACCTGAATCAGCAAATTCCTGCAACTCTGTCAGGGCTCCCTTGCTCCAGCTGTATGATCCGAGTATCCCCAACATGCGTCCCTTGATCATCTTGTTGCTGAGGTGCATGATCAGGTCTGCCATGGGTGGGAAAAGGGTCGTGTTGTAAGTGCAGCTTGCCAGCACCAGGCCCTTGTATTTCCATATATCCTTCACTACGTATGAAATATGGCTTCTTGATATGTCATGATAGGCCATTTTCTCTATGCCTTCTTCAGCCATGGCCCTGGCTACTGTTTCAGCCATTTTCTGGGTATTTCCATACATGGATCCGAATACAATTACTGCACCGCACTCGGTTTCGTTCCGACTCCATCTGTCATAAAGGTTTATTATCCTGCCGGGATTTTTCCTGTGTATCGGGCCATGGGAAGGAGCGACTATGGATATATCAAGACCCTTCAGTTTCTGTATTGCTTTCTGGACCTGGGGGCTGTATCGTCCAACGATATTGGAGAAATACCTCAGCACTTCGTCCTCGTAGTATTTCATGTCCACTTCGTCATCGAAGATCCCGCCGTCAAGACTCCCAAAACCGCCGAAGGCATCACAGGAGAACAGTGCCTTCGTTGTCTGGTCGTAGGTCACCATGGTTTCAGGCCAGTGCACCATGGGAACCAGGTGGAAGGAGAGTTTATGCCTGCCAAGATCTATGGTGTCTCCGTCCTTAACGATATGGATATTTTCTGTTAGGCCATAGAAGTTCTCCAGCATACCCTTCGTCTGGGCATTACCGATTATCTTCAGGTCAGGGTAAACGCATCGAAGCAGCTTGATGGCTCCAGAGTGGTCCGGTTCCATGTGGTTGACCACAATATAATCCAGGGGCCTGTCCTTGAGGTGGTATTTCAGTTTTTCTACCAGTTGTGTGAGGAAAGGTCCTTTGACAGTGTCGACAAGTGCTGTTTTATCGTCGTCAATTAGGTAACAGTTGTAGGTCACACCCTTGGGAAGGGGCCACAGGGACTCGAAAAGATCTGTCTGGTGATCGTTGGCACCAAGCCAGTAAGTATCCTGAGTTACTGTTACAGAATGATTCATGGAGTTACCTCCCTTATCTGTGGTTTTTTCCTGTTATACGTTATAGATTTTTAGTCATTTTGAAAGAAAAGTCAAAGAGTTGGGGCAGGAGTTCTTAAAGGTGTCTTTTCCCCCATTCGCACATGGCTTCCATTACAGGTAGTATGCTTCTTCCCTTTTCGGTGAGGGAGTATTCCACCCTGGCCGGTACTTCGGCATAGATCTTTCTTGTGACCATACCGTTCTCTTCCAGGTCTTTGAGTTGCTGGCTGAGCATTTTCTTCGTTATAGCGGGTATATCCCCCTTGATCTGGCTGAACCTTTTCACATCCTTGCCGATATGCCAGAGGATGTTTACTTTCCATTTCCCCCCGATGATGTCCAGAACTGCCTGAATAGGGCATGGATAGTTCTCTTTTTTTATCATTTCCCGATACCTCCTCACCGGTACCTTCCGAGTAACCTGATAAGCTGGCAGTTCCCCCTTGTAAAATAACAGAGGGATGATAAGATATCTATGGTATAAAAAGTATACCTGAAATATAAAATATACCTGATGGCTTCTGAAGTCAATGTTTCCGGAAGAATATTCCGGATCTTGATAAGGGTGCGGAAGGATAGCCTGAAATACATCAAGGAGGGATCTCTATGAAAGTTCTGGCTGTGAACGGAAGTCCAAGAGCAGGGGGAAATACTGCATCTATGATAAGAACTGTACTGATGGAATTGGAAAAGGAAGGATTCGAGACCGAATTTCTTCAGCTGGGTGGAAATCTTGTCCGTGGCTGTACTGCCTGCAGGGCCTGTTTTGAGTTGAAAAATGGCAGATGCGTCATAGAGGATGATATGATAAATTCCTGCATTGAAAAAATGGTCGAAGCAGACTGTATCATTCTGGGTTCTCCAACATATTTCTCCAATCTTACGCCGGAATTGAAAGCGCTGATCGACAGGGCCGGATATGTAGCCAAGGCTAACGGAGAGCTTTTCAGGCGCAAGGTCGGTGCAGCGGTGGTAGCTGTAAGAAGGGCTGGAGGGATGCACGTCTTCAACTCCATCAATCATTTCTTTTTCATCAGTAATATGATAGTTCCAGGATCGACCTACTGGAATCTATCACTTGCCAGGGATCCCGGGGATTTCGAAAATGATCCCGAAGGAGTCCAGACCATGAAGAACCTTGCTGATAACCTGGCATGGCTTTTGAGAAAGATCAACTCGTAAGTTCCCGATCCAGTTTCATCACACAATTAAACGAGGAGGGGTTCCTTTGTTCAAAAACAGACTCAAGACAATGCTCAAGGAAGGCAAAACTGCCTTCGGCACATTCAATCTCATCAATGCCCCTGAGGTACTGGAGATCATGGGGCTGGCCGGTTTCGATTTCGTAGTGATCGATTCTGAGCATGGTCCTGCCATGCCCCACTATGGACAGGAATTGATCAGGGCGGCTGAGCTCCGGGGAATGACCCCGGTGGTAAGGGTTACCGAGAACTGGAGGACCACCATCCTGCGTTTTCTCGATGTAGGGGCCCATGGGATCCAGGTGCCACAGGTGAACAGTGCTGAGGAGGCTTCCAGGGTGGTAAGGAGTGCCAAGTATTTCCCCCTGGGAAACAGGGGAGTGGCCCTGCCGAGATCGGCTGATTATGGAGCAGTGGAACCCCTGGAATATTTCGGGGCAGCTAACGATGAAACCCTTATCGTGGCGCAGTGTGAAAGCACAGAGGGTCTTGAAAGGCTGGAAGAAATTGCAGCGGTTCCCGAGATAGATGTTATCTTCCTTGGACCCTTCGATATGTCCCAGTCCATGGGAATACCTGGCCAGGTGAATCATCCCAGGGTAGAGGAAGCAGCCGGAAGGATCGTGGAGATCTGTCGGGCCAATGGCAAGGCTGCAGGTATCTTTGTCCTGGATGGAGAAAGTGCCAGGAAAAAGGCAGACCAGGGTTTCCAGTATATAACCATCAATATGGGTTCTTCCCTTCTGTATCGGGCATGCCGGAAGGAACTTGAAATCGCCGGAAGGTAATGAAAAGGAAGAAGATATGAAAAATGAACAGGTGAAGTCCATCGCGTCTGAACTGTACAGGGCCTGGAAGGATGGAACTACCCTTACCCACGTTACCGAGACCTTTCCGGAAATGACCATCGAAGATGCCTATGCCGTTCAGAAAGAAGGCATCAGGATGCGGGTCGAGAATGGTGAAAGAGTTATCGGAGCCAAGATAGGCCTCACCAGCAGGGCCATGATGGATCTCTTCCAGGTATATGAGCCGGATTACAGTCTGATGACGGATTCCATGGTCCGTTTCGAGAACGAGGCCATATCCATGAAGGAACTCAATCTTCCCATGGTGGAGGTGGAAGTGGCCTTCCTGTTGAAAAAGGACATCCAGGGTCCTGGGGTGAGCGAAGCACAGGTCATAAGTGCTACAGAGGGTGTGTTCCCTTCCATAGAGGTTATAGACACCCGCTATCACCAGTGGAGCCAGAGTGTCATATGCTCCGTGGCCGACCTTGCAGGCATAAGGAATATCATTCTTGGGGGCCGGATGACCTCCCTTGAAGGGCTGGATCTTCGTTATGTGGGCATGGTCTTTGAAAAGAATGGAGAGATCATCGATACGGCAGCTGGTGCTGCCGTTATGGGAAACCCGGTAACCTCTGTTGCATGGCTTGTGAACAAGCTGGGATCTTACGGAGTGGGGCTTCATGCCGGGGATATAGTAATGTCCGGTTCACTGATCCGGTCAGTGAAGGTTGAGGCGGGTGACGAGGTCAGGGGATATTTCGACCGCCTCGGTGATGTGAGGACAAGGTTTTCGGATTGAGCAACGAGCCGGCCTTTGAAGGCCGGCTTTTCTTTTTCCCCGTATAATGAAATGCAAGTATAGGGGGTGAGCCCGTGAACAGGAAGAGAATAGCCATTCATGAAGCAGGTCACCTGGTCATGGCCCTTATCCTTGACCTGGAAGTGCTGGGATGTGATATCTCCCGAAGAAAGGCCAGGTATCCCGGAGAACTGGGCAAATGCATGGTCTTCGATCCGGACCCGGTGGGGATAAGGAAATTCCTCCTTTCCATGGGGGGGATCATGGCAGAAGACCATTTCTTTT
>Ga0272441_10010335_pt1 | contig 14155 bp, 25 predicted proteins | sample SSMProp6N_FD_193582 | JGI IMG/M metagenome (GOLD analysis project Ga0272441, IMG submission 193582) | Marine sediment archaeal communities from Little Sippewissett salt marsh, Falmouth, MA, United States - SSM-Prop-6N | ecosystem: Environmental > Aquatic > Marine > Wetlands > Sediment ... | reverse complement strand
ATGAGGCTGAATTCATAGCTGAGTTTTACAGTAACAGGGCTTTATATGAAGACCTTACTAAAATAAAAGATAAAACTGAAGGCAATAAGATAATAAAGTTTATAAAAGCAATACTCAGAAAGCTAGGCTTTGCTGTTGATGATAGCATGGCGAAGAGATTTGACAGCTTTGTTAAGAGGAAGCTAAGGCATTATGACTATCTCATACCAACTAAAGATGGTAAATATAAGAGGTATGATCCTGTAAGTCAGCAATGGAAGATAGAGAATTACAGCCCGGCACTACATAAATATTATGAGCAGACAAAAAACCTTAATACCATTGTTGAACAGGGTAGGCAATATAGGGTGCCTGAAGATGATACAGGCAATGAGGAAGACTTTTATACCGGTCCTAATGGTGAGAGGTTAAGAAGGATAACTGATATCTATAACGGCTTTATTAGCCTGTTCAGGAAGAAAACACCAGATAAGAAGAAAACATTTGGGGAGAGAGAGGCTGACTATCACTGGAAGTATGTTGATAAAGATGCCAAACAGGTTGTTGACATAGGTGTTGAGGAAACATATAATCAGCATCGTGAAAGGAAGGATAAGATCTTTCTTGAGTCGGTAGTTAAGGGAAAGATCGTACATAAAATAATAGAGAGGTGGATAGATGGCATGTTCAATGGTGGACTTAACCAGGGAAGGATCGATGCAGAGATACAGAATATAGCATATAGTGATCATACCATAACATATAGTGATGGAGAAGTTGCCAATATAAATGTAAGTGTTGATCCTGCCAAGTTTGACTGGGTAAACGATAAGATAGATAATATATTGTCAGTACATGGTATAGATGTTAAGAGTACCACGGCACAAGAACTAAGAGATGTGCTGGCATCAGAGGTTGTTGTGGCATCTGATCTTTTAGGCTTTGCAGGTACAGCAGATATTGTTATCGAGCATAGTGATGGTAAGATGAGCATCAAAGATGTGAAAACAGGATATAACTTTGATAATGTGCTATCAACTCGTCTGCTCAAATATGGAGAGAGAAGGCGTAATATATATGACTCACCAAGAGACAGGGCCAAGCTACAGATTATGACCTATGCCTTTATTATGAAGCTCAATAATCCTGATCTTCAGTTCAGGGATCTGTCAGTTATGTGGATACCTGGCCGTTACCATGCTACTAATCTTGATATGGTTCGTAAGGTTGATGTCGATGATTTTCTTGACATGATACACCTGTTCCTTAGAGATAAGAATGCATTAAAAGAAGCAGGGATAGATGAGAATGTGTATGATAAGATAGTGGAGAAGGCACCCAAAATATTCAATGCATCTGAATATACCAATGAATATACCGAGGCACCTGAGATATCCACTTATAATGAGAAGAAGATAGAGGGAAAGCTTATACAGGAGATGAAGTTTGGTGATAAGACACCGGAAGCAATGCTCGAACATAAGGTTAATGAGCTTAAGATGATAATAGGTAAAGCTCCTGTACTTACTGACCTTGGCAAAAGCAAGTTTGAAGACCTTGGATATAAAGATAAGATAAGAGCCAGGCTTCTTACTCACCAAATCCTTCAGCTGTTACAGGATCCGTCAACATCATTTGCCCTTGATCCTGATAGTGATGTTCGTTGGGTATCGTCATGGCTTGGCAACTATTCTGAACTGAATATACCACATGTTAAGATATGGAAGAAATTCAGGGATGAGATGAATCATAACTTTAGTCTTTTGCATAAGGCAAAAATGAGTGAATTTCAATCAATACATAAACCTGTTCTTGAGGATTATTATAAGGCTAATCCCAATATGTTAAGACATAAAAAATTCCTTAATTGGAATAATTATAAAGATATCTATGGCTTTGCCTATAAGGAATTTAATAATAATGGATCAAAGCAATTAAGGATTTTACATAAAGGAGATAGTGAATATAATAAACTTACAAAAAATCAGCAAAATCTAATCAATTTTCTCAACAAAGAGTATGCATCGTATTTTGATGAAAAAAATGGTTATCTTAATCAGACAGCAGTAATAAGAGATGAGTTTGATAAACAAAGAAGATTAAGTATTTTAGAATTACACAACCTTGAGGTAAGTGAAGGACAAAAGAGAAAATATTATCCTGGATTTTTTCCTAAAATTCCAAAAGAACAGAGTGAAGTTATATATGATATAGGAAAAGGAAGTTATCTTAAAGGATTGATGAATAAGGAATTTGTACGTGATATGTGGCATAAAAGTATTACATATTATGAAGAAAATCAATTCGAGGGAAGGAATATGCAAGGTATGGTATTACCTGTCAGACATCTTGGATCATTTGCTGTAGATAATAAAAGAGACTATAGCTATAATCTTGAATTTCAGTATGACGAATTTATAAAGAGTATTGAATATAAACGTCATATGGATCCTGTCTATGCTCTTGGTGAAAGTGTAAGAGGATATCTTTCTATGGTTAAGTATAAGGACCAGCCTATGTTCACTAATGCTGTTGATATGTTCGAGAAAAAGCTTATATCGGACATACTCAGCAGAACAATACGTAAAAGTCTCAGTCGTAAACCGATATTACTATCAGGTAATAATCTTGAAGATAAAGAAATAAGAAGTGATGCCGTACTAAATCTCATGCGTAATTGGGTATCGGCCACTATAATGTGGTTAAGACCATTCCAGGGTGGAGGTAACGGATTACATGCCACTTTCCTTAAGCATAAAGATGGACTGAAAGGAACACTTGCTGCTAAACTGTTTGGCATAAAAGAAGATGCTATAGATTATACGCTTGCTGACAGCTTGTATGCAGATAGTGTATATTTTACCGAACATATAGTCAATGCAATGACCGGCAATATACAGAGAGATAAGACATGGCTTATGCTCAAGAAATTTGACTATATGCCTGACAATTTTGATTTTAAATCACCGGAGAAATACCTGCTTTCTACTCGTAACAGGATGATATCACGTACAAGCATGTATGCATTTCACCGTTTACCTGAGGAATATGTGTCTATGACAACGATGATAGCGCAGATGAAGCATATGAAGCACCCAACATACAAAAAGAATGGCAAGCCGGTAAGCTTATGGGATTGTTATGAAGTGAAGAAAGATCCTGCAACAGGAGAATATGATGTTGTATGGAAAGAAGAAGCAGGGTCAAGAGGTTACTTCAAGAGAGGAACGGGCATAAATACCCAGTATGTACATATGAAGGAATTGGTACCACAGGAGATAGCTAAGCTAAAAAAGGTCTACGAGAGGATGCAGGGTGGATACCGTAAAGAAGAGGCAGCAGCACTTGAAGCATATGTGATGGGCAAAGTATTTATACAGTTAAAGAAATACATACCGAGACTTATACTTAATGCTCTGCAAAGTAAGAGAGGGGAGATGGATCTTGGAAAATGGCAAGATACAATGGAGATAAGGGAAGGAGAGAAAGTATGGGAATGGGTAGAGAGAGTGAATGATGGTAGGTGGAGAGTTCTTGGATTATTCATGCTCAATGCTATATCGATGGGTCAATGGTCACATAACTATTCCTGGAACCAGCTTGAAGATGAGCAGAAGCAGCACCTTATAGATGCTTTCCTTACTCTTAGTGCATGGGCAATAAGCTATACCGGATACATGACAATGTTCGGTGATGATAAGGATGATGATACGCTTAAAAAGTGGTGGAAGATGTATCTTCTCGATAACCTTGGCCAGCAATATAATCCTGAAGAGATGCTTAAGCTTATAACACAGGGATTACAGCCTGTAGCCTTTGTAAGAGCAGGTAAGGCAATGAATAACATGGTTAAGTTTGGTGTTGCTACCTGGCATATGGGATGGGGTCATGAAGAGGATAAAATCTTTACTGACCGTGACCAGATAAAAGGATGGTATGAACTGAAAAAATCGATACCATTCATAGCAAGTTATGAAGATCTCATGAATAAGCTTAAGAATGCTCAGAGTGCACCTGAATGGTTCTTTGGAGATATGCAGAATAAATGGAGATAAAAATAGGAACAGAGAAAGGCCGGGAAAACTAATTAAAAAACCGGCCTTAATCTATTCCATTTCAGAACAAGAAACTACAGCTAAGTCTTCTTAAATATTTCGGTTAATACATATTCGTCACTATCGATCTTGTCTGTTATATTATCTATCAGGGATAGTATGCCTTCTAATGCTTCGAGATCTTCTTTCATATCTATATCAACAGCCTTGGCTTTCTCCATATACCTGTTATAGCGAAATACCACATTTATTAATCCAAGTTTCTGTTTCCTTAATAGCTCCGGGTCAATGTTATCAAGTTCTAATCTTATTCTCCTTGTCATTTGTGATTGATCTTTGCTGTTACTCATACTTTAACTTCATTTTTAAGTTTACTAATATAGTTATTTAATGTTGTCGTTTTAAATTTTATCTGCCTTTGCTTTTGTGTCTTGTCAGTTAAGAGATATCTTGATGGTGTGAATGTATCTTTGAATATTTTTGGCACCCTTATAAGATGAACATATATACTTCTTTTCTCATACAACCACTTTTGAAGATATGTAAACATCCTTACCTCATTATGCCTGTCAAAGTTAGCCTTTACCTCGAAAAATGTATAATGAATATCAAGTTTCTTTGGTCCAAAGGCAAAGAATGGTGGTGTGTTAAAATAATGATCTCCATCTATAAGACGATAAAATACTTTATCATAATTCTTGTTCCACTTAACAAGAAAATCAGGTGTGTAAGCAATATCCGATAACAGTACAAGATCTTGTTTCTTTACTTTTGTCTTAAGCTGTTTGTTCTTTATATATTTCTTTGTTTCTGCAAGTGTAAAGGTGTTTGGCTCATACCAGAATGTCTCTATGATATTGGCCTTGAGAAGTTCGCTAAGGTACCAGCTAAAATGTAATTCTTCTACACTCTTGTAATCATTGTTAACCATTTTTTATTATATATTTAGTCCATACATAGTGTTTTCTATTATCAAGATATCCTATCTTTTTTTCATTGTCATATGCTTCTCTCTCAAAAGAAATATCTTTATAAGATGTCTTCCATGGTGGTGTTATTATTCTTATTAACCATTCAACCAGGTACCATATATAAAAAGGTATTATTAGCATTTCCATTTGTTGCATCCAGTGTATAGATTCATGTCTTACAGTCTTTGAGAAATACCATGTATCCCAATATTTTTTACCTATATATATTCCAAATGGGGCAATACATATAGCTCCTGCCCAACCAAATGTTATGATCTTAACAAAAAGATTCATTTCTTTTATTACAGGCTTCATCTCTATTGTTTATTTGGTTGGTTTGTTATCATGTTCAGGACAATAATAACGAGCATCTCCTCTTAAATATTTTATCGTATCCCATAACATTTCGAGGTCGGCGTTACCAAGTGGCTGAATATTACCACCACGCCCTTGTTTAAATCCTTCAAGGTATAAAGCTATTCTTGCGAGTGATTCTGTGTGAATTACTTTTTTTTCTTGCATTGGTTCATTCATCTCTATTGTTTATTTAATCTGGTTTTATGCCTAAATCAGCCCTAATAATGCTTTGGCATTCTGAAAATCCTCTGTCATATATAGATTTTACTATTTCAGTGGGATCATTATAGTCGTTTATACTTATGATGCCTACGTCTTCGTGTTTCCACAATGGCCCTGTCATGTGTTCAAATCCTAATTTTTCTAATACTTTTTTCATCTCTATTGTTTAATCAATTATAATCTCAAAATAATAATGTCCTCCAACTACCCATTTTACATGTTGCATCTTAAAATTAGTTAGATAAATATTACTCAACACTGCTGCTATAGTATCTTCGTTACCAGACCAACCACCGGTATGTAACTCAAGTTTTCTCTTCCCGGCATATTTACGATGTAGTTTATATCCCCATTTATCGAAATACCAGCCTTCACATAATATTCCAACAAAATCCATTATTGGCATAGTGTCAGGGGTATAATTCCTTATAAAATCAAGAAATTCATCTGTTGGATAACCGTTAATATCGAGTGTTGTCATTTGATTTAGAAATTTATTCCTATTTCAAAACATCCTTCCCACTTTATAGGGTCCATTCTAAATCCTGCAGCAAAGTGGTTTATATCAGCCTTAACGCCAAACTCTACTGAAAATGGCATGAAAGCATCTCTATTAATATCCGGTGTAAGATCCATATCTCCGTATGTATGATAGCTAAGGCCAAGCAAGAGGTATGTAGGATTAGATTTAGCTCTTAAAGCTACACCTGCTGCATACTTATTATGATCGTCTATGTTATATTCACACTTGTATTGGTCTTCGCCATGATAATTACCGTATGAGTAAGAGCAATATACACCAATTTTATCAAAATACCTATCATATCTTAATCCAATACCGTTATCCTGGGGATAATATGAGAATAATAATGAGTTCTTGTTCTGCGAATATGCAGTGATCGAAAATGTAACAAACAGTAATACAAGAATTTGTTTTAACATATTATTTTTTCTTTATTTTTATTAATTATTCTTATGATGTCATCATGATATTGTGACATGCTATTATTTCTACCACGAGATTGTAATATTTCTTTGTCAAAAAGTGAATATTCTATTGTTTCGACCCTGGCTCCATTTTTCTTTGCTGACAATATTAAAGAACCTCTCTTATTATAGTATTTATTGGAAAATACACAATGACCAAGAGCTTTCTCTTCATTATAAAAATCCATGACACTTTTCAGAACACTTATCTCTATATCATTGTCAATGATCTTTATATTAAGATATGCCCTCATTCTCTTCCTATAGGTCTTTGTTTCTTCTGCAATCATAGCCTTTCTTTGTTCCCATCTTTCTTTTTCTTGTCTATTTCTTAATTGATTAAGATATTTATCATGATCTGCTCTAAGATCTTTAGGACAAACATATTTCGGTGATCTTACGTCTTTATCAAGATCTTGTAATATATGTATGTGATCAAGCCATAGACCTGCATCTTCAACAATATAATTATTCCTTATACATATTTTTAATGCTGACCATGTATCATAATCCATTTCTTGTGTACTTAATATAAGACTATGTTGACCTGTCTTAATCATTGTCTCGGCTCTTGGATCAGACAATATCGATATAAATAGGAATGCAGGATCATACTTATAGAACTTTCCTTTAAATCCGTTCCTTCTAATATTAGGTATTATCTTTCTTCCTGGTATTATCCTGGCACGGCTTATATAGTAACAGCTGCTATGCCAGTTATTTCTTATCTCAAGATCTGAATAGATGCCCCAACCTTCAAGATATGTCCATTTTGTCATTCCATTTCGTAGTACTGCAAGAACAGTATCTTTACCATCCCTGTTTATCCAATGCTGAAAAATACATATGATCATCCATCTAGGTTCTTCGCCTGACTTAATCCATCTGTTGACAAAGTAATATCTTACTACCTGAAAGCCTTTATATGTTGTTATCTCAACGGCATAATGAGTATGTCTAGCTGTACGTGTACGCCCTTCAAGACGATGCATCCTATGACCACAGGAAGGACAATATTTAACATCATCACCATGCCATATATGGTTGCAGTTAAGACATTCATTCTGTTTCTTTGTACGATATATAAAGCTGTAAAACATCTTGTTCCTGATCCACTCCTTTTTATCTTCACTTAGCTCAGGCATCTCAAGATACATCTTATATACCTGCTTTTGTAAATCAGTTTTAGGCTTCATTTTACGATGTTAGGTATTCCTTATCTTTTTTGAATTTCAGATGTTTTGCTTCACTTATTGTTAACCCAACAAATTCATCAGGAGTAAATGATATTTCATCAGGATAATATTCAAACAATTCAATTTCCGAATTATCTTCCATTATTCCTATAACTTTAGGCATAGGATCGAAAAATGATTTAGGCATAGCTGTTATATAAGCTTTTTTTATCTTCATTAGAATAATGTTTGCTCTGTGAATTTTGGTTTTTCCTCTACTTTCTCGGTAATAGTATACTTATTACCTTTATCTGTTGTAATCTCTTTTTCTACAGTCTTGTATTTCTTATCTTCTTTCTTACCGGCTTTACGCATAGACCGTTTATTCTCATCTATAATTTCTCTTATAGCTTTTTCTTTGGCTTCTTTCTTTTCTTCATCAGTAAGCTGTACTTTATGATTTATGACTACCTTCATGTCTATATCTTTGCCAATATCTATATTGTCTTCATCATAATAATGAATAGCCATCGAATAGATCTCTTCATCCTCAAAACCATTAACATCACTCTTCTTAACTGTATTGAGAATATACTTAATACAGTCATCCATGTTCTTATTCTCTTTTTTGTAGGCCTTATCAAATTCTTCATCTATCTCTGCCCTGTCATCGAGATATTTCTTTATTGCTTCTTTAAATCGTTCTGTAGTTTTCATATTTTAATATTAAGTTTATTAGCTATTTTAATAAGTTCATTTTCATCAAGTCCTATAAGATTTATAAAGACATTATCCAGAGGGATCATTTTATCATCTGACACATTATTTACCTTACATTGAAATATTATCTTATCAATAAGCTTTGCCTTTTTATCTAGTTCTGCCATAATCCTCTTTTGATATTATTAAAATGTAATTGCAATGTTTGTCTTATCTTTTCCCGATAATGCTTGTTGTTTTTTACTTTACCAGGTGCCAGCTCAATAACTTTATCGTATATCATGTCTAAGCTTGCCTGTGAGCCTAATTCAGTTAAGGCTGTATCTACAATCACCTTCCATGTCTTATTGTCTCTGGTAAGCCCTATCACTATTATATCTTTAGGATTAAGTGGTAAATGATATCCCTTTAATCCTGACTGATCAATAGATTCTGAATTACTCTCTCCATAAGCAAGTAAAACAGATGGTGCTCCTGATCCGGTACCTTGTTTGCCATTTATATCAAAAAATGATATACGACCTTTCATAAATAATATACTGGTGGCAAAAGGAAAGACATAGTAGTGAAATTGTTTTGTGTCTGTTCTGGCGAATGTTAATGCTATACCATTACCGTGTAGAGCTATCTTGTTTAACCATTCAGCCATCTTGCTTCCGTATGGTGGATTCATCCACACCCTGCCAAACCAGGGCATAAATAAGCCATCATCCTCAATAGTATAGTGGTTCTTAGCCGTATCCCATGGTCTGTCTTTATGAGTACATGGATCAAGGTCAAATTCTCCAAGTGCTTTGATCATACCTGGTGGTGTAAACCATGATTCGTTATTAACAGTATTTGTATTAAATGTTTTCATTATAATCCGGAATCACTATCATAAATTGGATAATCTTCAGGTACATTTATATTGCCTAAGCATTCATCACAACAATCTGGTTCGGATCCATAATTAGCATCTTCATCAAGATCCACATTAAACCATTCACCACAATGTATACAACGATATTTTTTTATCATAATAATGATTTAAAATATTCTACTGTTTCTTCTCCATAAAGTCTTTTCATTGCCTCCTGCATTGAAATATCAGTATCTCCATTAAACGTACATTCATTATGATTATATTCCGGATTATATTGATCCATTAACTTGTCAACTTTTATAACATCGATATGTAATTTACCTGTTGAAATGCTTAATTCCCTTTGTATTGGTGGTGAAAAAGGGAAATATTTTTTCCAATAAGAAAGTAATTGAGGCATAGTTTTATCTTTTGTCATGTTAATCCATTTTAATTGTTATTTCTATAATTCTTCCATCATTATTACGCTTTGCATATACAGGATATATACCATCACCATAGCCTGATTGAAATGCAACACCAACACCTGCATGTCCAAGTTTATAATTCAACTGACCGTATCCTTTATCAGAAAGTGTTTCTTTCACACAAGCATTATAAGAGAAGTTGTGTTTGGGGTTCACTGGATCAAAATCTTCTTCTAATTCCCATTCACTATCAATATATGATGGATCACAAACAAGTAATTGTCCTGAATCAACACCAACATGACCAATTAATATTTCTGGTATATCTTCTTTTTCAGAATGAACAACATCTTTTTCATCAAATGGATGATATTTAGATATACAGCTTAGTTGTTTCGTTTCATAATACCCAACAACAGCTATATTCATCTCATCAACCGTTCCACAAAATTCTTCTTCATTATATTCACCCCTGTCATAGTCAGTATCTCCAAATAGTTTAAGAGCTTCTTCAGCAGTATTAGCTTTAACAAGAACGCTATATACTGTTTCTTCAAGAGCTGTAAATTCTATTTTATATTCTCTTATTGTATTATCTTTTTTAGTGGTTCCCATAAGTCATATTGTAATATAAGGTTGTTTGTAATCACCATAGACAGTGATATTATTATAGTTATAAGATAGATCTTGGCCGTAGAGCTTCTTTTGAATATGGTAGAGATCATTATAAACCCTATGATGGCTATTGGTCCGGACTTAAAGAACATGTTCAAAAACAAATATATGAACGTGTAGATGGTGCTTAATGCATCAGTTGCACTAAGCAATTCAAGATCACTATATTTTTTAAGATACAGTTCTACATTGGTAAGATCTATAATATAATGTATAAAACAGAGTATGGCAAAAACTTCAAATAATATTTTTATAATATACATAATAATCTGTTTCCAGAATTTTACTCTTCGATATATCTTTCATGGATGTCAAAATCATCATTCTCATGAAATATTTTATCTACAACCTGTGCTATGTATGTTGAGTTAATATCGGTCTCTTTTATCTTCCCATCCTGTACATCTCTCCTTATAACATTGATAAGTTCATTAAAGTAATATACATCAACACCTATAAGCTGGTCTTCCAGTGTCTCACGATCTTTCAGATCAAGCTCATTAAGATCAAATGCTATCTTAAGTATCTCGCCTGCAGATATAGTCCATCCCTTTGACAGGAACTTTCTTAACCTGAACAGTGATGCCAGTGGATATAATGAACCGGTATACCTTAACTCTTTGCATAAAATATATTCAAGAGCATTTGGATTAAGATACAGCCTGCCGTTCTCTGAAAGCCAGTATGACTTTACATGTTCATAATCGAAATTCTCATGTATCTTTTCTGCATCACCATAGAAACGAACTATTATCTGTATCTTGTTAGACAGGGTAATAGCATTGTCAGTGACAATGATAGGATAATACTTTTTCTTTGTTTTCTTTATATCTCCCTGTGTCATTCCTGCACTGGGTACTTTAAGAACAATCCTAACATCATTACCTTTTATCTTCTCTTCGATATTAAAGTTTATCATCTTCTTGTCTTTATCGACAATATCACGATAATACTTGGCTACAGCTCTTACTGTCTCTTCGTTGGTAAAATAGACATCGAAATCATTAACCTCCTGGTCTGTCAATAGTGACACTATTGCACCACCGGTGATTATGCTGTTCTCTTTTACGAGCTTCTTAACATTATCATCTTTTATGCTGTTAAGGAATGAGACAAATTTGCCTCTTAATATTTTCTCTATTGTTTTTGCTTTCATGATACTAGTTTTATTCTTATTTTATTTATCTGTTCAACAACCTTTGACAGATGTTGAACTATACTATCAGTTTCTTCAAAATCACCAAAAGAACCTTTGAAAGTGTTTATGTCATTCATGTAACTATCAGAACATGCCGACAAATGTTCATCTTTAACCTTGATTAATTCATCCATTATTATCTATGTATTTCTCTTTAAAATTCTTAACTTCTCCTTTCCACACCAATTTTTCCCATGATCTTATAAGAGGTACACCCGGTTCTATATAATATTTTCCACGGCTATGAATAATATTTATAGTAATTCTCGGTATTGATTTATTGAGAGCTTCCATGTTCATTACACAATGTTCCTTATCAGGACATTCAATCTGAAAATCGTTAAAATCTCTTTCTTCATTCATTGTATCCAAGTATTTTTCTTAATGATCTACTAATACTTCCTTTATAATTACTTACTCCTGGTACACCTGAATGTCCATGTAAACGATCAAGTATCCATGCTCCACGAAAGATATGTCCTTCAGTTGCATTTTCAAGATCCTTGTTCCAGAGTGTAGTATTCTTATCAACACAACCATATTTAGCTATGAAGTTGTTTATATCTTTTACTTCGGCTTGCCAATTTCTGTCTGCAGAATCAAATCTTTTCTTAATTCTCTTACAAAGTGCTTTAAATGCTCTGTCTTTTCTAGTCATACGAAGTATATTAATTTTTTCTTAAATCTCTAATTGGATATGGCCAGTTATCTAATGGCTTCCAGTCTTTATCATCATGTTCATACTCTTCTCCGATAATAGGTCCACAAGCATTGACATGGACACACTTGTTGTCTTTCTTTCTTATGTATATGTATGTTGTTACCTGGTACATTTATTCATAATATATTAATGATTTGTTTTTTATTGCTTCAAAGAATAAAGGATACTTTATCCTGAAATCCTTATCATCACTAAATTCGTCAAATGAATCATCTATTTCATTATAGATACTCCATGTGCCTGCCTGCTTATCATAGAATATTCTCTTTGATGATCTTAGTCCATGGTTAAGCATGATAGCACAATCGAAATAATCTTTCTCACATAATTGTTTAAGGTCCTCTAATGTTTCTATTGCTTTTATCATCTGTATCTTTTATGTATTTGTATAAGTACAATTTCTCCCATCCATTTGAAATACCATTTGTTGTATATCGATATAAGATCTTCTTTCTCAAGTTCAGTATCCATCTCTCTCATATCGTGTATATATGCCTCTATGCTACCTGCTGTAAGCACATCCCAGGCAGAATCCATTTCATGTTCTTCTCCACTATGGATAACACCTCTATCATCTTTTATCTGCCAGTCACTCATCTGTCAATAGGTAATGTCAGGTTGTTTTTAAAGTCACCAGGGATAACTACAAGGTTGCCTGCACCCTTAGATGCATCTCTTATCGCATCTCTCAGATCGACACCGGCAAAGAACTCAAGAACATCAATGCTACGTATAGACTGGTCAGGCAGATCTTTAAGCATAAGCTCTATTGCTTCACTATTACCTTCAGCTATATCCTGACGGAATTTCTTGAAAGCTTCACCCTTGATCTTAAGGCTCTCTCCTTCAGCTTTTGCTTCACCAACCATCTTTATCTTTAATGACTCGGCTATATTGACTGCTGCTTCTTTCTCCCTCAGTGATGCTATTACACGATCAAACGATGCTCTTACCTCATCTGAAGGCATAGGATCATCAACAAGCACATTGACTATTTCATAGCCATACTTGGCAAACTTCTCACTCAATAGTTCCTGTGCCACCTGCTCAAAGCTCTCATTACTCTTGAACAGCTCTGACATGGTTATCTGTGATGCCTGCCCTCTCAATGTGTTAAGCATGTACGATGTCATCTGGTCAACGGGATCATCAAGTTCATAGTATGCCTCTTTAACTTTGCTTGGTATAACACGATACTGCAACGACCATGGTAAGCTTAGAAATGCATTATCTGAGCTCTTTATTGTCACCCTATCTTTTATCTCATGTATAGCAAGGTCCATTGTCTTTCGTTGTACCACAAAAGGCCAAGGGGGTTTCATTGATAGTCCATACTTGGTAGACTTATAGTATTTACCGAACATGGTAAGTATCTTGGAAGTTTTCTGTTGTGTGATAACGAAGATCGAAAATAAAACTATAATAAGATATATAGCTATTATAGATAGTATTATAATACTTGTTATTGATAGTGTCATGTTATTTCTTTTTACTTAGTTCGTAGATTAATGAGTCAATACGATATTGGTGATCGATAAGTATACTGTCAACAGCTATAGCCCAGTTGTTGATATGCATAAGACTATCCGGTAAGAGAGCCATATACTCTTTCCTTACTGGTTCCTGTGGTTTCTTTTTAGGATTACCGATGGTAACCTTGTTGTTCATTGTGTCGCATGCTATTATTGATGCAACTATAATAAGTCCTGTTATTAATGATTCTAAAATACGTTTTTTCATGGTTTTTTAATCTTTAAAGAATGATATTGCATAAACATCACTGGTACATCCTAGTATTATCCTATATCCATTGTAATACCATA
>Ga0272441_10010334_pt1 | contig 14157 bp, 9 predicted proteins | sample SSMProp6N_FD_193582 | JGI IMG/M metagenome (GOLD analysis project Ga0272441, IMG submission 193582) | Marine sediment archaeal communities from Little Sippewissett salt marsh, Falmouth, MA, United States - SSM-Prop-6N | ecosystem: Environmental > Aquatic > Marine > Wetlands > Sediment ... | reverse complement strand
GAATCCAAATAAACGTAAAAAACTCAACAGCTATATCTTTCTTCAATGGTAATAATGAAATTTGTTCAAATGATTCGTTCCGGACATCCATTTTTTCAGTATACTCATTCACCTCTTCCTGAAAGTTCAATTCCAGCGCATTCAAATCTTGTTGCAATGATTCTAACTTCTCCCTGGCGCGATCGACGTCCTGGGATTCTTTGACAGTTCGACCTGCTCTTCTCATGGTCGTACCAACTTTATTTATCGTTGTTTTAGATATAGCCTTTCGGCCCAGGAATGCGCCGAGCAGAGTCGTGCCGATTGAGATGGCGGTTTGCAATTTTTGCTGCGTCGATTGAGATTTTTCGCGGTCGACTCTCTCCTCTGCTGTACGTATTTTTGATTGAATGGAGGCTATTTTCTTATCATATTTTTCCCTCAAGTCTTCCATCCATTTATCTCGTTCTTCTCTGGCGATCAGGGTTAATCTTGCTCTGAAATCTCTTTCCGATTCATCAGGTTTTGATATAATATCCAGATTTTCGCTTTTCATAAGATTGTATTTAAAATTACGATAAATATGAGTGACCAGGTCATTTTCCCAGGTTCGATAGTTTTTTGATTTCAATGCTGGATCAGGGATGTTTTCAAATATAGCAGCTTCTTCGGGTTTTTCAAGCAACTCAGACGTTTCCAGATCAATGATTGTATTGTTCTCCCAGGAAATAGGCACGACTTCATCTACAATTGGTGTAATAATCGAAGCTTTCTCAACTTCATTGATGTCATTCTTTTTATCAATAAATCGTACCGAGAAGGCACCGAGCACGTGAGGTCTGTATAAAAGTTCTCCACCTGCTGGCCTGGATGAACGGATCGGCATATAATATTGTTTCACATCAGGTATGATTATTGGTTGAGATGAGGCTTGACCATGCGAGACTGATGTTGTTGTAGCCGTTTTATCAGACGCAGACTCGGTTGATGTCACTCTATCGGACATTAGAATTTTTATATGATTTCGAGTTAAAGGGCCTGCAAGATAAGACATTGCCCATCGAGTATGAAACACGACAGGTTCTTTTTCATGTACATTATGTAGCAGAAATACACGTTTTCCAAGGTTTGTTATCAGTGATTCCAGATCTTTTTTGTTGAGTTTGTTGTCACCAGAAGCTGACAGAAGTCCATCAAGTACACGGTCCCTATCTCGTTCTGTCTGTAATCGTCCGATTAACCATGTACCTGTGTTGGAAAGACCTTTATAATCGAGATCAACCGGATTCTGGGTTGCCAGAACAACTCCCAGCCCAAAAGCACGGGCTTGTTTCAAAAGAGTAAGCAGCGGTTTTTTTGATGGAGGATTTCCAACGGGTGGGATGTATCCAAAAATTTCATCAAAATATAATAATGCCCGTAAGCTGGAAGTACCAGATTGAGTTCGCATCCAGCCCTGAATCTGGTTTAGCAGGAGTGACGTAAAAAACATACGCTCTGCATCGGAAAGATGCGCGGTATAGAAAATGGAGATCCGAGGCTTTCCGTGATTTGTGTAGAGCATTTGCTGAATATCCAGTGGGGCGCCAGACACCCATGATTTGAACGCAGGAGAGGCAAGTAGATTATTGAGTGCCATCGCTAATTCGAAACGATCTTTGGAAGGATAGAATGTAGCTAAATCAAATACTCCAATTTTATCAATTGGGGGATCCTGTACAGCATGGATAAGGCCGGAGAGATCGAGATCTTTACCTTGATACCAGTAATGTTCAAGAATGTTCGATAGTAAAATATGCTCTCTATCTTTTATTGGGTCTGCATCGAGACCAATGAGTCCAAGCAAGCTTGTGACTGTGGATGAGATGCGATCTTTTATTAAATCAGTATCATCCAATATTTCCTGGGGTGGGGCTGCAAATGATTTCAAAATGGATATGGAAACACCGGCACTACTGCCTGGAGTGTAAATACAAAAGTCGGTTGAATCTTTCAATTTTTGTAAACGATCGCCACCCTGTCCCCATTCTTTTAATCCATTTTTCCACAAATCAGCCTGTTTTCCCGCGTACTCGTCAATGGAAAGATCCTTTTTTCTCGCTGCACTCTCATCGATCCATGGTTTGAAATCGTCTGCTTTTAAATCCGGAAAATTCAATAAAAGGTTGGTCATATCACCTTTCGGATCGATGATAATAGCTGGAATTCCATCTATGGCAGCTTCCTCAAGCAACGATATGCAGAGACCAGTCTTGCCACTTCCTGTCATCCCAACACAGACAGCATGAGTTGTCAAATCCTTTGAGTCGTACAATACAAGTTCGTCAACCACTTGTTTTTTGTCTATATCAAAGACTTTTCCTAAATAAAAGGAACCAAGTTTTTCGAAATTATCCATTTAACCTCCATTTTATATATTATTGCCTACAATATACGAAATGCGACCGATAATTTCAAGATCATTATCTATGTTCTAAATATTTTTCAGGCTAAAAAAGTAAGATCTTTAAATTTTAAGTTGACATTACAGAAAAAATGTGCTATTTTATTATAAATTTAAAGAAATGGATGATTCATACTCGCATTATGTTTGTTTTCTTGCTTTCAGATGATAGAATAAATTATACATGATCATTCTATATACGAGCACAAGTTTATCACTACCGACCCAGGGTCAAACAATTTGCAACTTATTTTCTTCCGGATTTTGAAATAATTAGATCACGTATAGGTGAACCTAACTATAGTTATTTTGCGAATATAGGTATTTGACAATACGTATGATGATATCACTATGTAATATGGATTTATCGATCGATATAAAAATGTAATGTTTCACTGGTCGAGGTGCTTGAAATTTTAACAGATGATAATTGAAGGTAAGCATAATGATCTGATAAATATATAGTTAAAATTAGTAACAAGCTTGTATCGAAAGTAATGAATGAAAGTTGAATAACTCTTAGATACAATGGCACAAGATTTTTATTTCAAAGATTATTTTTAATGTAATTAAAAATAATCATAATTTACAAGGAGGGTCAAATGGAAAAAGTTGGAAAAATTAGTTTCATTGGTGGAGTTATCGTAAGCATCATAGCTGGATTCATTACGAGTCAATGGATATTCGCTGCCTTGACAATTTTAGGGATGGTTGTTGGTTTGTTAAATATTTCCGCGAAAGAGGTTCAATTATTCTTGTTGGCAGCTGTGTCACTTGTTATTATCTCAGCTCTGGGAGCGGATCAAATAGTTAAGATACCTATGATTGGGATAACGTTAGAGAGAATGTACATTGCGTTACTCACGTTTGTTTCACCGGCAGCAATAATTGTTGCGTTGAAATCAATTTATCATCATGCGAAAAAGTAAAGACTTGAATGATGAATGACACGAAAACTGATATACTGTTTTTAATCCTGAGAAACGTAAATATGATTGAATCAAGTGATACGTTAAATGAAACAAGAGATGTATAAATATGTTGAGAAGCGGAGGATGAAAATATGAATGATTTAAATTATTGGTCAACGAAATTAATGGATTTTGTGGTGAATAATGGTCCCAGGCTACTGCTTGCAATTTTGACTCTGATCATTGGACTATGGGTCATAAAAATGATAGTCAGGATCATGAATAAATCGATGGAACGAGGTGATATAGATGTTTCGTTAAGAAGGTTTCTAAGTAGCCTTGTATCGATATTATTAAAGGTGATGCTTGTCATCTCGGTTGCGTCCATGGTCGGCATACAGATGACATCATTCATAGCAGTGTTAGGCGCGGCAGGTTTGGCTATAGGACTGGCATTGCAGGGGAGTTTGGCAAATTTTGCAGGTGGAGTCTTAATACTTCTTTTCCGGCCATTTAAAGCAGGAGATGTCATTGAAGCGCAGGGTTTTTTGGGCAAGGTCAGTGAAATACAGGTTTTCAATACGGTTTTGAATACGTTTGATAACAAAAAGATAATCATACCAAACGCGGCTTTGTCCAGCGATAGCATTACAAACTTCTCTGCGGAGAGTCTTCGGCGCGTTGATATGACATTTGGTATTGGATATGAAGATGATATGAAAAAGACCAGGGAACTGTTACTTTCTCTTGCCCGTTCCGATCAACGTGTTCTCAAGGATCCGGAACCCTTTGTGGCAGTTTCAGAATTGGCGGACAGTAGTGTTAATTTTGCTGTTCGGTTATGGTGTAAGAATGAAGATTATTGGGGTATTTATTTTGATATGCTGGAGAAGGTTAAGCTTGAGTTTGATAAAGCAGGGATTTCAATACCTTTTCCACAGCAAGATGTACATCTTTACAAACACGATTAGAATTTGACTGAAACTGTAAAATATTAATGTTTATTGTATTTCAAGTATAGAACCAGGGAGGAATAAAATGTTTAAAGAGTTCAAAGAATTTGCGATTCGAGGCAACGTAGTTGATATGGCTGTTGGTATTATTATTGGAGCCGCATTTGGTACAATAGTGAAATCATTGGTAGCCGATGTAATTATGCCGCCTATCGGTCTTTTGCTCGGTAATGTAGATTTTTCTAATCTTTTTATACTTCTTAAGGAAGGTGCTGTGGCTGCTCCTTATGCAAATATCGCCGAAGCTCAGGAAGCAGGAGCAGTGACTCTGAATTACGGTGTTTTCATCAATACGATAATAAGCTTCTTAATAGTAGCATTTGCGGTATTCATGATCATACGATGGATCAATAAACTAAAGAAAAAAGAGGAGGAAGCTCCGGCTGCGCCTCCGGAACCATCGAAAGAAGAAAAATTATTGACTGAAATTAGAGATTTACTGAAAGCTCAGAAATAATTAACTACAAAAATAGACGAAGAAAAAATACCTTCTTCTTAAACTATGACTATGTAATTTTATGATAGCGGGATAGTTTGCATCATACAAAGAGTTTATCAGATAATTATTACAAGATTTATTATTCATTGAATATTTATCTCACTGAACATAGTATGATACCATGTATAATAAATAAGATTATTTCGTCTGACAATTTGAAGAAGTTATTTCAATTTTATTTTCATAAAGTTGGATAAATTTTTAACGGAGGCAAGGATGAAAAAATTAGTATATATGTTTATGATATCGTTGTTGTTTATCTCAACTATTCAGGCGCAAGAGGAGAAGAAAGAGGAACCAACATATGGATGGCAGAAAGAGATGGTTGGTGGTATCAATGTAACACAAACCAGCTTTGATAATTGGGCGCAAGGTGGTGAGAATTCAATGGCCTGGCAATTGAACCTGAATGCAAGGTTTGTGAATGACCAGGAGAAAACCAACTGGTCCAATACTGGTAAATTTACATATGGATCCACAAAAACGGGAGATCAAGAATCCAGAAAATCAATTGATGAGATAAAACTGGAGAGTGTCCTTACATACAAGATGGATTTTTATGTTAATCCGTATGTAGCTGGTACAGCTGAAACACAGTTTGCTCCGGGATATAAATATGGAGATGATCCTGCAAAAGTTCAAATTTCAAAATTTTTGGATCCCGGATACTTTAGAGAAAGCATTGGAATAGGTTATCAACCGTATGACATTATTAAGACTCGGCTTGGTGCAGCGATGAAGCAAACAATCACGGATGACTATCCTGCCCCATATGCGGATGATCCTGAAACCACTGATATAGAAAAAACCAAAAATGAGTTCGGTGCGGAATCCGTTACGGATGTGAATTGGAAAATAGCAGAGAATTCATTGTTTACTTCGAAATTGGAACTATTTTCAACATTGTCAACTTTTGATGAGATAGATGTAAATTGGGATAATGTATTGACAACAAAAATTTCAAAATACTTTAATGCTAATTTCAATTTCAAACTTTTCTATGATAAAGATATTTCACCAAAGAGACAGATAAAACAAGCGATCGCGATGGGGATAACTTATTCGTTCATGTAATAGAAACAGTTCACGATGTAAATAAATATTGTTATAAGACGATGCAATGATTTAAATCTGGTGTTTTAACGAATAGTTTTGGTTTTAATTTGATAACATATTACAAGAAATAATTCGTAACATAAAAATAATAATATAGTTATGGATTGTTTTGCTATTTGGTATGAAAATTGATAGATGAACAGGTAGACATTACATAGTTTATCTATTTTCAGTGAGGTTGATATGAAAGAATATACAATCACCATAATAATCTTCATGGTATTTTTCGTCCTGGGTTTCATCATGAGTTATATTCTTTCAAGAAGTAAGATTCGTGAGTTGGGGGATTTACTTGACGATTTTTATCTTGAGAATCAAGCTCTTACATTGAAAGTACAGGAGTTTGAAGCAAAACTTAGAGATTAATATGTTATCTTTACATGTTATTTGATTATATCATAGTAAAAATGCAGTGATCTGCATACACCATGCAATCACTGCATATTTGCTAATTTATTGTAAAATAAAGCTACTCCACTTAATCTTACTGCGCAGATAGCCTGCATTGATGAAATTGATGCACATATAACCACGCTTATTCCTCTTCATAATGTAAAATAATCACACGAAAAATCAAACGGTAATCCAGATAAAATATTAACACCATTATTTTCGACTTGAATGAATTGCGATAGTATCCAATTTAATACGGATCACAGTTCCGCATCTCCATTGATTATGACCAGACAAGTTATTCTGAAGTATTGCTTTATTGATTTAGTTAAATAACCATATTTAAGATATTCTCATGGTTAAATGACGATAATATTGAGTTTCAGAGTCATACAACAGAACATGATCTAAAATAATGAATTTATAAGTCTTATAAAAATAATACTTAACAGAGTTATAATCAATTAATAGTTGAGAATATATTTTCTGGCATTCGATTTGCCTTATAGTAGATAAAGAAAGAACATAATAATAAAACTCTGAAAATCAAAGTCATGATACTTAACATTATATTATCCATTCTATTTTTCGTGTTCGGATTTTTATTATTTGAGTTAAAAGAAAAGAGGAAAATTGACAAATTGAAGCGAAAGCTTACTGATTATTACATCAATAATCAGAAATTGATAATGAAGATAAAAAAGATGAATGAAGCGTTTGGAATGGATGAATCGGTAAAAAAGAAAGAGGTAAACAAGTAGTTTGAAATCAGGCAATCAATTCGGTGACTTTTTTTTGCCCCCGTTAAATGTCAAACAACCGTTTTTGATTGCCTGAAATTTTTAAGCCTGAGTGTTTAGGAAAGGTTGTGAGGAGGTTTTCGATGCGATCAAAAATATTTTTAATAATTTTTATATTGATGTTTGCATTCAATTATCGTTCATCGGCCGAAACCTGGAAATATACAAAAGGAATTGGCTTAAGCAGTAGTATAATTAAATTTGAGGGTGATCAGATAGATCGTGCAGCATTGGGTAATTGGAGTGGTTTAACGATTCGATACGGTATTACTTCTCATCTTATGGTCGACTTCAATGCTGCCTATGGAAGTTTCAAGCCCAATGAGGAAGGTAAAAAATACAAAAAGGATTCCAATTCTCCATACAGAACTTTTCTGTTTCCATTAAGTCTGGCGCTCAAGATAACACCAGTGAAGGAAGGAAAATTTAAACCGTATATTACGATGGGTTTAGGTCTATTGATATGGGATTTGAGGAATGTTTCAGGAACAGATGTAACGTTTTGGCAAGACAAAAAATTTAGATGGGGCGATAGAGTTAAGGGAGCATTGGAAAAAAATTTAAATTTTAATCAGGGTATTGGTTTTGAATATTATTTCAGAGAAAATTTATCACTTGATATACAGGGTCGTTTTACCAGTTTGTTGGATATAAGGTACGATAATGTTGGATTAAATGATTTAAATGATCAGGTTTTTGAGGGGAAGGCGACAATTTCCTATTATTTCGATTACTACAAGGATACAGATAAAGATGGAATAGAAGACCGATTCGATGCAGATCCAAATCGTGCTGAAGATTTCGATGGTTATCAGGATAAGGATGGTGCACCTGATTATGATAATGACAGAGATGGAATCCCGGATATCCAGGACAGAGCTCCAAATGAGAAGGAAGATATAGATGGATTTGAAGATAGTGATGGTATACCTGATCATGACAATGATGGTGATGGAATAATGGACATAGCTGATACCTGTCCCAATGAACCGGAAGATAAGGATGGTTATCAGGATGAGGATGGGTGCCCGGATTATGATAATGATGGTGACAGCATACCGGATACGGTGGATAAGTGTCCCGACAAGCGGGAGATAATGAACGGATTTGAAGATGAAGATGGTTGTCCGGATGAGAGACCGAGTGAGATACTTGTGTCAAAGGGTTCCAGTCTATTGCTCAGCGGAGTCAATTTTAATTCAGGTAGTGCGAATTTGAGTCGCGAATCATTCAACGAGTTGAATGTAATAATTGATATTTTAAAAAAGCAACCGGATATAGTTATTGAGATACGAGGATACACCGATAGTATTGGCAAGGCATCTACCAACCAAAGGCTTTCTGAAAATAGAGCCGAGGCTGTCAGGCAATATTTCGTCAGATCAGGAATCGAGAGTATGCGATTGCGTGTTGTTGGGTATGGTGAGAAAGATCCGGTAGCATCCAACAAGACATCTGAAGGTAGGGCAAAAAACAGAAGAATCGAATTATATAGAATCAAATAGAAAAATAGTGCATCAAATATATATGGATAGAAATTAATAGTTCAAGTATGATATATTATCAGCAACCATAAAATATTGTTCTTTGCAATTATTTATTAATTATTAGATTTTGCGGGAATTAGAGCATTTTTATCTTGACTTTCAACATACAATTTAGTATTATAATTAATAATCTTTTATTTTAATTGTCATTGTTTGACTCTTGTGAACCGGGGCAATCGTTATCAAAGAGGAGAAAGTCAGATTTATCCTGATTTAAACCAGGTTAATATTTGCTAGCTCTATTTGAAATAATTAGGATAAAAGGTACATACTAAATCACGTCTTCGTTTTCATATTGTTCAACTTCCTCAAAATCAATCCGGTTCGTTTATAATAACAATTTTCAACACAGCATAATTATTCAATACAACTAAAATAAATAGTATTCAAGTTTTACAAATCAATTACTTAACATTTTCCAAAAGGAGGAAAAATGCGTACAACAAGCAAATTAAGTCTTTTCTTTGCAATTTTTCTTTTAGTTTTTGCATCAATATCATTTGGTCAAAGTTGGGATCAGGCCAAGGGTATTGGTATCACAGGTAGTCTTAACAAATTTGTCGGCGGAGGAATTGACAGAGCTGCAGTAGGTAACTGGAGTGGTTTAACACTCAGATATGGAGCTTCACCCTATATCATGTTTGATTTGAACGCTCAGTATGGTTCATTCAAGCCTGCCAAAGAAGGTTCTCGTTACCAGAAAGACGAAGATGCTCCATTCAGAACATTTTTAATGCCCATCAATTTGCAGATGAAAATTTCGGCCCTCAAAGATGGTCGTTATCGTCCATATGCTTCAGTGGGTGCTGGTTTATTGCTTTGGGATTTAAGAAATGTAGAGGGTACTGGTGTATCCTTTTTAGAAGACCAGCAGTTCCGTTGGGGAAAAGCAGTACATGATGGATTGCAAAAAGATGTCGTATTGACAGGTGGACTTGGATTGGAAACATTTTTAACGAAAAGTTTTGCATTGGATCTCGAAGGAAATTTTGGTGCTATCGTGAACTCTGACCCCAAGGATAATGTTGGTCAGAGTGATGAGAACGACTTATATGTTGAGGGACGTGCTTCATTGGTATACTATTTTGGCTATGTAAAAGATACTGATGAAGATGGAATTTTAGATAAATACGATGCTGACATCTACAAACCTGAAGATTTTGATGGATTCCAGGATGAAGATGGTGCTCCTGACTATGATAATGACAATGATGGTATCATGGATCTTCAAGACAAAGCGCCTCTTGAAGCGGAAGACAGAGATGGCTTTGAAGATGAAGATGGTGTACCTGATTTAGACAATGATGGTGATGGCATTGAGGATATCAAAGACAAATGTCCGAACGAAGCAGAAGATATGGATAACTTCCAAGATGAAGACGGATGTCCTGATCTGGATAATGATGGTGATCAGATCCCGGATGACAAGGATAAATGTCCCAACGAACCAGAAACATACAATGAGTACAAAGATGATGATGGTTGTCCTGACAAGCGACCTATGCCAGAATTAGCAGAGAAGGGCGCAAAACTTGTACTAAAGGGAGTCAATTTCAACTCTGGCAGTGCAGCATTGACAGAAGAATCGTATGCCATCCTTGACAAAGTAGCGACTGGCTTAGTAGACAACAAAGAAGTTGAAATCGAGATTCGTGGTTACACTGACAGCGTTGGTTCTGCGAGTGGTAATCAAAGATTATCCGACAGAAGAGCCAAGACAGTTATGCAGTATCTGATAAACGCAGGCGTAGATGCCTCAAGATTAAGTGCAAAGGGTTATGGAGAAAAAGATCCTATCGCATCAAACAGAACCGCTGAAGGTCGCGCTCAAAATCGTAGAATTGAATTTGTACGAGTCAAGTAATATAATTGAGCATAGTATTATAAAAAAGGCAATGAGCATATATCATTGCCTTTTTTACATTATGTCTTACCAGTTACATTTATAATATAAACCTGAATAGATTTATTCTTTTTTTCTGACATTCATGCCGAATTGGGGATCGACAGGTAAAAAGTAGACCAGTATTATTCCGGGAATCGTTGTAATAAGCACCCAGACATAGAAACTTGGGTAACCAATCAATGTTTGTATCCAGCCGCTGATCATTCCGGGGATCATCATACCAAGAGCCATAAAGGCTGTACAAATAGCGTAGTGCGAAGTTTTATATTCACCCTCGGAAATATAGATCATGTACAGCATATAGGCGGTGAATCCGAATCCATATCCGAATTGTTCGATTCCAACGCATAGATTTATGAGAATGAAATTATGAGTTTGTGAATATGCCAGGAAAATATATACGGCATCGGGTAGATTGATAGCGATTGCCATCCATATTAGCCATTTTTTCAATCCGCTTTTTGCTGCGACGAAACCACCAAGCAATCCACCTATCGTCAGCATTAACATCCCGATAGTCCCGTATACAAATCCTACTTCACCTGTTGTTAGGGCGAGTCCTCCATTTTCCTGGGCGTCCAGCAAGAATGGTGAAGCAATTTTAACCAATTGTGACTCGCCGAGTCTGAAGAGAAGAAGGAACGCAAGTGATAGCCCGATACCTTTTTTCTTGAAGAATGATGCAAATGATTCACCGAAATCTCTGAGAAAATCGTTGAAATTTTTGGTTGCTCGCGGTATATCCTGCGCAGGTCTGGGTAAGATGAATTTGTGATAGATTGAGAAAAGTACGAATAGAATTGCCATTATTCCAAATGTAACCACCCACGATAATTCAGTATCACCGGCTCTGGCAACGTAAATCGCTTCAGCTTCTGTTCCCAATTTCGGATCAACTTGAATGATGGTAACCAGAGGTTTGTTCCAGTTTTCAGATGTAAATTCGGCGCGAGCTTCTTTTCCTGGTAGCGATAAATCGCTGGCTCCACTTTTTTTCCCAAAATTGACGACGTATTTTTTACCTTCTTCCGGTTTTTTAGAGAGGTATATATATATTGGAGCAAAATTACCACTCGATTGGGTCTGAAGTGTTGCTTTATTTTCTCCGAAAGTGGCAATAAATGCTTTCTCAATATGAATCATGATATTTCGATGGAACCAGGTTTCTGATTTCACTTTTTCTTTGGCAGTGATGACAGGCTCCTCGTAACCATGCTCAATATTCCAGCTTTGGACCAAATTTTTTACATGTTCAAATGAGTCCGGTGTCGTTGTACCAACAGGAATAATGGTTTCTTCCGGATATATTACTATCCTTGGATCGTTGGCATTATCTTCTACAATATTGAGACTATCCGGATTTACATATTGAACATATTCTGTCGAAGAACTCACTGCCTTCGCTTTATATTCTATCGTTTCGAGTCCGCTCGAGCTTTCAATATAGCCGGCCAGAATCACCAATAGTCCCTGGCCCGTAAGCATAGCAAAACGATAGAATGTATTTCGTACTCCTACAAACCAGGCTTGTTCGTGCACAGTCATTCCCAGCATATAGAACCCATCCGCTGCAATATCATGAGTGGCGGAGCTGAAGGCAAGTAACCAGAAAAACGCCAGCGTAAATTGCAGAAACCGTGATGTGGGGATGGTCAATGCAATACAGGCCAACGCCGCTCCGACGATCAATTGCATGGTGATAATCCAAAATCGTTTCGTTTTCAATATGTCTACGAGCGGACTCCATATTGGTTTTATGACCCATGGGAGGTATAACCAGCTCGTATATAGCGCAATTTTGGTGTTTGATATTCCGAGACGTTTGTACATAATCACAGAAATTATCATGACGATGATATAAGGAATTCCTTCTGCATAGTAAAGACTTGGAACCCAATACCAGGGCGACAATTTTTTTGAAGTTTGTTTTGATGTCATTTTTTCACCTGTTGCATTATATGGTTTCAAATAGTATGATTTTTTCATAATTTTGCAGTGCGTGTCCGGAGGAAAAAAATATAACTATCGATAGGTTTGACATAGATGGTTGCATTCTAATGATATATTTTTAAATAACGAATAGTTGCAATTTGCGGGATTTTATTTATATTGATGAATATAAATGTTTATACCAATATTTGCAAGGAAAATATTGGTGTAAAATAAATATATTGATACTATTTTCCTGTAAATATGGTATTGAGGTTAGAATGGGTTAGGCGAAATGAGCTGCGGATTATTGAAAGGACTGTAGAATCTTGATAATTTAGAGTCAGGTCACCTGGCGTTCTTTTTTAACTTCCATTATCTCGTCTCTCAGACGCGCTGCGTCCTCAAATCTTTCTTCATGCACAGCCTTGTTTAATTGAATATTCAATTCTTCAAGTCTGTCAACGCTACTTGGTTTATCCTCGATTTCTTCGTCTTTTTCCTGAACCCCGGCTCGTTTCATGACAGATTCCTTCACAAATATCGGCGATTGCATTCTGAGAGCAAGGGCAATTGCATCGCTGGGTCTAGCGTCTATTTCGTGTTTTTTACCACCTGAAGTCACCGTAATGAGCGCATAATATGTGTTTTCGCGAAGATCATTGACCACGATTTGAAGTATATCTACATTGATTGATTCCAAAAGATTTTTCATCAAATCATGTGTAAGTGGACGGGGAGGATTTATTTTTTCGAGTTGAAGTGCAATGGCCTGCGCCTCAGTTGATCCGACCACAATGGGCAGCCATCTGTTATGCACATCATCTTTTAAAATGACAACGAACCGGTTTGTATTCGTGTCAAAGGTGACTCTATCAACTCTCACTGCAATCATCATGGATGAAAACCTCCTCAAAGAGAAAAATAAAACTCAAACATTATTGAATAAAAGTTCTATTCTATTATATAAATTTTCGTGGCAAGTGTCAAGCAATTTTTTCAAAAATATCTTAATTAATTTAAACATTTACATTGAAATAATTCAATATCAGATTTCGAATTTCAGTAATGGAATTAATATCTTTTGTTAGAAATTTTTTTTTATATCCCCATACAATAAATGGGACTGGATTGCGCGTATGTGATTTGATTGACAGATCCTCTATATTGCCATGATCGCTTGTTACAACGACGGTGTGTGATCTCAGATCAATCAATTTCAACAGGGAGAGTAGCAGAGCCTCCAGTTGCACAATTAATGTCGATGCCTCGGTGTGATTCCTGGAGTGACCCACTTTATCCGTTTTAAAATATTCGTACAATATAAAATCGTGTGATTCCATAAAACTGGCCAGTATGGTAGCTGCATCAACAGGGGAAAATAGAGGGACTTCAAATCCTTTGTGAATGAGTTCAACATTTGTAAAATCGTGATAGATAGAGCGGTGATTTTTTAAATCTTCCAGTGAGTAAAAGCGACAGCCAGCCTTCCAATTTTGTATACTGGTCACAGATAGATAACGTAATAGATTTTCAGGTCCATGTTCAAAGAAAATCGGACGATAGGCATTCACAAATACAGGTTTTTTCCCTGCCATTTTTAGCCTGGTGAAAACGGATT
>Ga0272441_10010333_pt1 | contig 14160 bp, 10 predicted proteins | sample SSMProp6N_FD_193582 | JGI IMG/M metagenome (GOLD analysis project Ga0272441, IMG submission 193582) | Marine sediment archaeal communities from Little Sippewissett salt marsh, Falmouth, MA, United States - SSM-Prop-6N | ecosystem: Environmental > Aquatic > Marine > Wetlands > Sediment ... | reverse complement strand
AAATAGAACTGATTGCTGAAGATGGTCCTTTTTCTGGAGTAGAAGAGGTTGAAAAAGAAGTAGACGAGTTTATCGAGGAAAATTATGAAAAAGCAAAAGAGAGAGCAGAAGAAATAGGAAATGTTTATGGGGAAATTACTAGTGAAGCAGGAGAGATTTGGGGAGCTAAGGCATTGTACCAATTAGCTATTTTGGCTGAAAAATTAGATAAAAAAGATGAAGCAAAGCAGATATATAATAAAATTTTGAATGAGTATCCTGATACCCCTTACTCTAGATCTGCAGAGACAAAATTAGAAAATGTGGAAAAACCAGAAATAAGCTATAATTTTAATACAATTAAATTAATTAAAATTGAAAAGCCTACAAGAGAAGAAGCTTCTGCTGACTTTACTGTTTGGAAATTAGACGAAGATAATCAAAAAAGTTCTCAAATAGATACAGAAAAAACAAAACAGAGAATGCAAAATGAGTATTTTGCAAGAAATGTATTAAAAGTTAAAAAGATTTCTTCTGAAAGCGTTTCTGTTTATTATTACTATGAACAGAATGGAAAAAGATATAGAAGAAATCTTCCTCTCTTAAAAATAGGAGATACAGAGACATTCCAGGTTAAGAAAGACGGACAAAAATATGCAATTAGATTAGATAATATTAATTTAAAACCAGTTGCAAAAGTTTCTTTGATTGCAGATGCTCCTGATACTTTTTCTGAAGCAGACTTCACATTTGCTATTGGAATTGAGAAAAGGGCAATACAATTAAGTCCTAATAAGACACTAGAGAAGATCCAGGACTTGAACGAAACTATAGAAAAATGGGAAGGTACTGTTGAGAGTTTGGGAGGATTAGTAGAAACATTAAAAGGGGCATGCTTAGCTGTTTCTGCTATTTTAACTGCTAAAAACTTCCTTTCAAATACAGGTGGAGGAGCAATAGCAAGACAAGAGGTTATGAAAGGGTATAATCAAAAATGTAAGGAAGAGACAGGAAAAACCAGTGGAAATGAATTTACTAAATGCTTGGATAAATATTCTAAACAAATAGAAGACGATATTAAGGTTGAGCAAGATTCTATTAGGTATGTTAATGATAGAGAAGTTATTCCGACTCAAAAAGAAAATAGAGATGAGAAAACAGGGCGGGTTGATAGAGATAAATCTAGTGAAAAGTTTATAGAGTATCTTCCAAGAGGTGGGGTTACTTATACTAGACGAGTTTTAGATGAAGACACAGGAAAATTAGTAAACCAACAAGCAGAAATTTCTGCTGAGGATTATGAAAAATTGAGTTTCTCAGATATAATTGAATTAAGGACAAGACAGAGAATATTGCAGGATGAGAGAACAAGTGATGTTTTGAGGGAACAAACTAATAGAGAAATAGAAGCAATTGCAAATAGATTAGAAAATAAACAAGAAGAAGTTAGTGGAGGATTATATGAACAAGATAGTTTGAATTGGCTTAATTTATTTAAAATTGAATTTAACTCTAAGCAACTAGCAAGAACTATTCCTGTACCTAAAACATATACTTCTGTTGAAGGGAATAAAGTTGGTGGGTTTTATATTCAATTAGAAGAAAATGAATATACTTCTGGAGCAGATATTAATAGATTTAGAATAAAAAACATTGGAAAAGATGGAAAACTAGATGATTTTGATGATCCTACTTTGTTGATAGTGGACATGGACTTATATAAGGTTCATTTAGATGATTCTGAATTTAAAATAGCTAATTTAAATAAACAATCTTCTAAACAATTATTAAATGATGCTATACAGGCGGTAAAACAAGCAAATACACAGTATGGAAAAGATAAAGTTAATATTTTTGGATACAATGTTCCTGTTGATAAAATCGCAAGTACAAGTTCTGGCGCAGATTGTAGACAGTTTATGTCTGCAAATGATTGTAAGATTTTGTTTAATGTTTGCGATCCTGTTATTTGTCCTAGTTCAAGATGTGATTTAGGAGGAACTTATAGAGTAGATAATGTTATTCAATCAGGAATTGTTGGAAGTATTTTCTTATGTTTGCCAAATTCTATTGCTTTTGGTGGAGATGTTATTATTCCTGTTTGTTTAACAGGAATTCATGCTGGTTTAGATAATTTTGTACAAGTGTTAAAGATGTATAGAGATTGTTTACAACACCATTTAGAAACAGGAGAATTAATTGGAGTTTGTGATTCTTGGTATTCTGTTTATTTGTGCGACTTTTTCTGGGGCCAAATAACTCCTGTATTGGAGATGCTATTACCTAGATTAATTCAAGGACTTTACGGACAAGGTATGAAGGGTGGTGGAGAATATTTAACTGTGCAGGCCGCATGGAATCATGCCCAAGATACTGTGGGTTATTTGAAGAATCACTATGCTGTCAATTCTTATAAAGCGTTTCAAGGAAGAATTTCAGGAGAAATTGGAACAGAATTTTGTAAATCTTTTATATCACAAAGATATCCAAGTAGTAAGGACTTTTTTGATAATTTGCTGCAGCCAGATTCTCCTGTGCAGATTAATGCTTGGTTTGATGAAATGGAATATACAGATGCAACTGTTCCTGCTACTTCTCATTATAAAGTGAGTTTTATGATATATGCAGGAAAAGACGAATCAATTAACTATCAAGTTTATTTAAGAAATCCTCCTACTTCTGCTTATGTAACTGTGCAAGAGAGAGTAATTGTTGATACTGGCTTTATAGGAAGAGGAGAGAGTGCTAATAAAGCAATAGATCATACATGGCCTTCTGGATATAAAGAAATCTGTGTAAGAATCAATGGAAAAGATTATTGTGGATTTAAGAAAGTTACAACAAGTTTTGGATTGAATTATTTGAGAGATAAGTATTATGAAGAACAATTAAAAGAAACAGATATAAGCTCAACAAAAGAATGTGTTTCTGGAAAAGCTAGTGTTTTAGGTTTAACAGAGTCATTTAATGTTCAGTCTAGTGTTGAAGGCGTTTCTCCTATAGGTTCTCAAAACTTGGAGAAAAAAGGAGTTGTTAGAGTTTGCTCATTGAATAATCCTGGTGGAGAAGCAAATCCAAGATGGAAAGAAGTAGGAGAGTGTGACGAGGAAAATGTAAAATGTTGGATAGATATGGATTCTGTTGAAGAAGTCATACAAAGTAAAGATATTGAATCTTCTACAAAAGCAAAAATATCTAATGAAATAGATAAACCAGAATTTATGAAACCAAAAGAATTAGATTCTATTTTAGGAAGAGCAAATAAGGCTTTGTCAAAAATGGAAGATTACTTAACTTCTAAGACAAAAACATTGTCTAGTAGAAGGTCATTCTTAAAGGAAGTTGCTGGTTCAATTGAAAACGGCGGAACTGTTACAGAAATAGGAGAAGATATGAAAAAACTTTTTGCTGCTTTAGATTCTGTAGAAGAGAGGGCATCTGTAACAAATAAAAAAGCAGAAGCTGGCTTTTACAAGTTTAAATTTTATGAATTTATTACAAAGTACTCTCTTGACTCTGAATTTGTTGTACAGGAAGAAGCTTTGGAAAGTGAGCAAGATTTACAGATAGAAGATCAAGGGTGGAACGATATGATTAAAGATATGGAAGAGAGTGAAAAACAAGATATTATGAATCTTTTAAATCATTTAACAATAAATACTAAGATATCTATTGCAGGGGAAGAATATACTGTTCTAGAAACAGTTGATTTAAATGAGCATGTTGATTTTGATAATTCTAATGTGGTATTAACTTTAGCTGATGAATTTGAAGAGGAAATAATAAAAGAATATAGTTTTGAACAGCTTTTAAATGATTTTGCAATAGAAGAATATGCTAATGAAGATGAAATTGAAGAACAAGTAGAAGAAACAGAAGATGCTGAGCCAGAAAAAACAATTCCTACAAAAGTCGATGAGTTAATTAAAGATATGATTGTTAGAGAAGTGGTATATAATATAGAGGATGGAAGTATTATTGCTTCTGAAAAATTTAAGATAATTGAAAAAATAGATGTTGCGGATACAGATTCTTTTGTGTTTTCTTTTAAATCTTTAGAAACAAGTAAAACCAAGGCTAAAAGATATGCAAAAGGGGCTTCTTTATTTGACTCTAATTTGCAATATTATGAAGAAGACCAAGAGATAGAAGAATAGATTTAAATATTATTTATTCATGTTTTTTATAAGATGAAACAAAAAGGGGCAGTAATTCTAATAATTTTAATAATTGCTATAATCTTTTCTTATTCTCAAACCAAGATAACTGGAAAAGGTTTTTGGGAAGATTATTATGGAAATAATTATTGCGAAGATGATTATGATTGTTATGATGATGAGATATGTGAATTTAACGAGTGCGTGCCTTTTGAAGACGATGAAGAAGATGTGACTTATGCGCATACAGAAGAAGAGATAGAAGATTTGGAAGGGATTGACGAAGAGTATATGGATGAGGTAGAAGATCCTATAGAAATTGATTATTACTATTGCGAAGATGATTATGATTGTTATATAGATGAAATTTGTGAAGATAATTATTGTATAACTTGGGAAGAGTATGAACAGCTTTATGAAGAGTGGGCTGATTGGGAAGATTTTGAAGAACAAGCAGAAGAAATAGAAGAATATGAATCAAGCGAAAGATTTGGTTTAGATGAAATAATCTTTTTAGATGAGCTAGTTCCAGGCGATAAAGTTAAGCTAGATAATAAAATTTATACTATAAAATCAATGGCGGTTGACGATGAGTTCAATGTTTTAATTGAATTTGAATCTGAATCAGGAGAAACTCTTAATAAGAAATATGTTCCAATAACACTAAAAGAGGCAGGAATAGAATTAGTTGATGAGAAAGAAGAAAGAGATATTTGGGGGTTAGAGGAGTATAAATTTATTGAAGAACTTGGCTTTGTTTTGAAGGATAATAAAATATATTATGCAGGAGAGTATTTGAAATTAAAATTAGATGGAGATTTGATTTTAAAAGAGGTGTTATATGGTCTTTATAACAAACCTGTTGGAATTAGTGATGAAAGTGGAATATGGTTTTTTGAAGGTATAGAACTAACAGAATCAATGAAAGATCTTCAAGAGTATTATAAAATAGAAAATGGAAAAATAATACTGAAAAACGGAGTAGACGACAATCCTAAAGATGAAATAGAGTTTATGGAAGAACAAGGATATTCTAACTTAGAAACTATTCAAAAATTCACAAATATAGAAAATCTTGAAAAGGAAATTATAAAAGTAGAGAATAAAATGAATAGCGAAATTGATACTGGAAAAAAGGGAGAATATAATAATCTGCTTTTGGTTTTAAAAAAGAATTTTGATGAACTCTCTAAAAATATTAATGTTGATGTTGAAGGGGTAATTTTTATTAATGAGTTTGCTACTCCTTTGAAAATTTCTGGAAAAGAAGTTTATTATCTTGATTCTGTTGTAGGCAAATTAGTTTATTCAAGAGACTCGCTAGTTATTAATAAAATAGAGTTTGATTTAGATGATGTTTATTTAGATTCTTTTGATGATATTAAAAACAAAAGATTTTTTTTAGATAAAAGTCTTTATAAGTTATTAGAGGGAAAGGATATTTTAAATTATGCTTATAGGGGATTTAATGAAGATGTTAAATTAGTTAGTTGTGAAAAAGGACTGGAAAGAGAAGATACTAAAAAATATATAGGAGATGCTAAGGTTATTTATATTGAAGGAAATGTTGAATATTGTAAAAATTATGAAGATAAAACTGAAGAACATGTTTGGGAAAAAGTTGAAAAAGGGCTTATATTAAAACAAGATTATGTTATCTCAACTGGATTAAGAGGAAAAGCAACTCTTAGATTTGAAAATGGCGATTTAGAAATTGGAAGGTTAACTGAGATGAAAATAAGTGAGTTTTCAAGGAAAAATGTTAATGAAAAAAAATCAGGACTTAAAATGAAATATGGTAGTGTAAGAGTTTTTGTTAAAAAAGGCACAGCAAGAAATGAATTTAGGGTTGCTGAGCCGACATCTGTTTGTGGTGTAAAAGGGTAATTCTAAAGCTTTTTAAATTAAATATGGATTATATTGATAAGCGGGAATGCCGGAGTGGTCAAACGGGTTGGGTTTAGGTCCCAATGGCTTAGTGCCTACAGAGGTTCGAATCCTCTTTCCCGCACTTAGAATTATTTCTTTTTCTTCTTTTTCTTCTCTTCTTGTTCTTTGATTTTGATTTTGTCTTCTAAATCTAATCTTTCTAATAATTCTTTATATCTATTTCTTATTGTAACCTCTGTTATGCCTGCTACGTCTGCTACTTCTCTTTGTGTTTTCTTTTCATCGTTTAATAATGCAGCTACATATAAGGCTGCAGCTGCAATTCCTGCAGGTCCTCTTCCACTTGTAAGTTCTGAAATTTCTGCTTTTTTCAATATTTTCAATGCAGCATTTTGTGTTTTTGGTGATAAATGTAAGATTGAGGCAAATCTACTTATGTAATCTTTAGGACTAGAGGGAGTTACTTTTATTGCTAACTTTCTTATAATAAATCTATATGTCCTTCCTATCTCTTTTCTTTCAACATCACTTGCATTAGCAATTTCATCTAAGGTTCTAGGAATGTTATAAGAACGGCAGGCTGCATAAATGCAAGCAGCTATTACAGATTCCATAGATCTTCCTCTTACTAATCCCCTTTGTAAGACAAAATTATAGACTCTAGAGGCTTCATCTCTTACAACTCCTGGAAGATTTAGAAAAGAAGCAACTCTTCTTAGTTCTGCCATAGCTAATCTTAAATTTCTTTCAATACTAGTTGAGACTCTTTCTTGCCACTTCTTTAATCTTAGAAATTTTCTTGTTTGCCCTGATTCTAACTTATAAATATCTGAGATTTCTCCCACATTTGTTGTAAGACCTTTATCAAACTTTTGCATACTCAAAGGAGCTCCACCTCTACCTTTTTTTTCTCCTTTATCTCCACTTCCATGTAATTCTTGGCCTGTATCGACCATTTTTTCTTCTACAACCAAGCCACAATCATTACAGATTATCTCTCCTCTTTGGTCATCATATGTAAGATGAATGCTGTTACATTCTGGGCATCTTTTAATGTTTTTAGACATTCTACTTAGAAAATTTATTTAACACAAACTTTATAAGCTTTTCGGTTATTTAAAGCTTTCTATTTTTCCTCGACGAGAACTGCTTCTATTTTCCCTTCTTGTGAAGGGGAGTTAGTTATTTTTGCCCTTCCTACTGATGTTTCGATAACTGCAGATTTAACTAACACGTTTTGTCTTGCTAAGAATCTATTTGAGGGAGTTTCTAGGACGTTTTTTATTTCTACTTTTTGAGATTTTTTTGTCTTTTTGTCTATTAAATTTGCTTTGTTTTCAGAGAGTAAAACTGTTTTTTGTTTTCCTCCTCTTGTTCTTATCTTTCTTGTTTTCCTTTCTCCTAAATTGACTATTCTTGGCTGTTCTTTTGTTTCAAAAAACTTTTTCTTTCTCTGTTTTTTATATTTTCCGCCAGATTTTTTTCTTCCTGTTTTCATGTTTTAAATCAGTTTGGTAAGCTTAAAAAGCTTTTCCTCTTGCCCTTTTGCTGCAAAAAGTTGTAGTCCTATAGGGATATTGTTTATTTTTTCTCCTGGAATGGAAATTGCGCAAATTTCTGCTAAATTTGCAGGAACAGTTAAGGCGTCGTAAGCGTACATTTCTTCTATACTTATAGAAGAGCCAATTTTATGTGGTAGTTTGGGTACTGTAGGAAGAACAATACAATCAACTTGTTTAAATGCTTTTTCAAATTCTTTTCTTATAATTTGTTTAACTAACAAGGCTTTTCTATAGTATTTTCCATAAAATTCTGCTTTTGCTATTTCTCCTCCTGCGAGAATCCTTCTTAATACTTCCTCTCCTGCGTGATTTTCTATTTTTTTTCCATATAGTCTTCCATGAAATCTTCTAGTTGAAGAGAAAAATTCAACATACATTAGTAGGTAATATGTTTGAACAGCGAGGTCTATGTGTTTTATTGAAATTTCTTTTATTTTTATTTTATTTTTCAATTTTTTTATCTCCTTTTTATAGCTTTCTAATATTTTTTTATCTACTATTAATTTTTCAATTCCTTTTATTATTCCAATTGTATTTTTATTTGGTTGTTTTTTGTATTCTTTGGTTGTTGTGTCCTTTTCATCTTTTCCTTTTATTACATCAAATAAAAGTTGAATTCCTTCTATATCTTTTGCAAAACACCCTATTTGGTCTAGAGACATTGATAAGTCTATAAGCCCGTATCTGGAAACTATGCCATATGTTGGCTTTAAACCATAAACTCCACAATGACTGGCCGGATTTCTAACACTTCCAGCTGTATCAGAGCCTAAAGATAAGTCACATAGATCAGCTGCAATTGCAGCTGCTGATCCTGAACTGCTTCCACCTGGTATTAATTCTGGATTTGTAGGATTTTTTACAGGCTGAAAAGCACTTGTTTCCCCTGAAGAGCCAGAGGCAAATTCATCCATATTAGTTATTCCAATTATTATCCCATCTTCTTTCTTTATTTTTTCTATAACACTTGCATCAAATGCTGCTTTATAATCTTCTAAGGTTTTTGAGGCGCAACTTGCATAGAGCCCCTTACAATTTATATTTGCTTTTACTGCTATTGCTAAACCTGATAGTTTTCCTGCTTTTCCTTGTTTGATTTTTTTATCTACTTTTTTTGCTTGCTCTATTGCTTTATCATTTGTTTCTAGAAAAGCATTAATGTTTTTATCTTGTTTTTTTATTCTTTCTAAAAAGAACTTTATGTTTTTTTCTGCTGTTAACTTTCCTGATTTGATTTTTTCTAATTTTTCTTTTATCATTCTCTTGCTCCTTGTGTGGCTTTTTGCTCTGATTCCATTTTTTTTGCTCCTTCTATTATTTGTTTAAACACAGACCTTATATACCATTCTGGAAGATTTGTTCCAACACATAAATCTCTATATATTTGCTCTTCTCTTTCTGGGTCATAAACTGGAATTCCATTTTCTGCTTTTAGTCTTCCTATAGCTAACACTTCCTCCATTCTTTGTTGTAAAAGCTTTTTTAATCCTTCATTAATTGAATCGATATTTTCTCTATGGTGCTCTAATTGTCTTTTGTAATCTCCATTTACCATGTTTTCTTTTCTCCGATTATATAATCTTTATTTTTCTTTGGCGCATTCTCAAAAAAGATTTCTTGAAATTCTTTATTCTCTTTTCCTGCCTTGTTTTTTTGCTCTTTTTCTTCTCTGAATCCCGATTTTTTTTCAAAATGCTCATATTTTTCTTGCTTTACTTTTTCTAATGTCCTTGCAAATTTATCTAGAATTCCTTTTGCTTGCTTTTTAATTTTTTCTTTTTCTTTTTCTGATATTTTTCTCCAAATAAAGTTTTCCATTTTAGTGTTATGGTGTTAATCTATCTCTATCTCTAGGAAACATTGTGGCTTCTCTTATATTATCTAAGTTCAAGAGGGTTTGTGTAAATCTTTCTAAACCTATGCTCCATCCTCCATGTTCTGGCGCCCCATATCTAAAAGAATTTATGTATGATTCAAAATTTTTAGGGTCTAATCCTTTTGATTTTAATCTTTCTATTAATAATTCTGGAATATGAACTCTTTGTCCTCCTGATGAAATTTCCATTCCTTGATAAATTGCATCAAATCCTGCTGAAATAGACTCATTTAAGGGCATTATGTAAAAAGGTTTAAGATTTATTGGCCATGAATGGACAAAAACAATTGTATCTGGATATAATTCTGAGAGTTTTCTTTCTGCTTCTGGACTTAGGTCTTCTCCATCAACAATCTCTATTTTATTTTTTCTTAATAGCTTTATTGTATCTGAGTATGAGATATATTTTGCTTTTGGTATTTTTAACTTTAGCTTTAAATATTTCAGTTCTTCCTCACAATTTTTAATAATGTTTTTTACTATATACTGGGCGGCTTTTTCTAATTCTTTCATAACTGTTTCCTGGTTAGAAAAGGCCATTTCAATGTCCATTTGTCTTGCTTCATTTATATGCCTAACTGTGTTATGTTTTTCTGCTCTCCAAACAGGTGTTATTGTAAATGTTTTTTCCATGCTACAAGCAACCATTTGTTTGTATAATTGTGGAGATTGAGCAAGATACGCTTTTTTTTCAAAGTATTTTGCTTCAAATAGTTCTGTTCCTCCTTCACTTGCACTAGAGATTATTGAAGGGGGTTGCATCTCAACAAAATCATTTTTTCTGAAATATTCTCTAAATAAATTTGCTATTTCTGATTGAATTTTAAATATCGCCTGTCTTTTTCTGTTATGTAAATCAAGGAATCTGTAATCTAATCTGATTGGAAGACTGGTTTTAGAAAAGTCTGATACATCAATTGGTAATGGCTGTTTTGCTTTGGCAAGTAAAGTAATTTTTTCTGGAAAAATTTCCAGTCCTGTTGGCGCCTTTTCACTCTTTTTTACTTCCCCTTCTACTGATATTACATTTTCTTTATTTTGTTTCATATCCTCAAAGGCGATGTCTTCTTCTGTTGCTGTTATCTGTATTAATCCAGATATATCTCTAATTATAACAAATCTTATTTTTCCTAAATCTCTGACTTCGTGAACCCAGCCCTTTACTAGTGCTTTTCCTTTTTTTAGATCTTTGATAAGTGTTCTTTCCATTTTCTTATTTATTTAACATGCTTTTTTAATATATCGGAAATTTCTTTTCCACTAACTTTTCCTTTATACTTTCCCATTATTAAACCCATATATGCTTTTTCTGATAGGTTTGGTTTTGATTTTATAATTTTAACTATTTCTTCTTCTAATTCTGCTTTGCCAACTTTCTCTTTTTTTACTGATTCTTTTATTGATTTTCCTTTTGCTATTTCTATCATCGCTTCTCTTATGTCTCTTGGATGGAGGTTGTTTTTTTTGATTTCATGCAAAAGATTTTCTATTTGATCTATTGTTAATTGTTTTTTTGTTTTAGTTTTTATATCTCTTCTATAGATTGTCATTACTTTTGCGACAAATTCTGGTTTATTGTATATTTTTAATAATGCTTGAAATTCATCAACTATATTATCTTTAATTAACAATTGAATTAAATTATCTTTTAATCCCTTCTTTTTTAACTCTTCTCTTAGCTCTTTTCTCAATCTAGGTAGGTTTGACCTTATTTTGTCTATGAATTGTTTTTTCATTTTTAATAAAGGAAGGTCTGTTTCAGGATACATTCTTGCTGATCCTGGAAGAGGACGTAGAAATTCTGTTTCTCCTGAAACAAGGGCTTTTCTTACTTCTGGCTTACTCTTTTTTTTCTTTACTAATTGTTCTTGTCTTTTTATCTCGCTTTTAATTACTTTTGCTATCAAATCTGGATTTTGAACACCCTTTATTTCTATTCTAGAAGAGTTTTTAATTGACATATTAACGTCTTGTCTTATTGTTCCTAATCCTCTTTTAACTTTACATGCTCTTAATATTTCTCCTATATGCAAGGCTGTTTCTTTTGCTTGTTCTGGTGTTTTTATATCTGGAGCTGTAGCAATTTCTACTAAAGGTATTCCTAATCTGTCTAGCCTGTATTTTACTTTATTTTTTTCTTGACTTATTATTCTCGCAGCATCTTCTTCTAACATAACTGTTTGTATTCCTACTTTTCCTTGCTCTGTTTCTATATAGCCATTTCTTGCTATGAGTATTGTTCTTTGAAATCCGCTTGTATTAGACCCATCAATAACTGTTTTTCTCATTATTTGAGAGTTTTGAAGAATTTTACAATTTAATAATAAGGCAATTTCTAATGCTATTTTTAATGCTTCTTGATTGATTAGTTCTGGGGGCGATTCATCTAATTCTACTAAACAATTAGTGTCATAATATTCATATTCAAATATTCTGTCTCTTGTAGCTTCAAATTTAACAGCTTCATCTATATCTCCTTGTTCTCCTTTTGCTATGTTCATTTTTCTTTGAACAATTTTTCCAGGATCTTTTCTAAGAATGCTTGGGCAAGAACAAAATAACTTATTTGTATCTAATTGCTGATGTATTTCTATTCCAGACTTTAAACCCAGTTTTTCATAATTCATAAAAATATGAACAGACTTATTGATTTAAACTTAATGGTTTACTCTGTTCTGTATATTTTATCTAGCTTTTCTGTCATTGTTTTCGCACTAAAACCAGCATCTAATAGGTTTTGTCTTATTTCCCCAATATATCCTGGACTTTTTGGCTTTGCTAGTTGCGTCCTTATGGCGTCTTTAAAGTCATCTCTTATTTCTAACCCCTTTCTTCCAGAAATGTCTATTAGTGTTCCGTTATTGTAATTTACTGCTTCTGGAATTCCTCCTGTATTTGAGGCAACAACAGGCACTCCAGACATTAATGCTTCTAAAATAGACAATGAGATTCCTTCTGTTCTTGAAGGTTGTACATAAACATCTAAACAAGGTTGTACTGGTTTTGTAAGAACTCCTCCGAACATTTCTTTTGGAACTTTCTTTCTTGCTCTTTGTTCAAAAAAATCTACTACTTCTTGATCCCCTCTATAATCTCCTGCTATTAATTTTGAAACATCTACACAAAGTTTTAGCCTATCTTGTTCTACTAATTTTCTAGCTCCTTTTTGTACTTCTTGTACAAAAGTATCTAAATTTCTTCCATTTGCAGTCGCAATTACAAATCCAAGATTGTCTTTTGTTTTGTTAAAATATCTTAATAGTGACATTATTGTTGCGCTTCCTTTTTCTGGAGAAATTCTTCCAACATACCCCACTAATTGATCCCCCCTTATTCCTGTTTTTGCTCTTAATTCTTCTCTGTCTTCTTGTGTTCCTGGCTTATATAAGGATTCACAAACACCATTTCTAACAACAGAGATTCTTTCTTCTGGTATATATCCTAGTTGTGAAAAAGATTCTTTTACTCTATCTGAAACAGCAATAAATCTTGGGTCTGTTTCCCCAATTGCTCTTTTTAATAATTCTTTTTTTCTTAAACTATGCGGGCTTGTTCTCCCTATTACTTCATCCAAATAAACATCTGCCATGCAGTGTAAATGTATAAAAAGAGCAGCTTGTTTTCCTAAGGAACTTTGTTTTAAATCTTGAGCTCCAGAATATCTATCCCTGAAATAATGGAATGCAAGAGCAACTCTTTCTCCTGTTAACCAGTCTTTTAGTGTTCTTGAATATTCTCCATTAAATCCTGGTTGCGCGAAACTATCTGAGCTTCTAAATTCTGTAAAAACCTGGTGAAAATTACCCCTCATTAATTTTGTAATAAATCTCTTATAGGCAACCTGTCTTTGTAAATTAAAGAATTCAGTATCTTCCATTCTTTGATCATAGCTGGCTACTGCTGTTTCTAATCCTGTATTTCTTGTATGGTTCCCCACTACAAAATTTTGTCCAAAAAACATTGGATCTAGTGGAAATGGATTTGATAAATGGTGTAATACTCTCATAAAAATTAAAGAGAGAAATAGCTTTTAAAGCTTTCTATATGTAACTACCATATAGTTACATAAGCTTATGAAAGAGGGACAAAAGGTTTTTTATATTAATATTTGTTAGTTTATTAAAAGATGGCAAATAAAAATATTCCATTACCTTTTCTTAAAGGACATAAATGGACTATAGGACAGAGGGCGGCAGATGGATTAACTAAGTTTGCTGGTAGTTGGTTTTTTATTATTCTATTGGGAGTTTTTATTGCTCTCTGGATCTATTTAAATCTAGCTGCTTATCTTAATCATTGGGATCCTTGGCCTTTTATTATTCTTAATTTATGCCTGTCTTGTCTGGCAGCTGTACAAGCGCCAATTATATTAATGAGTCAAAATAGACAGACACAAAGGGATAGATTGAAAGCAGAGCATGACTATAAGATAAACAAAATGGCTGAGAAAGAAATAAGAGAGATAAAGCAACTACTACTTAAGAAATCCTGATTATATTCCCCTTTTTATCTAATTCTATAAAGTGTTTTGTTATTTTATCTAAATAATCTTTGCATTGATTTTCTTCTTGATTGTCCTCTTTTATTCTAGGATTGTGGACTATGTCTACAGAATAATTACCACAAGTTCCTAGACACTGAGAAAACAATTCCTCATTATTCTCTTGATTATATAATTTTTTTGCACAAGAAATTG
>Ga0272441_10010332_pt1 | contig 14160 bp, 15 predicted proteins | sample SSMProp6N_FD_193582 | JGI IMG/M metagenome (GOLD analysis project Ga0272441, IMG submission 193582) | Marine sediment archaeal communities from Little Sippewissett salt marsh, Falmouth, MA, United States - SSM-Prop-6N | ecosystem: Environmental > Aquatic > Marine > Wetlands > Sediment ... | reverse complement strand
TTCCAACCTGGACGTTACGATTCAGGCCCAGATCCTTGACCTTATCAAAACCCTCAAGGAAACAACAATATCCTCCGTCCTTTTTATCACCCATGACCTTGGAGTTGTGGCTGAGGTGTGCGACAGGGTAACAGTAATGTATGCAGGAGATACCTGTGAAACTGCGGAAGTAAAGGAACTCTTTCAGAAGCCTCTCCATCCCTATACAAAGGGCCTTCTGAAATCAGTACCGAAAGTAGAGCAGTCCGAGTCCCTTGATACTATTCCGGGTATAGTCCCGAATCTTGTTCAGCCTCCCTCAGGCTGCAGGTTCCACCCCAGATGTCCCTTTGCTATGGATATATGTAAAAGAGAGAAACCGGGTATTTATACCGATGAAAATAATCCGGGACACACAGTATCGTGTCACTTGTACTGCAGTAAGGAAGCTGAAAATGCCTGATTCAATTATCGATATCCGAAGACTCAAAAAATATTATCCCGTGAAAGGCGGGGTTTTCCAGCGGCATATAGCAGATGTCAAGGCCGTTGATGATGTTGATCTCCAGATACACCGGGGAGAGTGCCTCGGCCTCGTGGGAGAATCGGGATGCGGAAAAACCACCCTCGGGAAAACGATTCTCCGTCTTCATGAGTCTACAACAGGCAGAATCTATTACAATCAGACCCAGGAAAAAATCGAAGAAATAGAGGGCATGCTGAACTCCTCCAACGGCGGCAAAGAGAAAGCCAGGAGAATGCTCCGGGAAACTGATATTACCAAGATGGACCGGGAGCACATGCATGAGCTGAGAAAAAAGATCCAGATTGTTTTTCAGGACCCTTCCAACTCCCTGAATCCCAGGATGCTGGTAAAAAAAATCGTTGCCGAACCCCTCATTATTCATAAAACCGTGGAAGCCAGGCATCTGGATGAAAAGGTTCTGGAACTTCTTGAACGGGTCGGCCTGGCAAAGACCCATATGATGCGGTACCCCCACGAGTTTTCCGGGGGACAGAGACAGAGAATTGCTATTGCCCGGGCCCTTGCTACAAATCCTGAATTTATTCTCATGGATGAGCCCACATCAGCCCTGGATGTTTCCGTCCAGTCCCAGATTCTCAATCTCCTGAAGCAGCTTCAGGATGAAATGAACCTTACGTATTTGTTTGTGACCCATCATCTCCTGGTGGTAAAATATATCAGCAACAGAATTGCAGTCATGTATCTGGGCAAAATTGTTGAACTCTGCAATACTCCGGACCTTTTTAAACGCCCTCTTCATCCCTATACCAAAGCATTGCTCTCTGCAATCCCGATCCCGGATCCCTTCACGAAAAAAGATCGGATTATCTTAAGCGGGGACGTCCCCAATCCATTGAATCCACCCCCGGGGTGCAGGTTCCATCCCCGGTGTCCTTATGCTGAGGACATATGCCGCAGGGAGATCCCTCAGTTTGAAGATGTAGGGGAAGGCCATATGATCGCATGCCACAGGTGGAGAGAGATATAGTTTTTGTATATAATGATATGGAAAAGATGTAAGAATGTTTTAATGAAATAATAATGAATAATAAAAATTCTTTCTTTAAAGAAATTGAAGCGGCTGTAAAAACGATCTATGAAAAAGCAGGCTGAAAGATGGTTGGATGCTGCATATAATACTATTCTATGCACGTATATCCTGCTGTGACAATCCCGTGCCGTCCGGTATGTTGCGGGCAGCCTTTTTCCCGAGAAGGTCCATATATTCCTCAGCAGGCAGTCCGGGAATAAGATTTTTTTCACTGCGTAAAAGTGCGATATTTGCCTCAGTTAAGATTTCTCCTTTCCGAATATCTCTGACAGCCGTCACGGAACGGTTTGTTGTTCTGTAATTTTCAGCTTCTGCAGGTGCAAGTTCCTTATGCCCCTTTCCCTGGATGGTTTTAATCCTCTTTTTTCCGTACTCCTTTTCCATCATTCTGAGGGTTTCGGAAAATCCGCTCTTTTCTGCATCCCGGACTCCCCGGTACATTGCGGTAAACTTTTCCGGAGTACAGGCAATAGGATCGTCCAGACCGCTGCCCCTGCTGTCCAGTGTGATGTGTTTCTCCAGAATTCTGCTGCCTATGCAAGTGCTTACCACAGGAATCAGCACCGGATCCAGGGAGTGGTCCGATATACCTGCAGGAACATGAAACTGTTCTTCAAGCATGGGAATGACCTTAAGGTTATATTCCTCCTCGGGGGCAGGATATGCGGTAATGCAGTGGAGAATGGCGGCGGGACTTGAAACAGCAGCTAAGGCATTTTCAATATCTTTTAAAGTGGAAACACCGGTAGAGAAAATGATCGGCCATCCGAATTTGTCCACTTCCTTTAAAAGGGGATAATGGTTTAGTTCAGGGCTTGCGATTTTTACAGCCCCCGCAGTGAGCCTGCGGAGTATGTCCGCGCTTTTCAGTCCGAAGGGGGTGGCGAGAAACAGGATGTTTTTTTTGTCCGCGTATTCTTTAATTTCCCGGTAAAAAACTATATCTTTTTCCACCTGCTTAAACCGGTCGAACAGAGGAATATTCCCTCCCGGCAGGGCAACCAGGCCTGTTTTGGGGTGGATAATCTCCTCAGCAAATACGATTTGAAATTTGATGCAGTCTGCGCCGGATTCAGCCGCCGCTTGGACAAGTTCTTTAGCTTTAGGCAGGCTTCCTCCATGGGAGGTCCCCGCCTCTGCAATGATGAATACAGGAAAACCTTTTCCGATTTTTCTTTCGCGGAAGACTATTGTTTCAGGCGTCTTCGGGTCACCCACAGGTTAATGCCGGCTCCTAATCTTTTTTATTGATTCTGTCAAATCCGGTATAGGGAATAAGATTTTTCGGAATAATTACAGACCCGTCCTCCTGCTGGAAGTTTTCCAGGATAGCTATCATCGCCCTGGATATTGCAACAGCAGTACCGTTAAGCATGTGAACGAATCTGGTCTGTTTTTCCTCTTTGTAGCGGATCCCGAGGCGCCGGGCCTGGTAATCCGTGCAGTTGGAGGTGCTGGTAATCTCTCCCCAGTCTCCTTCATCGCCCCTGCCGGGCATCCAAGCTTCAAGATCGTACTTCCGGTAGGCAGGGCTGCCGAGGTCTCCGGTACAGGTGTCCACCACCCGGTAAGGTATTTCCAAACCCTGGAAAATCTCTTCCTCTGTGGAAAGCAGTTCCTGATGATATTTTTCCGATTCTTCCGGGAGGCAGAAGATGAACATCTCCACCTTGGAAAACTGGTGCACCCGGTAGAGCCCCTTGGAGTACTGGCCCGCGGCTCCCGCCTCCTTGCGGAAGCAGTGAGAGAACCCGGCCATTTTTACAGGGAGGGTATCTTTGTCCAGAATTTTATTACTATTGTATCCCCCGAGGGTGATCTCGGCTGTGCCCACAAGACACGTTCCGGTATCTTCCAGGGTGTAGATGTTGCTTTCCTCGCCCCTGGGATTGAAGCCGATGCCTTCAAGGATTTCTTCCCTTGCCACGTCGGGAGTGATGAAAGGGGTGAACCCTTTTTTGATCAGAATATCCATGGCGTACCGGGAGAGGGCGAACTCTAAAAGAACAGCTTCATTTTTCAGGTAGTAGAATTTGGTACCTGAAACCGCCGTGGCTGTATCAAAATCTACAAGATCAAGGTCCTCTGAAATCTGAACATGGTCCTTTGCCTGAAAGGAAAACCGTGTCGGTTCGCTGAAACGTTTAATTTCCAGGTTGTCTTTGTCCTCTTTGCCTACCGGGGCATCCGGGTGGGCCATGTTCGGGATTTTTTTTACAGCCTCATAGAGCTGTGTTTCCGCTTCGGACAGTTCTTTTTCTTTTTCAGCGATTTTTTCCTTCAGTTCCCTGCCTTCAGCAATAAGGACTTGACGGGCCTCCTGGTCCATTTTTCCCTTCATTTTTTTTGCGTTTTCATTCCGCTTCTGCCGGAGTCCTTCGGTTTCCTGAATAAGGGCTATTCGATTATCGTAAAGGGAGACTGCCAGGTCCGGATCAGCCTCCATGAATCTGTCCTGAATATTCTTTTTTACTGCGTCAAGGTTTTCTTTGATAAATTTAATGTCAAGCATTCTGAGCTCCCGAATAGATGTTGCTCAACTATACCTTACTCTTTGCGGGTTTTACAAGGAGGGGGAGAAAGGTGCTACCACAGACCGAAAATCCTGTTCTTTCCGGAACTGTCCACAGCCTTGAAATACACCTTCCCGCTGTGTTCAATTATTCCGCTGGGACCCACTGCTGACAGATCGATATCTGAAGAAGCTGATTCAATCAGGTTCAATGTGGTCCCGTCATAAATATACAGATGATTTTCAGAGGCAGAATCGCTGCCGCCAAAGATAAGATATCCGTCATAAATAAGGGGATAATAAAATCCCTCCTCATATTCCGGCAGGTCCATTGTTTTTTCACTGATCCCGTTTTCGTCTAATGTATGTAAAGAAAATTCAAAGGAAGCATTTACTCCGTAGGAAATACACTCCTCCTGGTAAATGACAGCGGAATTAAGATCAACTAAGAGGAGAGATCCCGTATCAACATCATGTATAACTGACCCGTCGCAGAAGAAAACAGCAGGATTATCGGATGTATCTGTTCCTGAAAAGAACATGACATCATTATAAATAATCGGCCCTGAAAATCCTTTCTTATAATCCGAGCTTCCCGTTGAAACTGCTTCAACACCGGTTCCGTTAAGGCAGTACATTTTTGAAGTCCCTATTGCTGTCTGGCCGGAAAAATAGAGTTTTCCTTCATATTCCAAAGGAGTTGAAAAGCCTTTGGCATAATCTGATGTATTAGTTGGAGTTGAGATTGATGACCCGTCAAAGATATACAAGTAATTGACTCCCGATGCATTCAGACCGTTAAAGCAAAGGTTTCCGCTGTAAACAACAGCTTCATAGAAAAAGTCATTATACCCCGAACTGCCGGCATTTACTTCGTTTACCGAAGTACCGTCGAATTCGAAAATTCTCTGAACCCCGCTGTCGTCGTATCCCAGGAAGTAGAGGTTGTTATTGTAAACAATCCCATGGTACATCCAGTAGTTATAGTCACCCGTCAGGCCGGTTATCTGGGTGTAAGAAGTTCCGTTAAAAGTAAAAAAACCGCTGTCTGTGGTTGGATTAACATGGCCGCCGAAACATATCGTTTCATTATAAACAATAGGATCGACAAACTGCTGTTCGTACTGAGGAAGCACTGCTGAGACCTCTGCTATAACAGAACCGGAAACAGAAAAGGGACGCTCCAGGCCGTCGGAATCCCGTGTTCCTTCAAAGTAGAGCACATCATTATAAATTACCGGATTTTCGAATCTTTCCCGGTAGTCAGCAGAGGAATCGTCGATGTCCCTGATTTTTATAAACTGCAGAGTGTAGGTCCCCGCAGTAACAGTGCTTGCCGTTCCCTCTTTTACCGCCACAGCCTTAACAGTTTTTATCCCTTCCTGGTTAAGAGAAATGGGTGCGGAATAGGCCGGGGATGAAGAGGTAGGCTCTGATCCGTTCGTAGTGTAATGAATGACACTGCCGGCGGTCTCAGCTGTAAGCTCAAGAGCAATAGGTTTTCTATAGGTCCCCGGACTGATGCTGAAGGAGGGAGGCAGAACAGTTATCGCGGAATCACCGGTACCGTCAGGGTCCGAGGCATCATTAAGAGGATTCCCGCAGGAAATGAAAATTAAAATGACAACGACAACAAATAATACATTTAATGAAACTTTTTTCATAGCAGTACTCCATGTAAAAATGAGTTTCCTTCTTTAATAATAGATGAAATACAAAAAAAAACAATTAAAAATATATTAGCGTTATTTACTCCATTTTCTGCGCTTTATCAGCTCCGGCTTTTACAGCCTCCATCACAGCGGCAGTAAAACCTGCGGATTCCAGGGCTTTTATCCCTTCGATTGTCGTACCTGACGGTGATATAACCCTGCTTAAGGCTGCTGCAGGGTGCTCCCCGGTTTCCCGGAGCAGTTTTACGGCCCCATCCAGGGTGTCCAGGGAAATACTTAGGGATTTGGGATACGGTATGCCCGCATGGGTGCCGCCCAGGGCAAGGGCATGGATAAAGCTGAAAACATAGGCGATACCGGACCCGGAAAGACCGGTAAATGCAGCGAGCAGATATTCCGGCAGTTCATAGGGAGTTCCCACGGCCCCGGCTAAAGCAAGGGCATCGGTCCTGAAATCCTCATCCGTTTCCTCCGGCACTGCAGCAGCAACCGCCGAAGCCTGGACTTTAGCCGAAAGATTGGGCATGAAACGGATTACCTGCCGGGTGTGCAGTTTGTCCTGGAAATAGGAGATCGGCTTTCCTGCGGCTACGGAAATAATCCTGCAGTTCTCAGAGTAAGAAGAGGCTTCAGCACAGAATCTGTCTAAATCCTTGGGTTTGACAGCGATTATGATAATATCTGCGGCTGAAAACATTTCCTTAAAAGAATCAGCTATGACTGCGCCGATCTTCCTGGCTGTTTCCTGTTTTTCCTGTATTTTTTCCATCACTGTAAGCCGGACTTCCGGAAAACGGGCGCTGATACCTTCCCCTAAAGCTCCCCCCATATTGCCGAAACCGATAATTCCCACTGAAGAGACCATTCCTACCCCCAAATTAAATCAAGATAGCAAACTTTACCATGGGGGAACCGGAAAATCAAATGAGGCCGGGGAAATTCTGCTGCCGGAGAGCTTCATAAACCAAAAGAGCAGCGGCGTTGGAAAGGTTAAGGGACCGGGCTTCCTCCCGCATGGGAATACGAACGCATCGATCGGGAAATTTCTTAAGGAGAGGTTCCGGCAGACCATAAGTCTCTTTCCCGAAGATGAGGAAACAGTCCCGGGGATACTGCATATCAGAGTAGAGCCGTGAAGTTTTTTTCGTTACCAGCACAAAAGGTTTGTCCGAAAGTGTGCTGAAGAAAGCGTCAAAGCTGTCATGCACGGAAACATCAACTAAATCCCAGTAATCAAGGCCCGCGCGTTTCATGTATTTATCGTCAAGGGAAAACCCCAGGGGCTGAACAAGATGCAGGCAGGCGCCAACAGCGGCGCAGGTGCGGGCGATATTTCCTGTATTCTGGGGGATTTCCGGTTCTACAAGCACGACATGAAGGGGCATCAGCGGTCCTTAATCAGCTGGATTGAGCAGGTACGGACTGTATGTTTAACACCGAAGGGATGCCCCGGATACTCCGCTTTATCTTTTTAAAATCATCAGCCTTTTCCAGTTCCATGGTAAAGAATCCGGTCAGGCGCCCCTGGTCGTCCTCTTCAAGTTTTCCTTCGATAAGGTGCCCTTTGTACTTTCGGACCGCCCCTTCGATTTCGGAGAAAAGATCCGAGGTCATTTGAGCAGTCACCTTGAATCTATTGGTGGACCGGGGAGAGATGGTTTCCCATTCCACGGATACACTGCGGTCGCTGATTTCTTTAATATTCACAAGGTTTGGGCAGGATTTTTTATGCACAATTATCCCTCTGCCTCTGGAAATGTAACCGATAATATCGTCTCCTGTAGAAGGATTACAGCATTTCGCCAGGCGGATCATCATGTTTTTTTCTCCGCCTATTTTGAAAACCACTTTGGAAGAATCAACGACCCGTTTTACAATTTCTCCCGGTGAAAGAGGACTTTCTATGGGTGGTACCTCTTCCTCATCGATTTTTTTCTCTTCTTCCTTTTTCTTGGCAATAATGCTGCGGTCTAAAATTATGCTGTCATCATATTTATTGAGCCAGTGGCGGATTTTGCTTCGTGCTGATGATGTTTTCACAGATCTGAGCCAGTTGAGCCTGGGCCTGCCTTTGTTGGATGTAATAATCTCTATTACCTGGGTATTTTTCAAAGGCTTATTCAGGGGGATGATAACTCCGTCAGCTTTCGCGCCCACGCAGTGATGCCCTACCTCGGTATGAATGTGATAGGCAAAATCAATGGCTGTTGAGCCTCTGGGAAGTTCAATGATATGGCCTTTCGGTGTAAAGAGGTAGATTGAATCCTCAAGGAGTTCCCGCTTAATCTCATCGAGGAATTCGCCGGAATTTATTTTTATCCCGTTCCATGCCTTAAGCTTTGTAATAATTGCCAGGTCCTTGGGGTTTACTCTGTCCTTTGGTACACGGCTTTTATAGAGCCAGTGGGAGGCAATACCGTATTCAGCGATACGGTGCATCTGATAGGTGCGGATCTGGAGTTCAGCAGGTTTGCCTCCCTCTCCCATTACTGTAGTATGAAGGCTCTGGTATTTATTCGCTTTGGGCATTGCTATGTAGTCTTTGAACCTGCCTTCTATGGGGATCCAGTGTTTATGGATGATTCCAAGGAGGGTATAGCACTCGTTTTTTGTATTGCACATAACCCGGATACCGAAATAATCATAGATTTCTTCAAGACTTTTTTCACCTTTTTTCATCTTAAGATAGATGGAATAAAAATGTTTTGCTCTGGTAAAGACTTTTATCTTGATATGTTCTTTAGCTGCTTCCCGGTAAATCGTCTTTTCCATGTTCTTAAGATATTCAGCCCGTTCGCTTTTTTTCGCAATGAGAAAATCCTTGATCTGATAGTACGCCTTGGAATTCAGGTGTTTCAGGGAAAGGTCTTCAAGTTCAGCTTTAACCCAGGATATTCCGAGCCTGCCGGCCAGAGGGGCATAGATATCGAGACATTCCCTGGCAATGGTTTTCCGTTTTTCTTCTGGAAGATATTCCAGGGTCCTCATGTTGTGGAGTTTGTCGGCAAGTTTAATCAGGATGACCCGAATATCCTTAACCATGGCAAAAAGCATCTTTCGGATTGATTCAGCTTCCTGCATGGTTTTCGTCTGGGCTTTTAATATAGTGATTTTTGTGACGCCGTTGACAAGGGTATCCACCTGCCTTCCGAACCGCTTGCGCAAATCTGCCCTGGTGGTTTCCGTGTCTTCAATACTGTCGTGAAGGAGGGCGGCAATAATGCTGTCTGCGTCTATTCGGATATCAAGAAGAATTTCCGCGACCTGAACCGGATGGATAAAGTAAGGTTCTCCGCTTGCCCTTTTCTGAAGATGATGCAGTTCTTCGGACCACCTGGCTGCATCCATAATCCGCTTCTGTTCCTCTTCAGAGAAATAGGTGAGCTTATTTTCAAATTTCGCAATAAGATCCTGCATATTTTCAGGTCTCCGCTGCCCCCTTCCTGGCGGTTATAACCCTGTCTCTCCCGGCAAGGTCCTGTCTGATTAGTATATCAGTATATTTTTCCTTTTTCATAAGATTTTTTATTTCCTCCATTTGGGAGGATGCCCCTTCTATTAGAAGATAACCATTCGGCTCAAGAGAATCCATTGCTTCAGTAATAAGACGTTTTATTACATCCATGCCGCCGGGGCCTGCTTTCAGTGCATTTTCCGGTTCCGGCCAGCCTGCTGATTTCATTTCCATCACCTCATCTTCAGTGAGATAAGGAGGGTTTGCGCATATCATGTTGAATCTCCCCGGGACATTTTTCAGAAGATCGCTTTTATACCAGGTAATCTCATTACGGAGAAGGTTTCTGGCATTGAGGACAAATACTTCCAGGGCTGCGTCGGAAATATCTGAAGCGGTCACAAAAAGATCCTGCCTCTCGTGTTTAAGGGAAACAGCAATACATCCCGAACCGGTACATACATCATGGATACTCCGTATCCCCGGGTCGTTATCCGCCAGATTCAGGGCCGTCTCCACCAGGGTTTCCGTATCCGGTCTGGGGACCAGGACCCTGGGATCAACATAAAATTCAAGGCCGAAAAATTCTTTTTTCCGCCTTATATAGGAGACCGGCATACTTGAGAGCCTCAGGCTGATAAATTTCCGATACTGTTCCAATTCATTTTCAGACAGATGTTCCGGAAGCCGGGAAAAGAGTTTTTCCTTTGTCAGATTGAGGGCTTCTGCAAGAAGAACTGAGGCATCAAGATAGGGGGTTTCAATTTTCTTTTTGCTGAACTCCTGAAATCCGAAGTTTAATGCATCACGGACTGTCACACTATCAGCTCCCCTTCACGGATCAGGATTTTAAATACTGCTCCACAGATTTCACTTTTAATCCTTCGACAATTTCGTTCATGTCTCCTTCAAGGACAGCTTCAAGTCTGTACAGGGTTAGATTTATTCTGTGGTCAGTTACCCGGTTTTGGGGAAAATTATAGGTCCTGATCCGCTCCGACCGGTCTCCGGAACCGATCTGGTTTCTCCGGGTCTCAGCCCGCTCCTGCTGCCGCTTTTTCTCTTCGATTTCATAGAGCCTGGCCCTGAGGACTTTCAGTGCCTTGGCCTTATTTTTATGCTGAGATTTTTCGTCCTGACAGGTAACGACCAGTCCGGTAGGGGTATGGGTTATCCTTACGGCGGAGTCTGTGGTGTTGACGCTCTGGCCCCCGGGCCCGGAAGAACGGTATACGTCGATTTTTAAATCTTCAGGGCTGATATCGATATCTGTTTCTTCGGCTTCAGGCAGCACTGCTACAGTTACCGCAGAGGTGTGGATCCTGCCGCCGGATTCTGTTGTCGGAACCCGCTGGACCCGGTGGCCTCCGCTTTCATACCGGAGATTTTCGTATACATTTTTTCCGGTTATTGAGAAGATAATCTCTTTAAACCCGCCGATACCTGTCTCATTGGAAGAGAGTATTTCTATTTTCCATTTTTTTTCTTCAGAAAACCGGGAATACATCCGGAAAAGGTCAGCTGCAAAAAGAGCGGCTTCTTCACCACCGGTTCCGGCCCGGATTTCCATGATGATATTTTTCTTGTCTAAAGGGTCCTGAGGGATAAGCAGGAGGGTGAGTTTTTCTTCAAAATTTTCCGTGCGCTTTTCCAGATCGTCTATTTCATCTTTTGCCATCTCCTTCATTTCCGGGTCCTTTTCCTTTGAAAGCATTTCTCTGGCATCTTCGAGTTCTTTCTTTGCTTTTTTATACTCTTCAAAAACCTCTACAGTTTCACGGAGATGGGAATGCTCCTGCATCAGTTCTTTGTACCGTTTCGCGTCCTTCATGATATCCGGGTCACTTATCTGTTTTTCTACATCTTTATAGCGAAGTGCGACTTCTTCAAGTTTTTCCAGCATATTGATTTATTTCTCCTCAGAATTCCTCAGAATATATGAAGGAAAAGATAACAGAAACCGGTAAATCCTTCAATTGCGGGAAATTGAAAGTACAAAACCGATAACGCCGCTTGTAAGGGTTAAACCAAGGAAGAAGAAGAGTACTTCAGAGAGTACATCGAAATGCATCAGGATTTCCATGAATATGGTCCTCCCGCCTCCAAATATCAGAAGAAGAGTGATATTAAAAATGCAGAAGAGGAGCCAGAAAAGGGAGTTCTGAGTGTGAATTTTTGTTGTCTGTATATGTTCCATGATCCTGTCGGTAAAATTTCTTCCAGCAAGATACGCAGTCAGTTCTTCCTTCTCCTCACCGATATATTCTAAAGAGGGCAGGATTGCATCAATGCCGGTTTTTTCATTCGTATTCATATACAGCCAACCTTTCTTTTAATAAATTTTTCCCCCGGTAAATATGGGATTTTATCGTCCCTACAGGAAAACCTGTAATATTGGATATTTCCGGGTAGGTGAATCCTTCAAAATAATGGAGATTAAAAACAAGCTGATACCCCGGGGGCAGGACTTTCAATTCTTCCCGTATTTTCTCTTTGTATAACGAATCCAGAACCTTCTCTTCAGGAATATACGCATGTGAAGCGGTTTCCTCCGGGAGTTCACCTTCAAAGAGGGTCCGTTTTTTTATATGATATTTATTCACAGCAAGATTAAAGGCAAGACGGTAAATCCATGCAGCAAATGATCCTCTCCCTCTGTATGATCCTAGTCTTTCATAGACACGGATAAAGACTTCCTGGGAAAAATCTTCTGCGTCAGCAGGATTGGAAAAAAATTTCTTTCCCACGTAAAATACTCTTTCCTTATACCGGTCGATCAGTATCCGGAAACACTCTTTATCTCCGTTAAGAATAAAATCAATAAGAGAATTGTCGCTCTGTTCCAAACCTTTTATCTGCGTTTTTTCGTATATATGCCGTAATAGATCAGGATTCCTAAACCCGCAGAAGTCGGGATTATTCCGCTGAGAAGGGAGCTGTGCAGTCCGTTGTATAACGCATAAAATATGAGAAGCCCGAGTCCTATGAAAAACGCAACGATCCCAATCAGGAGAAGATTTTCGTAGGTTTTTGTCCTGTTCGGCTCCATTCCCTTTTCTATTATCAGCTTTTTCTTTTTGAAATCCCAGAGCAGATAAAAGAACAGGAGGATTGCACAAAAGGCAACAGCAACGATGGGCAGTATTGATAGAATGACTTGCGCCGGTACAGCAAGACCGAGATCAGGACCGGCTGATTGCAGTAAAATCATAACTCCTCCTTATTCTTTAGACAGCTGTCCTCAGTGAAAGGTTGCAGCTTATTTATCCGCTTTTTTTAGGCCGCATAAACCCGAAAAGGCTGCCGCATACCCCGCCTATAATATGGGCAAACTCGGATATATTATTGTCCTGCCGGAAGATACCGATTAATTCTCTGGCAAGAAACAAAATCACAACTAAGATAAACGTGAGAGGGATTTCTCCGGAGCGGATATTTGTAAATGAGACAAGGAGAATCATCATAAATACAATGCCGCTTGCACCCATCAGTCCTGTGGTGAACAGAAGTATATTAAGAATGCCCGTAATCAGGGCTGTCAAGACCATCATAAAAAAGATTGAAGGACTCCCGTATTTTTCTTCCAGAATGGGCCCAAGAAGAAGAATAAAAGAAAAATTTCCGAACAAATGGGCCCAGTTTTCATGACCTGCCGCATGAGTGAAGAGCCGGATATAGGAGAGTATGGCCGTTGAATCAAAGCCCCCTTTCCCGGGAACAGTGAAAAAGGAGTATATTATATTCGTTTTAAAAATTGAATCAAAACCGAGGATAATAGTGCTTATCAGTGCGAATGTTAATGTAACAGGTGCGTTATACCGTATTTTTATCATTTATTATTTCCTAATATAAGCCGGACCGGACAATGGTCCGATCCCATAATATCCTTGAGTATATCAGAAGATTTTATTTTCAAGGAAGAGGAATCATTTATACAGAAATAATCAATTCTCCATCCTATATCCTTTACCCTGGCATTAAATCTGTAGGACCACCAGGTGTAATGCCCCCCTTCTTCTGTGAATATACGGAAAGTGTCAAGAAAACCTGAATTCAAAAACCGGGTCATCCATTCCCGTTCTTCCGGGAGATATCCGGGATTTTTTTCATTCTGTTTGGGATTTTTCAGATCAATGGGCTTATGGGCAATATTGAAATCTCCGCAGATAACCACGTCCCTTCCGTGAGAGATGATTTCCATACATTTTTCCATTACTGCATTGCAGAAATCAATCTTGTAAGACAGCCGCGCCCCTTCAGCCTGGCTGTTGGGAAAATAGGCATTAATGAGGGTAAAAGACTCGTAGTCAAGGATGAGGGTCCTGCCTTCTTTGTCAAAATTTTCAGTACCGAGAAAGGACACATTGAGAGGGTCTGTTTTCGTGTATACAGCCACTCCGCTGTATCCTTTTTTTTCAGCGGAACTCCAGAAAACTTTGTATCCTTCAGGCTGGAGAAATTTCTGTGTCAGCTGATTAGGCTGGGCTTTTGTTTCCTGAACACAGAATATATCGGGCTGTACTGCGCGGAGCCATGAGAATCCGTCTTTTTTTTCCCATGCCCGGATACCGTTCACATTCCAGGAAATAATTGAAAGAGGTTTATTTTCCGGCATATAATTATTTTCCCTGAGCCAAGTATAACGTCAGGTTTACTAAATGGCCAGCATCTTTTCAGCAGAGGCCGGAAGAGAAATTCATACCGGAAGGGTTCGGTATATTATATATCTGCAGTCTGCTGATCAGGCCTATACTTGATTTAATTGTAAAGCCTGCTCCCCAGACTGAGTCATCATAGTCTATGTCCACATCTGAAAGCAGTTTAGACAGTTTTTCATTGAAAACAAAAGTAAGCTCTTCATGCTTTTTTTTAATATCATCGTCTGCGGGCTCATCCAGAGCCAAACCGAATTTTAAGCCGCCTCATCCATAGCCTAAATACTGTATTCTATACGCCTGTTTGCTC
>Ga0272441_10010331_pt1 | contig 14160 bp, 11 predicted proteins | sample SSMProp6N_FD_193582 | JGI IMG/M metagenome (GOLD analysis project Ga0272441, IMG submission 193582) | Marine sediment archaeal communities from Little Sippewissett salt marsh, Falmouth, MA, United States - SSM-Prop-6N | ecosystem: Environmental > Aquatic > Marine > Wetlands > Sediment ... | reverse complement strand
TGACTGTAAGGTGTGTTTCCGACATCCCCAGCGCCGCTTCAAGCGCGACAATGGCCACTTCCATCTGGTCAGGTGACGGTTCCTTGGTCGTTATTTTCTGGAGCCAGAGTCCCGGCTTGATGAGCATTTGGGTTAGTTTGTTGTCGCGGGTCTTTCCGGACAGCTTCAATAATTCGTACGAACCTCCCGCGACCAGCGGTAACAGCGAGAAATGCACGCCAAAACGCTCCAGCAGGGTTGGCGGTGCCCCGGTCACCACCGCAAAAATCGTGTCGGCTATGGCGTAAATCAAGATCGCGATCAACACCACGATCAGGATAAAACTGGTGCCGCATCGGGGGTGTAACGTGGTGTACTTGCCAACGTTATCGGTGGTCAGGTCTTCACCGTTTTCATAGGCATAAATCGACTTGTGCTCCGCGCCGTGATACTGAAACACTCGCTTGAATTCACCGAATTGTGAAATAACCCAAACATAAGCGATAAATATCATGACCCGAAAACCACCCGCAATAAGATTGAACGCCAGGGCGTCCTTGTCGACATGTAACAGCGAAGCAATTGCCAGCGGCAGGAAAAAGAACATCAAAATCCCGACCGCCAATGCGAATATCACTGTCCCCGCAAGAACCAAATTATTGCTCTTTTTCTCTTCCGGCTTGTACTCTTCACCCTTGACCGCCGCTTCTTCCTTTTCCATTTCCTTGAATGCGATATCCGCCGATATGTTCAGCGTCTTGATTCCCAGCACCATCATCTCAAAAAAAGTAACAACTCCGCGCAGGATGGGAATATTAAGAATTTTATGGCGTTTGCTGAGAGAAATATAATCTTCGGTTTTTACCATGATTTCCCCGGATGGGATCCGCACGGCGGTTGCCACGCGATCCTTGGAGCGCATCATGACACCCTCAATGACCGCCTGGCCGCCAACTGATAAGTCGGGCATGTATCAGAACCTCTCCACTTTTTGCTTTCAACGCAATTTGATTCGGAATGCTATCCAATCAAATATACGAATCGCTTTCACGGGGTTGTGGGAAAAAGTATACGAAAGGCCCGGAATGCGCTACTTGGATGCTTCTGATTTCTTCTGGTCTTTTTTATCCAGACCGTATTTTTTCCTGAAACGATCAACTCGTCCCGCCGTATCGATCAGCTTCTGTCGCCCGGTAAAGAACGGATGGCAGTTGGAGCAGATTTCAACCCTGATATCTTTAACTGTCGAGCGGGTCTTGATTACGTTGCCGCAATGACAGGTAATCGTCGTTTCGTAATACTCCGGATGAATTTTCTTTTTCACTTCATTCCTCTGAGTCGTTTCACGCTATTATTCCAAGCTTCCAAATATAATCAAAAGCCCTCCAAAGGCAAGCGAATTCGCGGCCTTTTTGTAAATCTTCAAACAATACGCATTTAATATGGTTTCCGGAAAACAAATATTCTGCTCGATGAGCGCCGCGTCAACCGCTTTTTGTCGAAATTCCCGTAGGTTTTAATCAGATCAATGCCGCTGACCGCCGCAAAAATCAGCAATTCCTTCAGCGTGTATTCCTTTTCGGAAATCCCGAACAGGCGATGTTGCCGGGTAACGGAATCGACCGCGTAGTCTCGGATGAGCTTGGTTCGCTCCGTGGGAAAATAAAGCTGATGGCGTTGGACTACCGATGGGTGCGAATGGTAAAACGGCTGTTTTTCGCGGTACCACCGGGTGTAGGTGGACCGGTCCTCATCGGTAAATCGCCACAGGTGAAGAAGAAAGATACCCCCTTTGACCAGCGAATTCGTGGCGCATTCAAACACCGCCTGGCTGTCTGCGGGCGAGCTGTGGCCGAGTTGCCCGCAGATAAGAAACGCCAGGTCAAAGTCTCCCTTATATGACATGCTGGTTATATCTTCCTGGACGAAATTTATGTGCAAGTGCCGTTCTATTGCTTTATTACGAGCCAGATCAAGCGGGTATCCGCCGATATCGTTGGCTGTTACCTCATAACCCTGTTCCGCCAGCGAGATCGCGTGCCGTCCTCCGCCGCAAGCCATGTCCAGCACCCGGGATTCCGGCGATTTGAGATGGGAGGCGATAAAGGAAACTTCTTTCTCAGTCGGAATATCCCAATCATGAACGACGTCATAAAACCGCCGGGAGAAGGCGTAATCCTCCCACGGCAGGTTCATTTCAAACGGTTGCGGGCGGGCGGCAGTCACCCCATCAATGGGATTCATCAAAGTCCTCCTGTCTTATTCATGTTTTGTATATCGGAAAATTCCCGCATTTTGTTAATATTTTGAACAGCAAAATAGGGGTGGGGGACTCACTCATAACCCGGGACGACCTTACGCCGTCCCGGCTGAGCAATAATATGCTTGATTGGCCTACTGATGGAGCGTAATCAACTCAGCGACCGGTTGGTTCCGCAACCGTTTTTTGACCGATTTCCCGTAATGTCAAGAAAAGAAAATAAAGTCGCTGTTTGAGATAAAATGCTCTGTCGATCTAGTCCCTGATATGGATCGCCAGGTTCAGCCCCAGTTGCCGGGCTGTGTCCAGTGAGTTGCGATCGTTACGAACTGCTCCCGCCTCCCAGCCGGAACCCGCGAAAATTACATTGCCGACATTTTCAACATTGATCCACTTGAAAAAACCGGCGATTACGGTTCGTGCACACTCGTATTTCTGGCGCGGCCCGCCGACCAGAACGATCCCGCCGCATCGCTTCTTTTCTATAATTCGCTTGAAATGATGTCCCGATGTTTCCGCAAAATCAGGCGGCCGCAGGCAGTTACACCGGTCGATAAACAGTTTCGATTGCGCCGAGACCGTGTCGAAATAGATGGGCGAACCAAACAGCACCACGTCGCAGTTAATCAGAAGATCATACACCGGGTAGAGGTCGTCATGATACAGGCAGTAATCCGGCTCCGGACTCACTCCGCAGGACTGGCAGGGCATGATGGCGTAATCATTGAGACGCACCGCGTGATGGGTCACCGGCTCGGACGCCTTTGCCGAAATCCCCTCGACAATGTGATTCAACAGAATTTCAGTCGAGCTGTGTTTGATCGGACTACCGTTCAGGCTCAGAATGGTCGGCATTCAATTCCTCCAACTGCTCGAGCCGATCATATAACTCCAGCAGAACGTCTTCGACCCGTTTTTTTTCTTTGGCCGCGGCGTCCAGTTTTTCCCAGTTGTTTTTGGGGATGTTATATTCCAGGTCTTGTTCCAGTCGTTCAAGAATTGTCTCATGATCCTGGATTTTGGATCGCACCGATTGCAACTCCTTTTTCAGCCGCCCCCTCTGCCTGGAAAGCCGCTTGAATTCTTCATATTCGTGAATCTTCGACGGATCGGCCGCCTTCCTTTCAGTCGGCGTTTCGCGCTCCGCCTTTTTTTCGGTATAATATGAATAATTGCCCAGGTATACGCTTGCGGTGCCGTTCTCAACGGCAATGATTCTCGTTACGATTTTATCTAAAAAATATCGATCATGACTGACAATCAGGCTGGTCCCGTTGTAATTCAAAAGGCCCTCTTCCAGCGCCTGCCGCGAATCAATATCAAGATGATTGGTCGGCTCGTCGAAAATCAGGAAGTTAACCGGCAAAAACAGCAGTTTGGCCAGCGCCAGTTTGGTCTTCTCACCCCCCGAAAGAACCCCGATGCGCTTGAACACGTCCTCACCCCGAAACCCATACCGCGCCAGGTAACTGCGCAGACGTCCGGGGAGCGCCAGCGGGTCAACCAGCCAGAGTTCGTCGAGAACCGTGTTATTGTCATCGAGGTCGGACAGTTCCTGATCGAAATAACCCACCTCGACCTTGTTGCCGATGCGGATCTCTCCGTCAACCTGTTCCAACTCACCCAGCAGGGTTTTCAGAATCGTGGTTTTGCCGGCGCCGTTGGGGCCGATCAATCCGATTCGCTCATCCCGGTACAGGTTGAATGAAACGTCGTCAACCAGGCGCTGATGTCCGTAGCCGAAAGCGGCGTTTTCCACTGCCAGCACCAGGTTGTGTGAACGACCCGAAGAGTCAATCGAAATCGAGGGCGCCGCATTATCGGCCTCGGGGCCGTCAATCCGTTTCAGTTTCGCCAGGTATCGGCGGCGAGATTGCGCCTGTTTGGTTTTCTGCCCGGCGATATTGCGGCGAATGAAATCCTCTATCCGTGCGATTTCCTCTTGCTGATGACGCACCTGGTGTTCCAGCAGATGGCGGCGTTGCTCGCGCTCCATCAAGTATTGCTCGAAACCGTTGTGAAATTGCTCGATTTTGCGCCCGTTCAACTCCCACACCTTCTCAACCGTATTGCCCAAAAAAGCGCGGTCGTGAGAGACAATGACATATGCCTTGTCCAGTCCGGTCAGGTATTCCTCCAGCCAGATCGTGGAATCGATATCGAGATGGTTGGTCGGCTCGTCCAGTAACAACAGGTTGCCCTTGCCGGCCAGCACTCGCGCCAGTGAAGCCCGGTTCTTTTCCCCGCCGGAAAATGCCGACAGTTTGTTATGGAAACGATTCTCCGTAAAACCCAGACCGATCAGGATGAGTTTAACCTCGGCTTCGTAGGCATAACCGCCGTCCGTTTCAAAACGATGTTGCAAATCACCCAGGGTGTCAATCAGTTTATCCGAATCGGGAGACTGCGCCAGCTCACGCTCCACGGCTTCGATTTGTTCCCGAAGTTCCAGCAGGTCGGCGCGGGCGGATGTGACGTAGTCAAAAAGTGACAGCTCCACGTGATGGGCCAATTCCTGCTCAACATAGGATATTTCACAACCTTTGGCACGAACGACATGGCCGGAATCGGGAAGAGCACGCCCCGCCATGATATCAAACAGGGTTGTTTTGCCAATTCCGTTAGGCCCGACCAGCCCCACCCGATCATGTTCGTTGAGCGAGAAGGAGAGCCGGTCAAACAACAGCCGGTCTTCATATTGCCGTGTGATATTTTCGCCGGAGATGAGTGTCATGATTCTTCAGGTTTGATTTCGCCTTCACGGGATAATAGCATTTCCACCGCCATGATGACAATCGCGATCCATAGGAATATCTTCCATAACTCCCGGCCGAATCGTGCCTGACCGATAATCGACGCGGTCGCGGTCTCATAGGGAATTGTCCTGATATCGTCAAGCCCGAGCGCGGAGGCCAGCCGGTCGATGTCGGTCGCGCCCAGATCGCTTTCGATGGCGGCAACATTGACGGGGAAAAGATCAACCCGCCGTCCGCCATAAAGCAGTTGATAAATGCCGGGAATATCAACCGGTCGGCAGTCGAATTGCATTTGTCCGGATTCTTCAACACCCGTGATAGCGTAGGATTGATTACCGGGCGTGATCAAATCCACCGTGCCGAAGCCGATATCTCTGCCGCTTATCGAACGCATGACGTTTTTGCCGACATAGTTTTCCATCTCGTAGGCCGATGCGGTTCCGGCCAGGTATTCGATCGTCCGTATCATCAGTGGGACAAAGAAAGAATGCCCTGAAATATCAGAATAACGGGGAATGATCGGTGCCGTGAGCATTGCCATCCGGCCCAGCCCATGTTCCACCTCCACCAGTGCCGGGGCGTTGTTCGTGAAAAAGCACAGGTCGCGATTACCCTGACCGTCCTCGATTTTGGGCAGGGCATAATATTTCAGCGTCGGACCGTCATCGGTACCGAAGGGAGTAAAGGCCTTGAAAATCGGGTGCGTAAAATCAAAACGATTGACCGAATAATAACCCGCCCCGGAAAATGATGTCGGCGGTGGTGCGGTCAGCCGGATATCGAAATACTCGGAAAAATAACGGTTGTAATATTCCGGCTCGGTTCTCCCGCCAAGAATGAACAGCAAACCGCCGCCGTTGTCGACATAGTGCAACAACTGCGAGGTCTCGGTGATCCCCAGTGACGTGATGCCGGAGAGAATAATCGCATCGTAATCATGCATGCTCACGCTGGTAAATTGCTCGGGGGTGACGGTCTTGACCGTCCAGGAGCGGGCGACTTCATCCGATGGCACCAGGGCCAGTCGAATCAGCGCTCCGCCGCCGTCACCGTCGACAATCATCACCGTAAACCGATCCGGAATATAAAATGAAAAATAAGACCGATTATCAGGTGCAAAGCCATCGTCGGCGATTTCAATTCGCCCGGAGTGATACCCCGGGGAGTGAACCGCGTGTTTGAACGTGACACTTTCGCGGCCCATCGCATCAAGTTTGAACTCACTCTGCATGACCCGCGTCCCGTCGACAAAAAGCGATGCCAGCAGTTCCGATTTGGTGCGGTTGTCGTAATTTTGTGTCTCGGCGCGAACCGTGAAATCAACGCCGACTTCAATCAGCTGATCGCCCAGGTCGACATTGATTACGCCGCAATTGCCATCGGTTTCCAGCGGCAGATCGACCACGTAAACCGTAATGTCACCGGCGGTCGAATCAACACTCTCCGGGAGCGATCCCGCCTGGCGATCACTGATAATGTACAATTCCTTGTTGAGATTTTTGGCCGATCCAAGCAGTTCGACCGCCTTGTTGTAAGCATCCGCGAGATCGCCCGTCTCATACCCGGTAGTAACCTCAGCCAACACATCTTCAGCGATATCCCTGCTGAAAAAGCGCTCGCCCGCTGGGAAAGCGGCTTGCCGATCGAACGGAATCAGGATCAACTCGTCGGCCTCACCGAAATTGGAAAGAACCTCCTCGGCCTTTTTCTTCGCCAGATCAAATAACCGCCCGTCTTTTACCTGCCGTTGCATGGAGGCCGAGCGATCCAGCAGAATCACCGCTGACACCCCGGCATGCGAACCGATATATCCGCCCCTCGTCGCCGGGCGCGCAAAGGCCAGCACCGCCGCCAGCACAATCAGCATGCGCAACAATAATAGCAGTAACTGCCGTATCTTGATTCGGCGGACCTGGCGCTTTTGCATTTGCTTGAGGTGGCGAATTGATGAAAATTCAACCACCTGGACGCGACGGCGGGAAAAGAGATGAATCAACAGGGGAATTAAAGCCGCCGCGGCCGCCAGTAATACCGCGGAATTGAGAAAGTTAAACATGCCGGTTTCGCTTTGCGTTAGTTACGGTACGGGTGATCGATATAATGTATGCACAAATCACGTTGATATGCCGCAATCTGGCTGTTCAATGCCTCGCGATAGTACGTCAGGGCCTGTTCCCGATCACCGAGTGCATCGTGCAACTGCCCGAGTCGCAGGAGGACCTCTCCGAGTAAAAGCGCGCGAGTTTCAATGAAATGTGCCGTCTCCAGAAAAGTTTGCGCCTGTGGATAATCACGCAGTCCCAGCGCGGCAATGCCTCCACGCAGATAGTGCACCGGGTCCGGCTGACTCTGCTCGATAATCTTGTTCGTCCAGTACAGGGCATCGGCATAATAATTATCCGCGGCCGCCGAATCATGACCGGGGCCTCCGGCACCGGTCAACTCGCCGAGCTGGAGCAGAAAAACCGCCTTTTCCGCGATCGAGGTCTCCCGCCCGAAATACAAACGAGTCATTGCCAGCGCCCCGGTGGTATCGCCCTGGATAGCGAGAGTCCGGGCTTTCATCAACGGTGCCGATACAAAGGTTGTGTCCAGTGCATACGCCGAATCGAATGCCGCCAGCGCCGCATCATAATTGCCATTGGCCATATTCAGGTTGCCCAGAATCTGGAAATACATTGGCCGGGAAGTATCGGTTGCTACCAGTAGTTGATATCCCTCGATAGCCCGGTAATAATCCCCGCTCTGATAATAGAGCGGAGACAGCTTGGTCCAGGTGCTCACCGAGTCGGACCGATCGCTGTCATAGGCTTGCATTTTCTCGAGATAATGCTGTTGGGTGGAGCGGCGCAACAAAGCGCCCGCCCGAGCCGCGTAAAAGTCAAACATGTCGCGCGTTACCGAAATGGTGTCGACATACTCACGCCATTCGGACTGCACCGAATCCAGTGACATCTCAAAAATCGTGGTGAAGCTTCGGGCAATGGTCAGATCATCCGCCTGTTCATACCATTGCCTGACTTTGTTAATTCCGTGAGAGTCTGCGAGAAACCTGATAAATGATGCCGCGGCAAGTTCCGCCGCCTGCGGGTCGGTGGCGTAATATCCCGCCGTGGTTAATAGGTCGTGAAGATCGGGAAGCCGCCCCTCCTGTGCCAGGATTTTGGTCTCATATGGAGTAAATTCAAAATAACCCGCCAGTCCCTCGACAATCAGCGGTGGGGAATATCCCCACAATCGCAACAGCTTCATCATGTTGGTCAGAATGGCATCGCACGAGATAAATTTATGGCCGTAAAGCGTGTAAATCGAAGCACGCCCCGGATCGATCGCATAACCGAACCGATCGTCCCAATGCACCGTCCTGACCGGGCAGGGGCAAAGGTAATAGGTGACTTTGCCGGGAGCCGTAATGTCCAGCGCATTGCGGAATCGAACGTACTCCGCCTCGAGATAATCCCGGGTCTGTTTCCAGTTGAAATCCGCCAGTGCTCCCTCAATAAAATAAAAATCAAAATTCGCCGACGGGTTGGTGATAAACTGACCTGCCACGGTGGGATTGTATGGGCAGGAAATGGTATCGATTACCACAGGTCGTCGCGGGCTGATCAGCACCTGGTAAACCGATCCGTTCTTTCCGGGAATGTCTTCCAGGCGTGCCGGAAGATTATATTCGATACGGTGACGGCGGGCCAGGGTGTACGGCTTTTGTCCGATGGTGACCAGATGGCAGTCGAAATTCACGAATGGTGAGTCGATTGCCGTGACATTCAACTCCAGGCTGAAGTTGACCTGAAACGAATTGAGTTGCGCGCCAAGCGAGGCTTGCAACGTGTCGCGCATAACTTCATAGTAGTTGTCGATCAGGGGCGGTTTCTGCCGCACGATCAATTCGAATTCCACACCGTTATAATCATCACCGAACGCATTCAGCGCGGTCGCCAGCAGAATAAATAACATGCCGGCATATCTAAATACTGTCTTATTCATTATCTCACCACGTCCAATCGTTTCACACTTCCGCTTTATTCTCAAGTATTATACGATGATCGTTCAGGATCGGTGCCACCGGGATGGTATCCGTCTTCGCCGCGAATACCACGTCCTCACCCATGCCGTGTTCGATCAAGTATCGACCGTGTGCACCGTTCGCAACCGCTTCCGACAGCTTGTCCCGGTTATGATCGTAAAACAGCCGGGCCAGCACTGCCGCGTCATTGCAGGTCGGCTTCGAACCGAGACGATGTTCGAGCCGGTCAATCAGCATCCCGCCGCAAAGGGTGTCCTCGGGAGAAAAATCCCCCTCGGTCCCGGCGCAGAGAATGACCAGGTCACGAGCTTCAGCCGCTACCCGGTCGACCACCGCCGCAATATTCACGAACGCGCCGGTAACAGCCAGCGGGGATTTGGCCGCCCGCGCATACAGCCGGGTACCGTTGGTTGTGGTCATGACAATAATCCTGTCTTTGACCATATCCGCTGTGAATTCCCGCGGAGAATTGCCCAGGTCAAACCCGTCAATCTTAAATCCCTTTCTCTCACCGGCCAGCAGGGCGTTTTGGGAGCCTAATTGCTCTCGTAACTGCGCCGCCTCGCCCGGTTCTTCAACCGGGATAACCGACGATGCGCCGGCTTGCAGAGCCTGACAGATAGACGTCGACGCCCGCAGGATGTCTATTAAAACCAGCGTCTTATCCACCAAATGAATCTCCCCGGTCATGCCGGGGAGAAAATATAAATCAATGTGCATCAGCGGTGGCTTGCCTCTTTATAAAAGGGTGGTTTGACAACGACCGCCGGAAAAGTGCGATTGCGGACTTTCACCGCAACCTGATTGCCGATCTTGGTCATTTTACGGGGAAGATACCCCATTGCAATCGGCTTTTCCAGTGACGGTGAAAACGTCCCCGAGGTCACCTTGCCGACCGTTTCACCGTCGACCACCAGTTCATACCCGGTGCGGGGGAAGGCCTTGCCCTCCAGCTCCAGGCAGATCAGGCGTCGCGACGGTTTCTCGGCCTTTTGTTTTTCGATGATGGCCTTGCCGACAAAGTCGCCCTTGTCGAGCTTGACTATCCAGGCCAGCCCCGCCTCGATTGGTGAAGTGGTCTGGTCGATGTCGTTGCCATAGAGCGACATCTTCATCTCCAGCCTCAACGAATCACGCGCCCCCAGCCCGATCAGCTTCATGTCATACTTCATCCCGGCCTCGCTGGCGATCTTCCAGAGATCGTCAGCCAGCGCGTTCGGAACATACAACTCGAAACCGTCCTCGCCGGTGTATCCCGTTCGCGACAGCAGAATCTCATGTCCCCCGATCGGCACCACCGCACTATTATAGTACGGCATCGCCTCGAAGTCATACTCCGCCATCGTTTCCAGAACCTTTTGCGCGTTGGGCCCCTGGATTGCCAGCAGCCCGTACTCGTCGGAACGATCAATCAACTCCGCGCCGTCGATCAGGTGGGATTTCAGCCACTCGTAGTCCTTGGCGATATTGGAGGCATTGACAATCATCATGTACTGATCCGCCAGTCGATAGACCAGCAAATCATCGACAATGCCGCCGTTGTCATAACACATGCACGAGTACTGAATCTGCCCGACCTCGAGCGTCGAGGCGTCGTTGGTCGTCATCTTCTGGATAAAATCCAGCGCCTTCGGGCCGCTGATGAAAAACTCTCCCATGTGGGAGAGATCGAACATCCCCACGTTCTTGCGGACCGCGAGATGTTCCTCGGTGATGCCGGTATATTGAATCGGCATCTTGTAACCGGCGAACGGGACGATTTTCGCCCCGGCCGCCACGTTATATGTATGAAAGGGAGTCTCTTTCAGCGCCGACGCTGATTCCAGCTCCTCCATGTCATTTACCTCCAGCACGGGTGTAATTAAGTAATCCGCCGGCGATGATAATATCACGCTGGCGTTTGGTTAAATGGTCAATCTTGAGTGTGTACGTCTGGCCGTTGGTTTTGTTGGTAACCGTCACGGTCGGACTGCCCGCCACGGCATTCTTGATATCCGGCAATGCCAGTTGGTCGCCCTGGTTGATCTTGTCATAGTCGGCCGGATCGGCGAATACCGCCGGAAGAATACCGAAATTGATTAAATTGGCCAGGTGAATCCGCGCGAACGATTTCACCGCAACCATCTTCAATCCCAGATACATCGGCGCCAGTGCGGCATGTTCCCGCGAGGAACCCTGCCCGTAATTCTCACCGCCGACAATGAAGCCGCCACCTTTTTCTTTGGCGCGTTTCGCGAATTCAGGATCAACCTGATAGTACACAAATTCTGAAATTTTGGGAATGTTCGAACGCAACGGCAACACCTTCGCACCCGCCGGCATGATATGGTCGGTCGTGATATTGTCCTCGACCTTCAACAGCACCTCACCATCAATCGCATCAGCTATGGCCTTGTTCAATGGAAGCGGGGCGATATTCGGACCGCGCTTGATTTCCACCTTGGCCGGGGTTTTCGATGGCGCAATGATGCCGGAATCGTCGATTTTGATCGTTTTGGGAAGCACTATCCGCGGGTGCTTGCCCAGCTTGCGCGGATCGGTCAGCTTGCCGTTGATCGCCGCCGCCACACACACCTCGGCGCTGGCCAGGTATACCCCCGCGCTCTTGGTGCCGGAGCGTCCCGGGAAATTGCGGTTGAACGACCGCACCGAAACCGCGTCCGTCGACGGTGCCTGACCCATCCCGATACACGGGCCGCACCCGGACTCGATAATCCGTGCCCCGGCTGAAATAATATCCGTCAGCGCACCGTTGGCCGCAATCGCCTCGAACACCTGCTTGGACCCGGGGCTGATCGTCATCGACACATCAGGATGCACCTTCTTGCCCTTGAGCAGTTTCGCCGTCATCATCAAATCGGCCAGCGAGGAATTCGTGCAACTGCCGACACACACCTGGTTGACTTTAATATTCTTGAGTTTCTTGACCTCGATTACATTGTCCGGCGAATGCGGCTGAGCCACCAGCGGCTCCAGCTTGTCCAGGTCGATTTCCACCACCCGCGCATACTCCGCGTCCGGGTCAGCTTCCAGCTTGTGATATGCCTTGACCCGTTTCTGCAGTTTCAAAAAGTCTTTGGTGCGCTCATCGGTGGGGAAGACCGACGTCGTCGCGCCCAGTTCCGCGCCCATATTGGTAATCGTCGCGCGCTGCGGCACACTCAGCGATGCCACCCCCGGGCCGCCGTATTCGATCACCTTGCCGACCCCGCCCTTGACTGTCAAGATGCGCAATACTTCGAGTATGATATCTTTAGCCGCTACAAACGGTTTGAGTTTGCCTTTGAGCCGAACATTAATCACTTCCGGCATTTTTAGATAGAACGGGCCGCCGCCCATCGCTACTGCCACATCGAGGCCGCCCGCACCCATCGCGATCATCCCGATCCCGCCGCCGGTGGGGGTATGCGAATCCGAGCCGAGCAATGTCTTGCCGGGCACCCCGAACCGTTCCAAATGCACCTGGTGGCAGATTCCGTTGCCGGGACGCGAGAAAAAGATGCCGTATTTCGATGCCACCGTCTGTAAATACTGGTGGTCGTCGGCGTTTTCAAAGCCGGATTGAAGCATATTATGGTCGACATACGACACCGACAGCTCGGTCTTGACCTTGTTCAAACCCAGCGCTTCGAACTGCAGGTATGCCATTGTCCCGGTGGCATCCTGGGTCAGGGTTTGATCGATTTTTATCGCGATATCCTCGCCGGGATTCATCTCTCCTGAGATGAGGTGATCTGAGATGATTTTTTGGGTTAGGTTCAGGCCCATGAGCAAACTCCTTCCTTTGCGCAATTTATCCAGAATCTATTAAGAAAACACACCACCGCCAAAAGTCAATGGTTTATTTGAGTTATACGAATTGAGGGGAGAGGAGGGTAGAGAGATTCTTTACATCAGAATCCCGTATGGTCACATGATTGATGAATCAACCACAAGACCCTGCATCTCAAAAAAGCCGCTTAAAAAACTAACCGAAGAGGCATATGACTGCCATTTTATTGTACTGCTCCCTTTTAGTCAAGCACATTTTAAGAGGGTATTCCGGCTGAATTTATATTCTTTTTCGACGTGATTCGGCGGTCTGTATCCCAGTGCCGAATGCAGATAACTTTCGTTATATTCATCAATCCATTTATCCAAAGCAGATTTAATTTCGGTTTCGCCGTGCCACTCCCGTAGCCAGAGCAGTTCCTCTTTCATCGTCCGCATCATCCGCTCCGTGTCGGCGTTTCCTTTCGGGTTGTTGTAGCTGGTAAAGGCCTGATGGATGCCAAGCTGTGAACAGACTTTCATGAAACTTGTCGAGGTCGGCTGAGAACCGTTATCCGACATCAGATGAAGACGATGTTCCCTGACTCCATCAGGAAACTGACGATTCAGTCCCTTGTCAAGGGCATCAAGCCAGTGACAACTCTTGGCCTGCGCTCCCGAATAATGACCGACGACCTTCTTGGTATACCAATCCAGAACAAGAACAATATACACCCACCCCGATTCCGTCATCACCTTCGTCATGTCAATACCCCACCATTGATCGGGCCGATTCGGACGTGGTTTCTTCCTGTCCGACAATCGCTTGGGCTTAAGCTTATGGTTCGGCTTGACTGTCAAATTGTGCTCTTTCATCAGACGATAAACACGCTTCTTGTTAACCGCCAAACCATCAACATAGTGCAGATACGCCCATACCCGACGGTAACCCCAGAAGGGATGATCGCTTTTGATCTGACGAATACGCTCCAATACCGCCTCGTTACGCTTCGCTACCGATAACGATGCCCGTCTCATTCGTCCTCTTCCTCGAGTTTTTTTAACTCAAAGGTGACCGCTCCAAGTGTCCGCTCCAGGTGCGCTATCCGTGACTTCAAACGCCTCTCACGACCAGGATGACAATCATTCTCAAAGGCTCGGTGGGATTCCGATAAAAACCGATCCCGCCAGAGATAATACTGATTCTGACTGATTTGATATTCTGAGCAAAGCTCCGAAACAGAACGACCTTTCAAACCCTCAAGAACTATCTTCGTCTTGGTCTTGCTGTCCCATGTGCGTCGTTTCATTGCTGAATCCTCCATTTGAATCCAGCCATAAAATAATCTCTTAACAAAAACTGTCAACTAATGGGGAGCAGTATA
>Ga0272441_10010330_pt1 | contig 14160 bp, 21 predicted proteins | sample SSMProp6N_FD_193582 | JGI IMG/M metagenome (GOLD analysis project Ga0272441, IMG submission 193582) | Marine sediment archaeal communities from Little Sippewissett salt marsh, Falmouth, MA, United States - SSM-Prop-6N | ecosystem: Environmental > Aquatic > Marine > Wetlands > Sediment ... | reverse complement strand
GAGATCGATATAGGCCACAGCCCCGCCGCTTGACGGCTCGATGGCAACAACCTGTCCGCTAAGTGTTCCGAGGATCTTGCCATCAGCGTCCAGAACGGTAGGATCGACATCATCGAGGTTGACGAGCTTGCGCTCTTCAGCCAGGTCCTGAATCAAAGTGCCGACCGTGGCAGATGCTGGGTCCCTCTTGTAGACCATCAGACCGCCGCCGATGGGGACAAGCCTCACTCCGATGTCGGCGAGATCGTCGATGAACTCTATGCCTGCCGCTGCCGCCTCAGAGCCAGATTCATTGAAGATGCGCGGACGTCCAGTGATCCTACCTGAAGAGTCGATGCTCTGAAAAACGCTTCCGGCAATTTCGAAATCCATTGGGATTCCGAGGATTGTTCCAACTGCTGTTTCGGCGAGTCCAAGCCCGTCGTCAACAGAAGAAATGGCTGTGTCATCGTTCATCCGTTCCGTTTTGAGCTGTGCCATTATCCTGGCTCCTGAGCGTACTTGGGTTCAGATGTTGACATCATGCTTGCGTTGATGCTGACCCTCATCAGCTCTCTTTCGGCAAGGGTTTCGAAAACAGGAATCCTGTCGTCTTCCATCATATACGAAACCGCGTACGCCGCAGCCCTGTAGATGACTGCCTGACCACCATAGGTGAGCCACCCATTCGTGCCAGACTCTGCGTATGCAGGTCTACCCTTGATTTCGAATCTGAATGCAGTACCAGTAGGCGGGATCGGCCTGAAGAATAAGCTGTACCCAAGAACAGCAACAGCAGTCGGGGCCTCGCTCTCTTCGTCGCCGAATGTCTCAATCAGCTCCTGGTAGTTCCATGCCGGGATCGCCTTCCACTCGTCGTCTTCGGTGCGGTAATACGACATGGCAAGCCACGAGAAAACGTACTCACGCTTGCCAAGGCTGTCCAGCGGAATTGAGCCGATCTGCTCTGGATCTTCTGGCGTGTCATCTGGAAGAGAATACTCATAGCTGATGACGTACCTGTCAAACCACAAATCAGTTTCTTCTGACAGAGCTTGACAGGCTTGGTTGAGATGAGCATAGGCGACAGCCGTTGGGTATCGTTTCACCGAGACGTCGAGTAGACTCCTGAGCCTTTCTTCAGCCGTCACCATGTCCATGACTTACCCTCCCATGAGAGCCTTGATGATCTCAGCTTTCTTCAGCCCTTCCCACTTGACTCCCTGCGTGGCAGCGATGCCCCTGAGCTCTGGGACGGTCATGTCCTTGAGGTCATTCAAGCCGTACCTCTTTCCGGGGACTGCGCTCTTGATCTCGTCCTCTGAGCAATCGTCCTCTTGGGGACCATCGACGAGCTTGATGTAGCCGGTCTTGAACGACTTCGAATTCTCGATTGTCTCCTGAATCTCTTCGTCTTCGGTTGCGAATCCCTCGCAGACAAAGACTCGCTTGCCGAGTCCAACGGGGAAATTCCTTCCCCTTCCGGGCCGGATACATGTGTAGTGTTTCAGTGCCATGTTTTCTCCCTGTCAGAGTCTGACAAAGACCGGGGGGCCGAAGCCCCCCGGCCAGGCGATAGTTTACGTTCCGAGCGAGCTGATCCCGTACCACGCAGCGTGGCACTCGGGCAGAGCCAAGCGAAGACCGCACTCCGCGAGGAAGTGCCCCTTCTGCTGGTCATAGCCCGGACCCTGACTGTTGTCCTTCCACTTCACATCGCGGTTCCGAAGGTAGACGTACTCGACGTACTTCGGATCGATGATGTAGCAGTGGTCAGTGTACTCAGCAGATTCGGCCATCAGAGGATGGGGAATCAGACCAAGCTCACCGAACGGGCAAGTGAGCGTGCGAACGTTCAGACCGTAGGTCTGAGTCTTCGGAAGCGGTGCGTTGAAGTTGAAGACGGTATTGTCGCGCACCAACTTGTTGATGTAGTTGAGAGCGGTGTAGCCGATGAGGGCCATTTTCTTCTTCGAGCCATACGTGAACACGGTCTGGAGTTCATTCTCCAGCATGTCGATGGTGATCGACGACATGTCAGTCGAGTAACCGGCTGCGTCGATCAGCTCGTAGAAGCCACCAGTCGTGCGGAACGGCTTGCCGTTGGCTCCGGTCGTCTCATGCTGAATGCCCCAAAGGAAAGACGACTCCATCTTGATCATGAGTCGTTCCAGGGCTTCAGCCTTGAGCTGCGTCCAGGACTTGAACGGACGCATATCGGTTTCCTTGGCAGTGCCGGTGATGTCTGCCGAATCCTTGAAGATCTGGCAGAAGTTCTCGATGACAGACGCACGACGGCTGACGGCCTCTGGCGCGTCAGTACCCTCAGCGTAGGCATCGCCAACCCACCGCCACACGTCGTTGACGGCAGAGTTGATACCAGTACCAACGCCCCATCCACGCTCGCCAGCAGTGAAGTTGTTGGCTGTGCGCGCAGTGACTCGCACGATCTCTCCCGTGCGCTCGTTCTTGAGGAAGTCACCGATCTTGATGCCGTCGCCAGTGCCGTCAACCACCTCGAAAACGAGAGTGACATCAGGATCGGCCTGAGCATCGGTCTGTGTCCACGCCATCATGGGCAGACGCCACTCGTAGATGCGGAACTGCGGATCCTTTACGGACGATGACGGCACCATCGAAAGGAACTTGGTGAAAGGCGTCGGGGTGTCCTGGAACAGCTTGAACGCAGTTTGACGATAGTCGAGTTCTCGAAGCTCAGGGTCTGACCAGTCGCCTGACCCCTGCATCCCAAACTCGGTAGTTGCTGCAAGAATCTCACTCATTGCTTTATCCCTTCATCGGGAAGCTGACTAGAACCTCGAACGCGATTTGATGTAGTCATCCGCGAACTGAGCTGCCTCAGACAACGGCGGCCCACCACCTGGCGAACTGGAACCGCGAGAAGCGGCACCAGAGCCAGCCATATCAGAGCCTGCCTTCGGCTTTGGACGAGATTTGACACCATCTCCGGTCACCGCAACATAGGCAGCGAACGCGCCACGGATGTCATCCGAGGTAAGGTCGCTGAGGTTCTTTGTTGCGATGTGTCCCATGATGGGGTTTTTCTCGTCGATGGCCCAGTCAATGAAGCGTCCTCTGACGCTTTCATCGGATAGAGCTGGCATCTGTTTGGCGACGTCGTCCATTAACGACTCAACCGTGCTTTGAGCTTCGGCTTGTCCGCGTTCGAACTTCTGCATCCCTACGAATTCCATGACCTCGTTGATCTGCTTCGTCAAATCTGAGACCTGGAGGATCGTGCCATACAGACCGATTGCGCCAGACTGGAACCTGTTCTCAAGCTGAACGGCCACATCCGGATAGGTAATCAGGAAGTCCTTCTCGAACGCCCCCTGCTCAGCAAGTTGAGTGAGCGCGGGGAGATATTCGTTTCGAAGATCCTGAGCCGCCTGCTCCGGTGACTTCTGCGGTTGAGTTACCGTCGCTTCCTGTTGCCGTTTCTCTTGGGCCTCTTTCCAAGCCGCAAGCTCATCCAGCTTCGGCTTCATCTCCTGGTACTTCTCCATGTGGACAAGTCCCTGGTGAGCGTGCGTGAAAAGAAGTTCTGTTAGTCCTGCTTCCTCAAGTTGTGAAATCGTGGCCCTTTTGCCACGCAACTCCCCATACGACGCCAAGTCCGGCACCGCATAGGTTTTGGGTTCTGGCGGCTGATCTTCCCCCTCTACCGGCTCTGATGGCTGTTCGGGCTCTTCTGTGCTCTCTTCCACATCGACAGGCTCCTGATCGTCTGGTTTGGCGTCGTCAGGAGGGTCTTCCGTTCCGGTGCGGGATTGAACATAGTCTCGCTCGAACTCGGCTGCATCATTCACCAAGTCGTTAGGAGTCTGTTCTTGTGTGCCGTCCTTCGTTACATCTGCCATCTTTCCTCCTTGCGGTCCCGATTACAGGTCACCGCTGTGTTGATCATGCGGTTGGGATTGCTCCTCCGCTTGTCTTTGCAGCTCTTCCGCTGCCTGACGCCATCGTGACTCCTCTTCCTCGTACTGGAAGATAAAGTTGATGTCTTCGAAAAACTCGCCTGCATTCGACTGCAACTGGCCGAGAATGAACACCGCAACATCCGATGTGTGTTTGAGTGGACTGTACTGGAAGACATCATCCAGCCAATGCTGGATTGTCTTGAATGCCTTCCTGACAAACTCCTGGTTCTGAAGATGCGAGTTGGCCTCGTAGTAGCGATCTCGATTCTCATCGAGCCATCCTCGCATATCAGTCAGTGTGTTTTCCATCTCTTCGTTCATCATGCCCCCTATACGGCGACCATGTCGCCCTGTCTCGTCGCCTCTTCCAGCGCAACGTTGTCCATCACCTGTGGGTTAAACCCGCCCACATGACCTGGACCCATGTTCGGAGCACCGCCCTGCTGCGGGGGTGGCACCTGACCCGGCATCTGTCCTGTTGGCATAGCGTTCAAGTAGAACTGATCGAAGTGACTGATACCAGACGCCTTCAAGAACTCTTCGAAGATCATGCGAGGATCGAGTGCGCGTCCATCCGGCCCAGGATTCATGAGCTGCGGAGCCTGCGCGAGAATCTGAAGAATCGAACCGTACAGCGCAGCATTCCTCGCCGGGTCCGCTGGCATCGTAGGAGTGCGTACAACGTAGTCGTAAGAACCGGCCAGGTCGTCTGGTCTGATAAGTAGGGCTTGCATACCAAACTCAGCAGCAGCCCGGCCAGTAAGACGGAAAGCCTGCTCAAGAGAGGTGAACTGCTGCCGATTACTGACGAGACGTTCAGCCATCGGACGAATTACCTGCTCATCGAGCAACTGCGCTGCAACGCCGAGACGAAGCGAAGCAGCATTGGACACAGCCTCGACCTCACCGAGTGTTCGTCTTGTTGGGAGTGGCATCCCTTGGAGGGTGTCGGGAGTCGCCGCCATACGCTGTGCCATCGGAAGGAACTGAGACACGGTATTCAGATGCTGCCCTGTCACATCCGTGATTTCGAACTGACCGTACATGTCACGAATGTGCATCATACCGCGCTCATGCAGCCCCTTACCCTTGCGGGTCAGGCGAATGTGCTTCGCCGGTCCAGGACTGTTCATGTCCACACGCGAGATCAAGTCATCGTTGTAGATCACCTGATCGTTGATCATCTTCCTCGCATTGGCGACATGACTGTTGACAAACCAGTCAGTCGCATACTGCATCCCAAGAAGATTCTGCCCCATTCCAGGAGTGAACGGAGCGTGGTTATCAAAGTCTGCCTGGCCGAACGAGTATGTGTACTGGTTATGCGCGTACGGCGATTTGTGAGCCCGAACGATGTACCGGAGAGTGAACTTCCGATCTCCCGCAAACTCGAACCACCAGATTTCCGGCCTGTCAGAGTCTGACAGACCCCAGTCAGCAGGAATGATCGTCCACTGGAGTCGAGTCAACGCGACCACAGGGTACTTCCTGGTGTGAGTGTCAGCGGTGTAGTCGCCATCGACAGAGCGAGCGTCGTACTCTCGGTTGTTCACGACGCTGTCGGCCATGTTCATTCTGACGAGATCGACGTTGAAGTACGGCCCGTCTCCCCTGTCCAGCCGCCGCTTGTCTAGGTAGATCCAGTTGACGAAGTCGGTGTGTCCCACATATCCCATCTGCTGTACGTCGGTGATCGGAAAAGCAGGATCGGGAAGAATGTAGTGTGGGTCGAGGGCGCGAATGTTGTTCCACTCTTTCGTGAGTCCGTATGTGTCCTCTGTCTGAATTCCGAGCTGCATAGCGAGACCTGGGTCAATTCCCAACTCTTCCGCTGTGGACGGGATCTGCCCATAGTCCTGCTCCCATGTGTCGTACCAAGCACCGAAGCCGTATTTTTCGGACGACATGACCATCTGCCAGGTCTGGAGTGCAATGAACGACTGCTGCATGTCGTAGCTGGACATGATCTCGTACATGCGAGCACCGCGAAAGTCAGTGGACTCACGCGGCTGATAGTGAAGATACGGATCTCTCTGATTCAGAATCGAGTAGATGTTCGCGCCGCGTGTGGTGATCGATGCGTGGAGGAGTGGGACCTTGAAGCTCCGCTCGAACGGCATCTCCACCTTCTGATTGTCCGTCCGTTTGTCGCCCCACCGCGCTCCCTCGCGTAGATCAACGTACAGGCGCATGGCTTTGTCAACAGCATCCCACTCAGGAAACCGCTGCTCGATATGCTGTCTCGAAGATCTGACCATCTGCTGTGCTCTGTCCAGAATGATCTGGTGCATTCTGCCAGGATGCGACGGATCAAGGCGGCGGGAAAGTGGCTCTGTTTCTACCTCGATGACGTCAGACGTCATTGAAGCAGGGGTAGTGACACTTGAGCGAATGTCTTCTTCCACCTCAGACTCCCATCAGCCCAGCTCCGTGTGGTCGAGGATCGTTCTCCATGTTCCGACCATACCTGATCATATCTCGGATGTCATTCAATTCCTGAGCGACTTCCATCGATTTCACCGGCACCTCGATTGAGGCCCAGTACCCGAACCCGTCAGTCGAGTGTGTGAGCAAACTTCTCTCATCGTCCTGCTTCGTGATCTTCTCGATGTTGTCGCCGTTCTCAGTCAGCAGAACATTCTCGCCGTCATTGATGAACGTCGGGCACTCATCCTCATCCACCAGCACAGGACGCCAATAGCCGGTGCCGGAGAAGACATCGTTCGTGACCACAAGCCGGTTGACCACAGGCGGGTTCTTCCTCGGGATCATGAACGCGAGATCGTAGTGCTCCCTCAACTCCTTGTCGATGATGTCGTAGTGCGAGTACCCACCGGCCCCGTGACTGTCTCCGCTGGAACCGGACGCATCACCGTAGAAGACGACCGGCCCGGTGTGGTTCGGGAATCTCTTCCGGAACTCTCTGCACATAGCCGGGGTGTTCGCTGGGATCAACTCCACCTCAGTCAGCACATAAGGCTGAGAGTACAAGGCGTCTGAGTCAGATACTGACTCAAGTGGAATCTGAGTCAGCAGAGGATGGACCTGTATACACGGCCACGACATGATCGCGTAGTTGAAATCGCAGGCCACATGCAGCGGGGCACGAGGGTTGTAGTGGTCCTGAAAAATGTTCTTGCGAACATTTCTCAGCCTACTGAACATCGGATACGCACGTGTGGCCCCAAAGTCAACGAACTCTCCCTCGACCTCCTGCAAGTGCCACAGCCCCTTGTACCCTGTATCCAGAGACCTGATGAACTGCTCAGGCAGATAAACGTTCGACCGCGTCGAGCACTTGACGATCCCCGTGAACTCGTTCGCCTCTTTCACGAAGATCTTGTACAACCAGTGCATCTTCCCCTTGGGAGTCGTCGTTACCCATGCCTTCATTGGCAGAACGCGCAGTCTCCCGATCATGATCTTCCACACCATCTCATCCATCAGCGCAGCCTCGTCGAGCCAGAACCACGAGAGATTGGGGCCACGGAGGCGCTCCGGGTCTTCCGCTGTTCTGAAGATTACTTTCTTCCCGTCGATGAGATACGCCTCTTTGTCGCTCTTGTTGTAATCAAGAACGAGCTTCCCACACGTATCAAAGAACGTGGGCAGCACCATGTCCCTGTGCATCGGATACGTCGGGGAGATCACCGCCCCAGTCGTATTCGGCGGCATCCGCGCTATTTCAACCGCCCCGCCGAATGTCTTGCCTGCGCCAATCCCAGAAAGGAACAGCCGATACATGCGATCCATTTCGAAGAACTCAAGCTGCGGGGCCGTTGGGGTAACGTTGATCTCCACCTCTTGCGCCTGCTCACGATTCTTCCGGGGTCTGCCCATACAGACACACTAACACACACGGCCACACTGTGTGGGCGCGATGACAAATGACAATCGCGTGAGCAAAATAAAAAATACATACGACGTACTTTTTGGTAGTTTGAGCCGAGATGTACTTTTTGAGATGTATGTTCAAAATAGGATACAAGGGTATTATGAGACGTAGTCTCAGAACTGGAAAAGTTAAGTTATTGGAAATAGGATACCTATGACAAAATGACAAATTATTTTACGAGAATACGGGTTTCGTATGTATTTTTTTTTTCTCTCACGCGAATGTCATTTGTCACGTTTACGGCTGATTTACACCTTGCCTCTGGGTGCAAAAAAATGTCAGGCGATCCTGTGCAGTGTTATGCCCCCCGCGTGGACGCAGACCCCCGCGGGTGACGGGGGCGGTGAGACGCTGTCTCAACTTTGATCGCTCGTGTCTTTCGTGACAGTTTTGCTCTGCGCGTCAATTGTCACTTCCTCTGACTCTTTCGGCTGACCGAGATTCACTGTCACTTTGGCAGTGACCGTAAGCTCGCTCGCTCGCTCACCGTAGACGTCCGGTCTCATGCTCTTGAGCATGAAAATGGCGAGGGTGTCGGATTTGCTGATCGCCCTTCCGTACGCCGACCGTTCAAGCTGCTCCACATGCTGTGAATGCACTCTGTCAACTGAGGCACGAAAGACAGGATCATTCTTCAAGTGATACTCGACAACTTGAGGTGAAATGCCCACAGCGGCACAAGTTAGATTCAATCCAAACTCAGTCTGCAAAGTCTCAAGAAACAGTTTTTTTTCCTTATCTCCAAACACATAACCTTTGATAGCTTCCAACGTCACAGGCTCGACACCACTGAGCATATCTTCAACCCAACCTGTATATCGTGACAATCCTGCGCCTTTTGCCTTAGCTTGTTTCAATGCGCTCGACATCATATATCCTTTCTTTTCAAACACTTCCCTTTACTTGACTTGCCACTTGTGACATGTTAGACTGTTACAGTCGAAACCGACACAGCGATCTTTGACAACAAAGGAATTGGAACTGCGATTCTCGTGTCAGTACCTGACCATAACGTGTCAGTACCTGACACGTTATGTCCTTTTGATTGTATCTTAGCCACGACCTTACAAACCTGTACAACCTGACAAAAGGAGAATCCAATGTCAAAGCAGACCAATTCCGAAATCACGCCCACTTACGAGAACGTGCTTCCCGTGATCCTTGCCGCGCAAGGTTCGCTATTGTCGGATCCTGACAACTATTCCGAAGTGATCAATGTAAAGGACTTGACAATGCATCCCTCGTGTCAGATGCGAACGAAGATGACAGACGCGGCGGTGAACGCGGTGAAGCGAGTCTATCAAGCGGTCTGTGAAGATCCTGAGCATCGGTTGTTCTCATTTCCCTCTGCCGCATGTGGTCCACTCGTTGTCGTGTCAACTCCTGACACGGCGAAAAAAGCGATCAATTGGAACGTGGACGGGTGGCACAGGCAAACGGCGATTCTCTCGCTGATCGACTTCTACCAGAACGTCGCATCGGACGAGAACACAAGCGACGAAGACCGTGAAACGTACACTGAGTACGCAAAACGTCTTTCCGCCATTCCCGTCGTGACCGTTCTCAAGACCGAAAACAGTGCTGCTGCTGCGGTGATTGCAGCTGGAGCGAATTCAGACGCGCAGCACGGCAAACGACGCACGGGCGAAGACGTAGACCGTGCAATCCGCGCCATGCTCGAAGCAACGTCAAGGTTCAAGGTTTCCGCGACAGTGTACGGAAAGACCGAGAACGGGAAAAACAAGTATCGTGCTCAAACTCACGGTACCTTGCCGAACGGTGAGAAGTTGACTGCGCGTTCCCTGGCAGAAGTTGTGATGACGACTCACGAGAATGCGAACAAGAAAATCCGCGCCTTCGCTCTGGAGAAAATCGGATCCCGCATCACAACGGCATCGGTCACTAACCTTGGATGGAATGGAGAGACGGGAAAGACTCGCAAGAGTCGTAAGACCGAGAAGGTGGATTCCCCGCCCGCTATCACTCCGAACGAGACGGCAAGCGAACGTCCCTCGGTGGAAGTTGTCACTGAGATTCAGGGAGAGAACGAGCCCGAACAAGCAGTTCGATTCACTGTGACCGAGAACACCGATCCAGCCGAACTCGCGGATATGCTCTTCGAGTTGTATGGCGATCGCTTCGATGCTTTCCTGACTCTGTGTCAAGAACGGTCGAAAATGGCGAAAGAGGATGCGGCGTGATTTCGGACTGACAGCGACCCCGGACCATATCGGTCCGGGGTCTTTTTTTGTCATAACCTGACAGACCTGACATTTGTATCGAAAATGCCAGTTTACTCACAAGCCCCAGCGAGCTTTGCTGGACCTAACTTGCCACATGTGCTATAATAGTACAATGGAACTATATGAAAAGAAAGGAGTTAACCTCAACAGCAACAGCGAGTCAAATTCTGACAAAGGAGTACCCATGAGAATGTGGAACGTTGATCCAAGACTGATGTGCACACAGCACCTGCTCGGTGAGCACGTCGAAATGCACATGTTCGTTGGCTGCATCCGCAAAGATCACAACCTGGACGGATACGTTAACGGCGGCATGGTACACATCAAGAGCATCCCTGACAGGCACAGCGCGCTTGTGGACGAGATGATTCGCAGAGGGTTCGAGCACAGGTCTCCTCTGCCGCCATTCGCCATTGACGATTCACCTTCGAGCGTAGACCCAGTGGCGAATCTCGCTGAGCTTCGCCGCCGCTGCCCGGAGTGTGCAGAGAAAGGAGACTGCCATGAAAGTCGCACCGCTTCTCGCTGAGCACGAGCGAGACTCTGTCATCGACAGTGCATCGAATCAAATCATCGAACTATTCAAAGATCCGTCGTCACTTCCTGACAAGCTGGCCTTGATCATCATCCGCGAGAGCGGAAGATGGTCGAGTAAATGGAGCTGGCGCAATCAGCTCATCATGTACATGTCCGGGTACACAGACGCGATGACGTTCTACAACTGGCGCAGATACGCTGGGCGCGAGCCGCTGCCTGAGCTTATGGCAAGGCAGAAGGAGCTTGGCTACGTGCCCGGTGGCTTCTACATTCTTCAGCCTCTGAAGCGCAAGATCTGGGTCAAAGTCACAGACGAAGAAACCGGCGAGACGAGGAACGTTCCTCGCCAGTACACGTACGGATACCGTCCACACTATGTGTTCGGGCTTGAGGCCACACACGTTGTGGACGAGGCACTGTGGGCAGAGTGGTCGTCAGAAGATGACAAAAACCACATTCAAGAAATCCCATTCTTGAATGTCGCACTCGCATGGGGTCTCAAGGTCGTGCCGAAGAACACGATGGCAATGGGCGCTGCTGGTTTCTACAGCAGCAATCAACAGCTCATTGCTCTTGGCGTCAAGAATCTAGCCACAGCTTGCCATGAACTCGTTCATGCCGCTGAGGACAGGAACGGGAACCTCACCAAAGGCAGAGGACAAGATCCCGGCAATGAGATCGTGGCTGAGTTTGGTGGAGCTGCGCTGCTCAAGATCATCGGCCTGGATCATGACGCTGATCTTGGTGGCGCGTACGAGTACGTGCAGAAGTACGCGAGGGAGAGCGACGGCGACGTGGTCAAGGCAATCGACAAGGTCCTTTGGCGCGTCAAGGCTGCGCTCGCTCTCATCTTCGAAACGGCGATGGAACTTGAAGAGGTGGAGCCATGAACGACGACGATGCAATCGTTGATCAGTTCAACAAGTCGCTATGCCCCTTTTGCGGGTCAGAGGATGTTGTCTCTCTGAGAAGGCATGTGTACATCAGCACTGGCAAGAACACTGAGTCCAACATCGTCAAGTATTTCTGCCACTGCGGTGGATGTGGGGCGCATGGTCCAGTGACCGGGCAAGGTCATCGTCGATCAATTGAACTCTGGAATAGGAGAAAGTAATGAACAAAGCAGCAACCATAATGAACAAAGCAGCAACCATCAGGAAATGGGAAGACAATGATCCACAGGTACTGAAAATCGTCATGTCCGCAATTCTGGCTGACATGATCTTGAAGAAGAACGAGGAGGTGCGCTCTCAGTGGGCAGTGCTCGGCGGCAGAAAATCTGATCCACCGATTTCCACGGTCATGACATGCGATGCGTCGATTCCTGTCAACACTGTGTTGGCGTTCGCAGCTTACTGCCTCAAATCCAGCGGCGGTGAGTACGACATGCTTCTGTGTGTCCTGGCAGATGCTGACGGCAACAACGTCTCTGCCTGGAATGTAGAGCCGCCTATCAGAGAAGAGGAAGAGGAGGTCCAGTGAAATGGAATTTGATTTCAAGATCCAATTCATCAGAGACGGAGAGAAAGAAGAAATCCGCATAGGCATGATGAGCCAGAGTTACTGGCACGCGCTCCACGACGTACAGAGGACAATGTTCGAGAAGGGGCACCCCTGGAAGGCGGGCGACTCAGCAGTGATCTTTCTCGTAACGCCTGTGCTCAACAAGGAAGACCTGATCCTCGGGTACCGGCACAAGATTGGAGAGAGTTAAATGAATCTCAAAGGCTATGAGTTCGTCGGCATGGTAGCCGTGGACAGTGGTCAGGTGATGATTATCGACCCATGTTATGTAATCAGCGAACGCTTCAACAATCACGATTACAAAACTGTGTGTGAGACCACAAACCCCTGCGGTGAGTTCTTCGCAGCAGGCATGGCGACTGCTGTCGCAAGCGACAGTGGCTGTGGTGACGGCAGGTATCCCGTGTTCGCTCGTAAGCACGACCTCGATCAGTGGGGCAGGCGCGTCGTCGAACTCAGGATCTTCTTCGAAGACGTCGATGGCGTGATTCGGGACTACGGAGAGAAGGAGGAGGAATAATGGGCATCGAAAGAAAGCACGACGTCAGCAAGGATGGGAACGTGATCAGGCGCATGTACCAGCTTGATCTACCCTATGAGCACCAAATCTGCTTCGAGTCTGTGGCTGATGCCGTCAAGCTCGCGGAACTCTTCGAGCGCGGCATCTTCACAACATACACCGACGCCACAGGCGCTGATGCGGAGCCGAAAGACGACACAAGTTATGATCCTTCAATGAGATCGATCAAGATGCTTGTGGGCACAGTCGATGATGAGGTTCATGGGTACGATCACTACTCATGCGATCACCACATCGTCAAGGACAGCGACGTGTGTGGTGTCAGCAAGTGTTACCAGACTCTTCGTGTCAGAACTGGACGAGAGCTTCACGAGAAGGGCTGGAAAGTTCTCCACGTTGACGACAAGACAATCGTCACGTGCCCACTGTGCGTGGCGCGAGTGGCCGAGGCAGAGGACACAGAGGTGGATCGTGTCGATGACGTCATGGTCTACTCCATGTGGAAGATGGAGCAGGAGGTCATTGAGCGCAATGGTTGAACCAGTAGGAACATTCCGTAACACCATGAGGTCGGCTCGACACAGAGAAAACCTCACAGTTGAAGGCGTGCTCTACGGGATGGATCTGTTCGGATGTCCAATCTCCGAGCGGAGCTACTACAGATACGAGCATGGACAGGTCTACCCACCGGTAAACGTGGCACAGGCACTGTCCTTCGTCCTTCAAACATCCATCAACAGACTATGGCCGAACGACTTATCGTTAGGAGACAGATATGAATAACACGATCATCTTCGGCACGATAGCCGGGTTCATGACATGCGGCGCACTGATCATGCTTGCGCTCATCGCACACGAGAACAAGGACAACATCGCCGGTTGGGATCACGCCATCCGTAACTGGTGGCGCAGTCGGAAGGGGGAGTGATGGACGACTTGGTAAAACGGCTTCGAAAAAAGGTGGAAGTGCAAGGCCATCAAGACGGTGTCCCATGCTGGATGTGGCAGGAGATCCCGTTGCAGGTCGAAGCTGCCGATAAAATCGACCGCCTCACCGCCGAGAACGCCGCGCTGCGGGAGATCATTGACCGGTTGCGACCATGTAAGGTCTGCAAGGGATCTGGCGACCACAAGACAGATGAACAGCGATGGGGCAAATCGAGCCGGAACAACTGCCGTCACTGCCACGGTTTCGGCTATGTACTCACCGGCAACCGCGCAAAGTTCCGCGCCGCCATCGATGCGGGGAAGGGGGAGTGATGGCTGGAGTACCGATAGAGGTTACCAACATGGTCACAGAAATGCAGGATGAGATCAAACGCCTCACCGCCGAGCTTGCTCGCAAGGACGTAGAGCTTGAGGCGTGGCGAAGTGGGAGGCTGCATACGTGTCTGGTTGACAACGGCAACATGGCAGTAGACGCCATCAAGATTGTTGATTGTGGGCACACATCGTTTTTCGACACCATCGACGCCGCCGTTGACGCGCTGATGGCCGAAGATGCGGGGGAGGGGGAGTGAT
>Ga0272441_10010329_pt1 | contig 14161 bp, 12 predicted proteins | sample SSMProp6N_FD_193582 | JGI IMG/M metagenome (GOLD analysis project Ga0272441, IMG submission 193582) | Marine sediment archaeal communities from Little Sippewissett salt marsh, Falmouth, MA, United States - SSM-Prop-6N | ecosystem: Environmental > Aquatic > Marine > Wetlands > Sediment ... | reverse complement strand
TGGCGGTCATGGTGGCGACGTCCTGCGGCTGCGTTGTTTCTGGGCCGCTCTTCCACTCGATGGTTCCGGTCGTGGTGGCGTCAGCGGCGAGGGCGGTGGCCCCGGCGATGGCGACTGCGACGATACTGATCGTCGCGATGGTCCGCAGCGCAATCCGGCGCGCGGAAGGTCCGTGTGTGTACAACATCGTGGTTTCACTCCTGAGCGCAGTAGGTGTTGATCCGGTACGGTGGGCACAGGGCATGCGCACATAGCCCCTCCCCCTCTGTACATTCATAAGACCCATCCACAGTCCTCTCGGGGCGCCATTGGCCAGGGCAACCCTCACCCCGTCGGGGACGCACCCGCACATCGTGGCTCGTTTGGCGAACGTGGTCGCCAACAGCCCTATTATCGTACCTCTAGCCGGCTGGTTTTCCAACTTCTGATCTGGGGGAAGAAGAGCGTTCCGCAGTCCCATAATAGGTTTGGTGTTCCAGCCCAGGGGGTGTGGCGTGGTCTGGAGTCAACAGTCGGGAAGCGGTTTCGGTGGGCGGCGCACAGCGCGCACGACGCAGACACCGAGTCCGAGGACGCTGATAAGCGGGCAGATCGCGTTGATGAGTGGTGGGACCGAGGGTGGTGGCTCGGTGCCTTCGAGTGTCCAAGTGTGGGGTTTGAGGGGGAGGTCGATCCAGGAGGCGTACTGGGCGTTGCGCTGGAACGTGAGCACGGGGGTGCCCTCCGGCCAGTAGCGCTGGAAGGTCTGCTTGTCGTGGCCGGCGATGGCGATGCGGATGCGATGGCCGGCGCGGATGATGGTCGAGATGGGTTGCAGGTCGAAGGTGATCTCCGCGACTTCGCCGGGCACGAGCGTTTGCGCGTCGGCGCGTTTGAAGGTGTGGTAGGGGCCGAATGGGGCGGCGGACGGCTGCTCGGTGGAGACCTTGCGATGGATGGCCCGGAGTTGCCCCTCGGTCAGGTAGACGACGCGGCCGATACGGCTGACGTCTTCGAGATAGGCGTAGAAAGCGCCGTCGGTGTGTGTTGAGGTGACTTGAAGGCTGATGACCGGGTGGCCGGTGAGCTCGAGATCCTGTTCCAGGGGCGGGGTTTCGTAGACGAGGAGGCGCTGGTCCTGCCGGTCGCGGTCGAGGTAGAGGACAGGGCCGCCGAGCGCGTCGTACCAGCGATTCTGGAGTCCGGTGGTGGCCTCGAAGTCGACGGTGTAGCGATCCTCGCCGTCCGGGGTTGTTGGTGCGTCGCGGCTGAGCAGGCCGTCGGGGGCGAAGTACCAGCGCTGCATCTCGAAGCCCTCGGGGGGCCAGACGGGTGATCGTTTCCACCGATGCTCGACGAAGGTGTAGTAAACGACCTCGCGTCGCGACTCGCCGATGGCATCATCGAGGAGGAACGCGTCGAAGAAGGGGACGGCTTCCCAGACGTCTTCGATGACATCGTCGGAATCGAGCGGCTGCGGATCGAGCAGGCTGTAGGGATCGACCGGGTAGCCGGCGCCGTGGGTTTCCGGCGTGATGACGACGACGTGGTGCTCTGCTTCGAGCGTGTTGAACGCGCTGAGGGCTCCGCGCGCTGTGCCGCCATCCTGCCAGCCGACGACCCGCCGGATGGCCGCGAAGCGCGAGATTGTGGTTGCCCCGAGCAGGGGGCTGACGTCGTCGACGCTGGTGGTGCCGAAGAGATCGTCGCGGAATTCGATCTGGCGGGTCGCGTCGTAGACGTGGGGGTTTTGGACATGTTCCTCGGCGGCCTGCTCTCGGCGCTCGACGTCGCCGTTGATGGGGCGGACGCCGCCGAGCACGAGCGTGGCCAGAGTTTCAAACTGGGCGATGAGGCTGCTGGGATCGGCCTCGCCGACGATGGCGAGGAAGCTGGTGTCGTTGCGATCCATGAGCCAGGTGATATCACCCCAGGCTTTCATGAAGCGGTCGTTGAAGATTCCGCCGGGATGGGTGATGTCGGCGTAGAGATCGCTATAGCTGTAGGTGGGGAGGACAGCTTTGACGGCGGGGTGCTGGATGGCGGCGACCCAAGCGGCGGCGACGCCTTCGTAGGAGATGCCGACGGCGCCGATTTTGCCATTGGACCAGGGCTGCGTGAGGATCCAGTCGACGATGGAGCCGTAGTCGCTGACCTCTTCCGGGGACCAGGGGGTTGTGGAGACGCCGAAGGAGGCGCCGGTTCCGCGGACGTCGACGGTGACGACGGCGTAGTGGGCTTCGTTGAGCCAACTGACGTAGGTGAGGTACTTGCCGATAACCGGGGGCAATTCTTCGGGGAGGTCATAGTCGCGCCAGTAGCGGACGAGTCGCAGGATGGTAGGGACGGTGCCATCGGCGGGGATGTCGCGGGGCAGCCAGATGTCGTAGGCGAGCTCCGTGCCGTCCGGCATCTCGACGAAGCCCGATTCGGGCGATGGCAGGCCGCAGCCACCGGTCAGGGCCAGGCCGATGAGCAATGAGCCGATGAGCGGGCCGAGGTGGACGCGGCGGCAGTGCGTCGAACCGCAACGGGCGCGAGTAACTGGATGGGGAGTACGCAGGCTCATCGTTCGGGCTTTCGCAGGATACCGAGGAGCCAACCTCGGAGGAAGCCGAGACAGGCGAGCCGGCTCACCAGTTGATCATAGAGGGTTGCCAGGCGATACAGACAAGGGCTGAACATGAAATAGACGGGATGGTGGTTGAGATAGTCCAGCCGTTCGACGTAGAGGCCGGCGCGGTGGGCGAGCCGGTGGGCGCGTGCTCGGGTGTTGGCGCGGTAGAAGGTGGGGAAGGTGTCCTCGTCGGGCCGGCCTTCGAGCTGTTTGACGAGCCAGGGGTGCCAGACGTTGGGCATGAGCATCGAGGCGACGGAGACGTAGTCATAGCGGCTCGGCGTGAGGAAGATGAACCGGCCGGCGGGTTTGAGGACCCGGGCGATGTCGTGGAAGACCTGCTGCGGCTGCGCGAGGTGCTCGAGCACGCTGCGGGAGGTTACGACGTCGAAGCTGTCATCGGCGAAGGGGATCGATACGGCCGAGCCGCGTCGAACGACGGCGGGGTGTGGAACCTCGGACGGCTCAGCGACAGGGTCGAGGCCGAAGACGGCGTCGGTGTGCGCGAGATACTTCGTCGCCAGCGGAAACGTGCGCCCACAGCCGAGGTCCAGGATGGACTTGTTGTGGTCGAGAGAGGCCGTGACCGCGTCCAGGTGGTGCCGGTAAGCGTGTTTCCAGCCGCGCTGCACGTACCAGCGATCGCGGAGCTCGACGCACTTGGGATGGGCCACAGCGTGCCGCTCCATCGCTGGGGATTGGTGTTCTCGCCGGTTCCACGCCGGCTACTGCCTCACTTCGTATTATCGGGCGCTTGTGAGGGGGTGGTTGAACGTGGAGCGGGCGGTTGCGGGGTGTGCCACCAGTTGGGGAGGACGATTCGAGCGCCGTCCGCGGTCGTGGCGACCTGGAAGCTGGCATCGTAGATGGTGCCGAGGCGTTCGGGCTGGAGGATCTCGTCGGCAGGGCCGTCGGCGACGAGACGGCCCTCGCGAAGGGCGACCACGCGGCCACCGAGGGCGGCCGGCAGTTGGAGGTCGTGGCTGATGAGCACGAGGCCGCGGCCGGCGCTGTGCCAGTCGCGAAGAATCCGGACGAGCTCGATCTGGTAGGCGGGGTCGAGGGCGGTGTTGGGCTCGTCGAGGAACATGAGGGCGGGGTCTTGTGCGATCGCGGCCGCGATGAGGGTTTTCTGCCGTTCGCCGCCGCTGATCGCGTTGAACGGCCGATCGGCGAGTGCGGACAGACCGCAGCGGTCGAGGGCGTTACGGATGACGGCGTGGTCGGCGCCGGTGAGCGCGCGCAGCGGCGAGACGTGCGGATGGCGGCCGGCGGCGACGATGTCGTAGACCCGAAACGCTGGCACGGATTCGAGGACCTGCGGGACGTACGCGGCGAAGCGGCCGCGCTTCCGGGCGGGGAGGCGGGCGAGGTCATGGCCGTTGAGGGACACCGAGCCGGTGGCGGGCGGGAGGATCCCGAGCAGGGCGAGCAGGAGCGTGGTTTTTCCAGAGCCGTTGGGGCCGACCAGGGAGACGCACTCGGCGGGGTGGACGTCGAGCGAGACATCGTGGACGGCGAGGCGTCGGTCGCGCCGGACGCCGAGGTTGGTGCACGCGAGGCACCAGCGGTCGGGATGCTGTGTAGGCGGATTACTCATGGTGTCGGCTCGCGATGGTCTGGCACAGCGTTTCGAATGTCTGGGTGACGCGTGGTCCGAGGACGAAGTGCTGGGGTCCGACGATGACGTGGACACGGTGATCGGTGACGGCGGTGAGCTGGCCGACGTGGGACCAGGCGCGCAGGGCGTCGGCGTCGCCGCGGGTGCGATCTCGGGCATCCGGCGCGAGTTCGACAATGACGTCGGGGTTGGATTGCAGGATGAACTCGAGCGAGAGCGGTGCGAATGGTCGGCCGCCGGCGCGAGCCACGTTGGTATGCCCGGCCATGCGGAGCAGGTCGTCGTAGAAGGATCCTGGGCCGGCTGCGAAAACCTGGGTTGGTGGGTCGGGCATGGGACCGGTCAGGAGGAGCACGCGGGCGGGTGGCTCAGTGGCGAATCGCGCCGCGATGGCGGCGAGGTCGGCGCGGATGTTCTCGGTCAGCTTCCGGGCGGTTTCGGGTCGGCCAGTTGAGGCGCCGATGCGGTTGACGGTAATGAAGAGGTCTTCCAGGGCGGTGTCGGGCAGTGACTCGTAGGGGATGCGGAGTCGGGTGAGGCGCTGGGTGATGTTGCGGCTGGTTCCGGAGACGAGGACACGATCGGGCTTGAGGTTGAGGAGTGTTTCAACGTTCAGGTCGTTGAGGGCGCCGATTGATGGAACAGTCTGAACGCTTGGCGGGTAGGTACAGAACCGGGTTCGCCCGACGAGGCACGGCTCCAGGCCGAGGGCGCAACAGGTTTCGGTGAGGTTTGGTGCGGCGCTGAGCAGTCGGATGCAGGGCTGGTCGCGTTCTGCGTTGGCGATGGACGGCTCGAGGACCCAGTCGTGCAGTGTGCTGCGTGTGGCGGGCTGCGTGGCGGTGGTGGCGGGTGGCGGGGAATCGCAGCCGATGAGGATCGCGACCAGCAGGAGGGGCCACCATCGGGTCCAGCGTGGGGGAAGGTGGCGGATTGGATGGTGGGTGATCATCGTGGGTCTTGGGGGAGGCCGGCCGGGATGCGTTTGGTGATGTGCGCGGCGAGCACGGCAGCCTGGAGCTCGTTACTCCATGAGGGGTTGGGGCCGAAGATGTCGAAGACGAGCCGGTCTTGCTGGAAGAGGACGCCGAGCTCGGTCCAGCAGCCTACGTTGCCCGCCTGGAAGGGTTTGGCATCGAGTGGGGCGAGGACGTCGTAGGCGTGGCGCGCGGCCTTGGTGGACGGGAAGGCGAAGCAGCGCGCGGTGAGCGTGCGCGCGGGGGTCTGCTGGTGGTGGTAGATGGCGAGCCAGGCGGTTGTGGGTCGGAGCGGGCGCCATGTTTCGGCCTCGTCGCCGAGGGCGGGTGCGGCTTGTTCAAAGGTGCCGGTCCAGACGTCGCCGGTGAGGATCCAGGGCGAAGCGCTCGCGCCGGGGGGGAAGGCGTCGGCGAGGTTGGCGTGATTGCCGGCACAGCCGAGAGGGCATAGGGGCAGAATCAGGATGAGCCATCGGATCATTCGAGGAAGCCCTCCCGGAGGTAGGGATTGGAATCGCGTTCTATTGCGATGGTGGTGGGCGGGCCGTGACCGCTGTAGACGAGGGTCTCTTCGGGGAGGGTGAGCAGGTTCCGGCGGATGTTGTCGAGGAGTTGTCGGGCGGACCCGCCGGGAAAGTCGGTTCGGCCGATGCTGCCGGCGAAGAGGGCGTCACCAGTGAGGACTATACCGGCGTCGGGGCAGTAGTAGGCCAATCCGCCGGGCGAGTGGCCGGAGACGTCCAGGATTCTGAAGGTCAGCGAGCCGAGGGTCATCTCGTCGCCGGGGGCGAGGAGTTTCTCGGCAGGCGGTGTGACGACGTGGAAGCCGAAGGGTGCGGAGAGGTTGGCGATCGTATCGGTGAGCATGTGCTCTTCGGCGTGGGGGGCGTAGAGCTCGAGATCGGGGAACGTTTCACAGAGCTCGGTGGCGCCGGCGATGTGGTCTCCGTGGCAGTGGGTGATGAGGATCGCTGAGGCGGTGAGGCCGTGTTTCTGGATGGCGTCGGCAATCTGCGTGGTCTGGGGCGGGAGGCCGGGGTCGACGATCCAGGCGTGGGGATTGTCGGTGGGCCAGAGGAGGTAGCCGTTCTCCTGAAACTGCGGCTCGACGAAGCCATCGATGTTGAGCGGGCCGTGGGTTTTCATGGTGACGGATTTTATGCGGGCGTCGCCGACGGCGCAAGTCGGGGCGGCGACTTCGGGTGGTGGCGACCGCGTGTTAGAAGAACTTCTCGATGCGGACGGGCCGTCCGGGGACGAAGTTTCCGGCTTTGAAGGCGTCCTCGGCTATCCAGATGATGTTTCCCTGGTTGTGGGGTTCGCCGGCTCGGCAATGGGTGGATCGCAGGCCGCCCAGCCAGCGGCGGGCGTCGCCGACGTAGAGCAGGTCGCCTGGTCCGGCTTTGAGGCGGGTCATGTCGTTCTCGCAGAGCCTGACGATGGCGTACTCGGGTGGTGGAGTTCCGGGCGCCACCTTGGCCGGCTTGGGTGCGCGAGCGTAGGCGGTATGGTCGCCGCCGGTGGGACGGCCCGCCACCTCGGCGGCGGGTGTTCGGAACTCGTCGAACGTCAGAGCCGTCGTCGCGGGCGTGGTTCGGTCGGACGAGATCTGGAGACTGGCCTTGATCTTGGCGCCGACTTCATGGTTGGGCTTGCTGCCTTTGAACCGCCGCATGCTGAAGTCCATCGTGCCGATCCACAGGCCGGCGATCTCCTTGTCGGTCTTCGGCCGCGTCATCAACGACACGATGATGCCGATCGCCGCTGAGCAGAACAGCCCGAAGAACGCTGTCATGTAGTTGTACTGCCCGTGCGAGTCCGGCGCGACGCCGTGCGAGAAGGGCGCGACCAGTTCGGGGAAGAACTTGGAGGCCAGGATACAGAGCATGCCTCCCGCCATGGCGGCGATTGCGCCGGCGGAGGTGAAGCGTTTCCAGAACGCACCGAGAAACACGGTGGCGACGATCGGCGGCGAGACGAAAGCCTGGAACATGCCGTGGATCTTGTACATGTCCTTGCCGAAGGTCATGAAGAACAGGCCGATGCCGAGGCCGACCACGGCCGTGCACGCCGACGTGACGCGGGCCGAACGCATGTAGTGCCGATCGGTCTGGCCCGGTTTGAGGTACGGCTGGTAGACGTCGTAGATGAACAGGGCCGCTGTGGCATTCGTCAGCGTGTCGATCGTCGACATCAGTGCCGCCGACAAGGCCGCCAGCACGAACCCGAATACGCCGGGGTGGCAGATCAGGCCGGCGACCTTGACGAAGATGTCGCGGGAGTTCTCCGGCGCGGTGATGATGCCCATGTCGACCATCACGTTGCCGAGCCAGCCGGCGTTGCCCACGACGATCATGCTGATTGGCAGGATGAAGACGGTGTTGAAGAGGATCGCCTTGCGGCCTTCGTTGACGCTCTTGGCGGCCAGGAACCGCATGATGAGGCCCTGGCTGATGAACAGGAAGGTGATGCTGCCGGCAATGCCGTCCTGCCAGAACACACCGATGAAGTTGAAGCTCTGTGGTTCGTTGAAATGGGCAAAGGGCAGCCGTTCCGAGAGGCTCAGGTGTGTCCAGAAGTTCTTCAGGCCGTCGAGCATCACGCCATCGAACGCGAGGTAGTCGAGGCCGAGGACGAAGAGGAGCATCCCGGCGAACAGGAGCATGAAGCCCTGGGCGAGGTCGGTGAAGATGACCGCGGTCTGCCCGCCGGCCGTGATGTAAATGCCCGAGATCAGCGAGATAACGATGATGGCCTGCCAGACCTCGACGCCGAGCACCTGGTTGGCGACGGTTCCGAGTGTGAACAGGTTGTAGCCGATGTAGCCGACCATGTACTCGAGGATCGCGAGCACGGCGAGGAAGCGGGCGGTCGTGCCGAACCGTCGCTGGAAGTATTCGGGGATGGAGCGTACGCGGCTGAAGTAGATGATCGGCAGCCAGCCGAACATGAAGAAGGGGATGAAGAACCAGTCGTTCATGTACGACATGCCGCTGGACATGCCGTGTTCGTAGCCCTTCTGGGCGTACTTGATGAAGCTGTGCGAGCCGACGCCGGTGGCGACCATGCTCATGCCGATCAGCCACCAGGAGAACTTCGATCCGCTGAAGAAGAAGTCCCGGGTGGATTTGGCGTAGCGGCCAAAGAAGCTACCGAATCCGAGGATCAGCAGCAGGTAACCGATGATGACGACGTAATCGAGCGCGGTACCGTGGGTTCCGGCCTGCGCGGCGGACGCTTGGGTGGCTTGCGCGAGCGTGGTCAGCATTAGCTCGCACCTCCCGCCGTATCGGGCACGATGTGGAGCGCCGCCATGTACCAGAGGAAGTGGATACCGGCGTACCAGAGGAAGCCGAAGATCAGCACGCCAAACCAGAAACGGTCATTCTTGCGTGAGAGCACGCAGCTCTTGTAGCCGAGGATGATGGCCAGCCCGGTCAGGAAGATGACCAGTCCGACGCCATACTGGTAGAGGTACGGCCACCAGTATTCGGGAATGGACACGCTTGAGCTCCTATCCGGCGGGGGCCATCAGGGCCGCGCCGCCTGAATTCGCGAGGAAGGGGTATTGAAGGGGATACGGGTGGGGTTGGTCAAGCGCGGGTGGCGTGGGGAGTGGATGAGCGGGTCACCAGAGCCCGGACAAGGAGCCGGGTTTGCAGGCTATGAGCGTGGCGACGGCGAGCGTGAGCAGGAGATACCAGCCGGTGAGTTTCTGCGCCAGGGGCCGCTCGAGCGGTGTGAAGAAATCGATGAGCACGACGGGAATGACGAAATAACGGGGATCGACGAGGTAATGGGGTAACAGGAACAGGAAACTGCACAACCAGATCAGCGCGAGGGTGCGACGGGCGCGGCTTTGCCAGGTGGCGTGTAGGAGCGCGGCGGCGACCACGACGATGAGGGCGCTGAGGAGCCAGCGCGCGGGCGGCAGGTCGGCCATGGCGCGCAGCGGCCAGTTTCGGAGGTAGGTCAGGTCCTGGTTCCAAGGGTGGGGGTTGGAGAAGGCGAGCGCGAGGAGGCCGACGGCAGCGATGGCGGCGGCCGAGCCCCAGCCGCGGAGCAGAGTGGGTGCTATGCGGCGGGTCCACAGGGCCGGGAGTTGGCGGGTCCAGAGTGGAATCCAAAGGAGCCCGGCAGTGAGCGCGAACAGGTAGAACTGGGCGATGTTGGGTCGAACGGTGTTCTCGTGCGTGGTGGAGAGGACCGGTCCGCCGCGGAGCGTGAGGGTGATCGCTGCCGCGAGGAGCAGGAGGAGGTGGGGCCACGTCTGGCGCGCTGCCGCGACGAGCAGGTGGTGCAGTTTGTGGTGGAATGGGGTGGGTTGATCGTGGTTGCGGCGGCGCCACCAGTCGTCGATGGTGAGGGTGGCGAAGAAAGCGACCCAGACAAGGTTGGATTGGCGGATGAGGCACGCGAGCAGGAGTGCGGCGACGGTGAGCAGCGTGTGCCTTCGCAGATGTAGGTTGAGAGCGAGGAGCAGGGCGAGGAGTGAGGCGAGATCCGTGTATATGAGGACCCACAGGGGTAGTAATAGAGGGTTACAGGCGAAGCGCAGCAGGTGGTGGGGTGAGTAGTCCGGGTGGTGGTGGCGCGCGGCGAGGTGGTAGAGGAAGATCGCGAGCAGGGCGAGCAGCGCATTGGCGGCGCGAACGATAGCGATGTTGGCCCCGAAGAGGCGTGCCGGCAGGGCCATGAGGAGGTGATAGGTGGGGGGCATGGGCAGGTTGTGGACGGGTTGCCAATCACCGTTTGCGAGGGCGCGGATGACGGTCAGGTGCAGCCCCTCGTCGCCGATGCCGCTTGGGCGTGTGCATGTGACGAGGGTGTACCACAGCGCGATGCCGAGGACAGCCAGTCCCAGCGTGATGCGGATCGGCCGGCTTGCCCCCGGGTTGGGTTGGCGGATCGTCTCGGCGGGGCTCATGCGACGGTTTCCGGCAGGAGGTCGCGATGGTTTTTCGGGCTCGCGATCAGGGCGCGAGGTAGGCGAAGAGTCTCGCGGCGGCCTCTGCACCGCGGTTGAGATCAGCGATGCAGACTTTCTCGTTGGGTCCGTGTGCATTGCAATCGGGGCTGGCGAAGCCCAGGAGCAGGCTGTCGGCGTTGAGGGCGCGTTTGAACAGCGGGAGGATGGGGAGCGAGCCACCTTCTCGGATCAGGGCTGGTTCGCGGTCGAAGGCTTCCTGCAGCGCGCGGTGGGCCGCTTGCATGGGTGGGCTGTTGGGCGGGGCGAGGTAGGCGTTGGCGAAGCCGCGATCGATGATCTCCAGCCGGACGGAGGCTGGGCAGCGGTCCCGGATCGTCTGTTCGAAGGCCGCGCTGAGCTTTTGTCCGTCCTGGTTGGGCACGAGGCGCATGGTGATTTTGGCGCCGGCGTGGTTGGGGATGATCGTGTTGGCGCCTTCGCCCATGAAGCCGCCGTAGATTCCGTTGACATCGAGCGTGGGTCGGACCCAGCGGCGTTCGTTGGTGGAGTAGCCTTTTTCGCCGTAGATGCCGGGGCAGCCGACGTTGGCGGCGTATTCGTCGTCGTTGAGCGGCAGTGCGCGGAACTGATCGCGCTCGGCGGTCGAGAGTTCGGCGACATCGTCATAGAAGCCGGGGATCGTGACGCGGCCGTCGGCGTCGTGCAGCGAGGCGACGATGGTGGCCAGCTCGTTGGCCGGATTGGCGACGGTTCCGCCGAAGGAGCCGCTGTGCAGATCGTGTTTGGGGCCGAAAAGGCGGATTTCCTTGGAGAGGATGCCGCGGGTGCCGCAGGTGATGGTGGGCCAGCCGTCGGCGTACATGCCGGTATCGGAGATGAGGATGTGGTCGCAACGAAGCAGGTCCTGATGGTCCTGGATGAAGGGGGCGAGGTTGGGTGAGCCGATTTCCTCCTCGGCCTCGATGAGGAATTTGAGGTTCAGTGGCAGGCGCTGGTGGGCGGCGAGCCACGCGCCGGCTGCTCGCAGGTGGACGAGGACTTGTCCCTTGTTGTCGGCGGCGCCGCGGGCGATCAGCCAGCCGTCGCGGACGACCGGCTGGAACGGGTCGGCGTCCCAGAGGGCGCGATCACCGGTGGGTTGGACGTCGAGGTGGCCGTAGACCAGCAGCGTGGGGGCGTCCGGTGCCTGGCAGTGGTCGGCGTAGATGAAGGGATGTCCTTCGGTTTTGTGGATTTCGGCGCGCAGGCCGATGCGCTCGCACAGATCGCGCGTCCAGCGGACGGCGGCGGCCACGTCCGCGCGGTGCTCGGGCAGCGTGCTGACGCTGGGGATACGGCACAGATCGAGTGCCCAATCCAGATGTTCCGCGTGATGATCCCGCAGATAGGCGATGACGGCGTCCATGGCTCGACTCCCAGGGTCGGTTGGAACTGGATGGCAACCGACCGGGAGTGTAGAGGCTGGGTCGCCGGCTGGCCAATGCTGGGCGCGCTTGCGTGGGGATGGTGGACATCGGGGTATTTCGAATCGTCCCCCATCCCGTCGTTGGCCTGAGGGCCGCCGAAGCGGGGCACCCATGCGGTGCGATCCTGCTATACTTTCGGCGACTGGAGGAATGAGGTCGATGGGCAGAATCCACGTATTGTCGACGGCTCTGATCGCCCGCATTGCGGCCGGCGAGTGCATTGAGCGTCCGGCGAGCGTGGTGAAGGAGCTGGTGGAGAACGCGCTGGATGCAGGCGCGAGGCAGATCGACATTGAGATCGTTGACGGTGGGCGCGGGCTGATTCGCGTTGTGGATGATGGCACCGGGATGGAGGCGGACGATCTCTCGCTCAGCGTGACGCAGCACGCGACGAGTAAGATTCGGGATGATGGGGACCTGTTCAACATCCACTCGCTGGGTTTCCGTGGCGAGGCGCTGGCCAGTGTCGGGGCGGTGTCGCGGCTGCAGATCACCTCGCGGACGCGTGAGAGCGATGTGGCGCATACGATTCGCGTCGACGCCGGCGAGGTGAGTGAACCGAAGCCGTGTTCGGCACCGCCCGGGACGGCGGTCGAGGTGCACGACTTGTTTTATTGCGTGCCGGCGCGGCGCAAGTTTCTGCGGACGAACCAGACGGAGATGGGGCACATCACGGAACAGTTGGCGCGGATCGCGCTGGCGCAGCCGGGTGTGGGGTTCTCGCTGAAGAGTGGGAATCGTGTGACGCATGCGCTCGGCGCGACGAACGATCGCCGCCAGCGGATCGCCGACTTCTATGGACCGGAGTTGGGGCAGGTTTTGCTGCCGATCCGGCGGGAGGGGAGTGGGGTGGTGGTGGAGGGGCTGGTGGCGCCGCCGGCGGAGAGCCGCGGGTCGGGCAAGTGGGAATACGTGTTTGTGAATGGGCGGTATGTCCGGGATCGTTTCGTGTCACATGCGGTGAAGGAGGCGTACCGCAGCCTGATCGATCCATCGCGGTACCCGGTCGTGTTTCTGTTCATCACGCTCGATCCGGAGCAGGTGGATGTAAACGTGCACCCGACGAAGACGGAGGTTCGCTGGCGGGACTCGAACTACATGCACGGCCAGGTCCTGGCGGCGCTGCGGGAGAAATTCCTGACGAGTGACCTGGATCACGCGTTGCAGACGCCGCGTGACGATGAGGGTGTTCGCGAGCGAGTTCGCGAGGCGATGGTCGACTTTTTTACGCGGTCGCACCCCGAGGCGGGATCGGCCGGGCCACCGGCGGGGTACGCGGGGCGAGCCGTAGCGGGCGGTCGAGTTGCGGAGAGGCCAGCGGGGGGGGCGGGGGCACCGAATCGAGCGGGGGAGGTGGCTGAGACGCCGGTGGGCGCGGAGGATCGGGGCTGGCAGCCGCCGAAGACGGAAGACGTGGTGGCGCCGGCGGATGAGGCCGGTGTGCCGGGGGTGGCGCCGCGCGCGATCCAGGTGCACAACGCGTTTCTGGTGGTGGAGACGGAGGAGGGGGTGATGATCATCGATCAGCATGCGCTGCACGAGCGGGTGTTGTACGAGGAGTTGCGGCGGCGGATGGCGGAGAAGAAGCTCGAGGCCCAGCGGTTGCTGTTGCCGCTGGTTGTGCGTGTTCCGGCGGATCGGCTGGAGGTGCTGGAGACGCACAGTCCGATGCTGGAGCAGTTGGGGATCGAGCTGACGGTTGCTGGCCCGCAGAGTGTTGCGTTGCAGGCTTTTCCGACGCTGTTGCTGGATCGTGTGAACTACGAGCGGTTTGTGCGCGATCTTCTGGATGTGCTCTCGCAGCCAGGCAGTCGCCCGAACGCGGAAACGCTCATCCACGAGATTCTGGACATGATGGCGTGCAAGGCCGCGGTGAAGGCTGGCGATCCGCTGACGGACGAGGAGATTGCGGCGTTGCTGCGGCATCGCGAGCAGGCCGAGCGCAGCAGCCATTGTCCGCATGGCCGGCCGACGACGTTGCGGCTGACGCTGAAGGACCTTGAGCGGCAGTTTCACCGGCGGTAGTCGGGTGGCCGCGCGTGGACGGGGGGAGTTGGAAGGTCAGGGGGTCTCAGTATCTCGGCGGCCGACGAGCTTGACGAGGACGGCGTCGCCGCTGGCGACCCACTTGCCGGTTGGCATCTGCTGTGTCTGGAGGTTGATGATCGCGTTGGCACCTTTCTGCGCGGCCAGCGCCTTGGTGAGCTCGACGGCGGCGACCGACGAGGGTCGCGGCTCGGAGAAGATGGTCTCGACTTGCCGGGCGATCATGAATCCTGCGATGCGGCTGGTGGAACTGGTGGCCTGGATCTTTTCGGCGAGGCGTTTGATCTCTTCCTGTTGCAGCCGGAGTCCCTCGTGGCTGCGGCGGAGCTCCGCGCGTCGGCGCGCGTCGGCGACGGCCTCGCGTCGGCGGGCCACGATCCGCACGACGATGATGAGGATGATCAGACCGGCGGCCGCATAGACGACGGTCTTGACGAAGGGGTCCTGGAGATTGAGCCATTGGGGCAGCATGGGTCCGCTCCGTGGGCGGCGGCGCTGGCACCGCCAGCGTGATCAACAGTATAG
>Ga0272441_10010328_pt1 | contig 14163 bp, 10 predicted proteins | sample SSMProp6N_FD_193582 | JGI IMG/M metagenome (GOLD analysis project Ga0272441, IMG submission 193582) | Marine sediment archaeal communities from Little Sippewissett salt marsh, Falmouth, MA, United States - SSM-Prop-6N | ecosystem: Environmental > Aquatic > Marine > Wetlands > Sediment ... | reverse complement strand
TCAGCGATCGCCAACGAGAGGTTCCGAACCATGTCGGCGAACGGTACGTTAAGTAGCTCCTGACCAACACTCATAGATGCTGACATACATATACCTCTTAGAATGTAAATGATAATATGTTGTGGATTTTTATAATCATTACTATGTGATTAAATATTTTATAATTAAAATAAAGTATAGAATAACGTGTTAAATAAAAGTAAAAAATTAAGAGATGTAATTATTGTATATTTAGAATTTATTTTTTGCATAGATGAATGTTATTATATTTATATGTGATTAACATTCACCATAGAGAAAACGGCGGCGTTAATTGCCGAGCGTAAATATAATAATTCGCTGTAATTCACAATGAATAATTGTGCTTGTTGTATAAAGAGAGGAAGACAGGTAGCACTGACTTGTACCCTGTATAGGTTCCCTTCTCAACCTTCGACCGGAGAACGTTCTTAGGCTCCGTGTCTTCCCAGCCGCGCATCAACCATTATATTGTGAACGAGCGCTGTACAAATGAAGGTAAGACCTGTTGGGGTCAGCGAAGGTCGAGAAATACAGGTACGACGAGTCAGTCTACGTGGGGGTGGTCGGCAAGTGTGCGGCGTGTTACTACTGCATGTACGCGTGCCCGGAGAACGCCATAAAGGACACGAAGCCCCCCACCGTGATAGATGACAGATGCACGAGGTGCATGAGATGTGTGGAGGCTTGCCCACGCAACGTCATGCAGATAATACACTACTGAACAACGCCTAGCCAAGGCGCTTACCGACGAAAGGTGTTTCCGCCGCCTCCTACAACCATACAACCCATTTCCATGGACAAGAAAAATCGACCCGCCAAGCCGCCCATAAACCCCCTCACCCAGGGGGGAGGGGGGGTAAACGAGAAAAGGCGAACCAAAACCCCGTTCATCGAAAGGAGCCCCAGAAACGCCCCTTTCAGATCAAATCATATACAAAAGTGTAATCCACCGAACACAAAAACACACCCTAAAACGTTAATTCCATGTAACACGGATATTGAATTTACCGCATTACGACAAAACATACTGGAAGGCTTAATACTTTAATTGGCTCTCAAACGTCTTTGTCTAGGCACCGCGCCTACAAGGCGTTAAACGCATAAGGTATGATGTGGTCCGAGAATGAAAGAGACACGATTTGGAATCCAATCCAGCGCCCGATACTACGCACCCACCGACTGGGACGACCTGAATTCAACCGCTCTATACTGCGAAGAACTCGGCTACGACTCCATCTGGTTCGGCGACCACCTCACCACAGGCGGCTCGCGACTAGAGGTCTGGACGATCCTCTCCGCCCTCTCCACCATAACCACGAAGATACGGCTCGGCACCCTGGTTCTCTGCAACAACTGGCGGAACCCAGCCCTCCTCGCGAAGATGGCCGCGACGCTAGACATCGTAACTCAGGGACGCCTCGAGTTCGGGATAGGAGCCGGCTGGAACCAAGAAGAACATGAGACGTACGGGTACGACTTCCCCAACCCACGTGTCCGCGTAGAGCGGCTGCAGGAAAGCCTGGAAATCATCAAGCGCATGTGGACGCAGGAGAACCCGAGCTTCGACGGGAAACATTACCACATACGTGACGCCGTCTGCTACCCGAAGCCGCTGCAGAAACCGCATCCCCCCATAACGATAGGCGGAGGCGGCGAGACCTACACCCTGAAGGCAGTGGCGGCTTACGCTGATCGGTGGAACGGGTTTGGCCCCCCAGACGAGTACCGACGAAAAATGGGCATACTGAAGAAGTACTGCGCCCAGGTCGGACGAGACTACGATAGCATCGACAAGACCTACTACGCCTCCATGGACCTCTACCAGAGCGAGGAGGACCTCCTACAGGCGATGAAGGAGATGTATCACACAGGCCAGCAACGAGGGCGCCCGATACAGGATCAATACTCGTCTTTCGACGAGTGGCTGAGCCGGTACCGGGCACGTCACCTCATCGGCACCCCCGAGGAATGCCTACAAAAGGTTCAACACATCATAGACATAGGTGTGACGTACTTCATCTTCAGCGTCCGAGCCGCGCGACGCGTCCCGAACCTCGTGGCTCGGAAAGAGAGTCTACGACTTTTCGCCGAACACATCATCAACCCACTCAAAGACTAGGAAAAGAAAAAACACTAGTAATACCCCATGTATTCAAGCCAAGCCTCCTTTTGTCTTCTAAGCCAGGAATTTTTTCCATAATTACAGGTAACCTGACACAAGACAGGCCGGATCAGTGGGCCACATCAGGGTCCCTGACAAACAAGACAAGGACAAACACCTGCAACAACGTCGCAGCCAGAAGAGAGAGCCAAGTATAGACCGGGTTCAAGGCGTACAACAAACCACCCAAGACCGAAGCGGCCACAACAGGAACGGTGAATAGATACCCCATGCCAGGGCCCCCCGTGCCGCCGCCAGCAGCCCCCACCATCATGCTTCCTCGTCCAAGCGCCGCCATGACGCGCCCCCTCATCCCGCTGGGAACATAGTCAGCCATCAAAGCGGTGCAGGCAGGAGTGAACAACGTCCCAGCCACCGCGACAGCCAGACGGATAAACAGGACGTGGTAGAAACCCCCCGCGTAGACCATCAGAGGCATCGAAAACAACGACACCAGCAACGCGGCGACAAGGTTCCTAGTCCTCCCGTACCTGTCCACCAACACACCGGCCGGGAAAGTAAACAACGTCTTCAGTATCGTCTCCAACATAACGATCAGCCCCCAATCCAGACTGGACAACCCCAGCTCCTCGACCGCGTAGACGACCCAGAAAGGGCTGGACACCGCGTTGCCGATGAAGCCCAGGAGGACGACGACGCCCAGAGCCTTGACGGAGCCGGGCAGCCCCAAAACGAGATCGGGAACCCCGCTGTACGCCTCACGGAAGATCGCCCCCAGAGACGGGAGATCGTCGAAGCCCGCCACCCCACCAGAGTCCTCCATGTAACGCGAGACCAACACGGCGCCGACGAGGCTCGAACAAGCGAGAAGCCCGTACATCACCCTCATCCCCACGCCGACACCCAGCATCTCCAGGAGCACGCCCGCTATGTATGGGCTGAACAGGGACAACCCCGTGGCCACCAAGTTCATGGCCGCTATCCCCGTCCCCCGGTTCCCGGGGGTGAGAGAGTCAGCCAGGATGGCGGAGGTGGGCGGAAACTGGAACACCATGAAGCCCTGTATCAGGGACCCCAAGGCGATCCACTCCCAGCTCGGAGCGAACACATAAAGAAGCATACTGACAGCCGACAGGTAACCGGCCAACGCGATGAGCCTCACCCTGCTGGTCCGATCCGTCAGATACCCTGATATGGGGAACATGAGGAGCCCAGCCAAGGGACGGAGGCTGTTCACCACCCCGATCTGGGACGACGTGCCGCCAACCTCGAGGATGAAGAGCGAGGCGTAGGGAACAACCATGCGCCTGAAGAACATGCCCAGAGACTGACGCACCGTGAGGACGAGCATATTACCGCTCATGAAGCCGAATCTCTCACGGACGCGTTCCACCTTATGAACCCACAGTAACGGCTCATCGACCGCTTAAAGGGTTTAAGCCGGGCCGCGCCAGAGGGGGCTGGTGCTGCAATGGGGGCCGCCCAGCAGATCCAGGTAGCCGCTGCTCCACTCGCGCACCTTCACCCCGTGGTCCCTGAGCGCCCGGTTGGTCCCCCTGTTCCGGTCGTAGGCGATCACCACCCCCGGCTTCACCGTCACGATGTTCGCGGCGCCGCGGCTCTGCTCCATCATGGCCTCCAGCAGGTGAACCACGTCGAAAGGGTCCTCAGGGACGCCGCCCACGTAGATGAGCCCGTCCCTCTCCAGCTTACCTTCTTTTATGAGGAAGTCCAGGAAGCTGTTCTCTGTCCGTAGAGGCTCGGGGCGGCCGCCATCGTTGACGTAGACGGTTGTCCTGCCGAGGTCCCTAAATTGGTCGGGGTGTACGAGGGGCGCCATGGGCCGACCGTGGGCCTCGCTCTGGGCCCTCACGGCCTCCAGCGTCTTGAGCAGCAGCTTCTTCGGCGGATAGTCGGGCACCAGCTCCGTGTCGTAGACGTACGGCATGACCAGCGCCTTATCCATGTCAGGGTAGTTGATGGTCACGTCAAGGTGCATGTAGTCCACGGCGGGCCTCTCGGCGAGCTTAACGGCGCACACGTACCTAAGATCGTCGTCCACGTCCGCCTCGAACAGCCTCTCAGCCGTCTCCAGAACTCCGGTGACGGTGGACCTCTGGCCGACGCCGAATGCTATCGTCTCCTCGTCTATGATCTGGGTGTCCCCGCCCTCCACGCACGGGGGCTCGGTATACACCCCCTCGGCGTCGTTGGCGTCGTACACGATCTCCACGTTCTCGCGGAGAACCGGGTCGTGCATGTAGCAGAGCTTGACCACCCGGGGCTCGTGGCGGCGGCTGTACCGCCTCATGTTGCAGACGACCGTCCCGACCTGGGTGGTGAAGCTGGTGTCCCGGGTGTAGGTCCACGCGACCCGCCTGAAGTCGGGCAGCACCACCCTGCCCTGCCGCATATCATAGTATGGTTTAGGCGGGTAGCCCCAGAGGAGATGGTCAACCGTCAGCTCATCCGGGTCTGGTTTCCTAGGCGCTCCGCCCCAGAAATCCTCGATCATCGTCTCGCGGTCTGCCGTCGATGCGTCTTCGAGTATCTTGGCCAGCATGGACTTCACCTCGAAGACCCTGACGCCCTCGTCTCTGAGCATCTTGGGCAGCTCCAGCCACTCCTCGTGGCCGGGGTCCATCTGGGCGTGGGGGTCACGCTCGACGTAGAGCAGGCTGGACTCCATCCCCGCGAAGGGCATCCTCCTGGTCCACAGCTGCTCTGAGGAGTCCTGCACGAGCACCGCGCGGAGCCTCCCCGACTCGGATTTGACGGTCCACATGGTATAATTGTGGCCGGGGTGGGCTAAAGCATTTATCGGGGTCGATGCGTTACTCTCGGGCCCCGGGAATAACTTGACACGTACGTTGACATTTCATCCATATTAACGATACAAGTTTTGAGGCAAACATCAAGGAACGTAGCGGAAAAACGAGACAAAAACTGATAGAAGCCGGAAAAAGGCTCCCCCGGTTAGTAAAAGAATAAAACCGCTGGGTGAGACTATTCGAACAGGTTGAACCGGTACGCTAGGCTCGCTCTCCTACTATTAGTGCTGACCCTTAGCGTGGGGATGCTCAGCGCAGCCATAAACACACTAGGAGACATCACACGCCTCGAGCTGGACGAGGACAAACCGGGGCCCGTCAACCCGATAATGGACCCCGGCAGCCTCGGCAAAACATCAGACGAGGTCGACGTAACCAACGTGGAGCCACGGAAGCTGGGCCCCATAATGGAGCTGCGGCTCCCACCCAAGACCAAGTACCTCAGGAGGATGCCCGCCGAGAACTACACGGGCGGCACATGGTACCCAATCACCGGCTTCGCGTCCGAGCCCCACGAGGGGGACATCATACCGGACCAGACATCCGGGGCCTCCGCCACCATAAACAACCAGTTCTACGTCGACCCCCTCACCGTTTTCAGGGGGTGGGTCACCGTGGCGCCCAGCACCCAGGCGGTGACGGATTTCAACGGCAGCCTCATGTACTATCCCGAGGCCCAGAGCTTCACGTCAACGGAGTCGTTCACCGATCCTTACTGGGTGAGCCACGTGATACACGCCTTCTCCGAGGCCGCGCTGAGAGCCGCCGAGCCCGTCCCCACGGAAGCCACCCTCGAAGTACCAAGCCGCATAGAGACCCGGCTCATGGGGCTCGCGCTGGAGGTAACGGAGGGAAAGACTGGCCCTTACGAGAAGTACAAGGCATTAGAGAGTTACTTGAGGGACAACTACGAGTTCAGCGAGGACTTCACCCCACCACCCTCGGGGATAGACCCCGTGGTGTGGTTCCTCTTCAACGACAGGAAGGGGACAGGCGCCCACTTCAACTCCGCCCTCATACTCATGGCCAGAAGCATCGGCCTACCCGCCAGGGCCGTCATAGGGTTCATGATAGACCCGTGGGCCGAGCACCAGTACGTCCTGCCCCAGCAGGCGTACCTATACGTCGAGGCGAACCTGGGCAGTGTGGGCTGGACCATATTCGACGCCACCCCCAAGCACTACGACGAGGGCGAGGTCAACATCACCAAGGAGGCGACGTTCACCAACATCACGGGGAACGACCCCGTGGCGCTCAAGGGCAAGACGTTCAACGTCTGGGGCACCGTGACCAACATAAACGGCTCCGCCGTGAGCGGCCCCCAGGTGGAGATAATACTCAAGGCGGACAAGACGGACTACAACGAGACGGGCCTGGTGGTGGGCGTCGGCTTCGTGGAGGAAGGCTTCTTCAACGTCACATGCGACGCGTCCACGGAGCTAGCCGTCGGCGACTACGACCTCATAGCCCACACCCTGGAGAACAGGTGGTACCTGGAGAGCGTCAGCGACCCGCCCATAACGCTCATGTCGGAGACCGACGTAGCCATCTCCGGCCCCAAGAGGGTCTACGCCGCAAAGAACATAACGTACAACGGCTACATCGTGGAGACGGCCACAGGCGAGCCCCTGCCCAACGCCACCCTCCAAGTATGGTACCTGAACAAGACCATGGACCTGGTGAGCGACGGCCAGGGCAGGATAAGCTTCCCAGCCCTCTTCCCTGAGGACGGAGAAGAAAACATCAGCATGAGTATGGAGGACACACACTACTACGTGGGCTCCAGCACCTCCTTCGGCGTCAGCGTCATGCTGCCGCCGCCGTCCCCCGACAACCTGCTGGCCCTCATATTCGGGTTCCCACAGAACATAATAATCGCGCTCAGCGGCGCCATGGGCGTAGGCGTCTACGCCGCCAAGAGGAGCAGGCGCATGAAGGAGGAAGACTTCACCGAGCCCAGGGTCGTTCTCCCAGCCGGCAGAGAGCGAATAGGGTACGAGGACGGCGTCCCCCTGGAGTACAGCAGCTACGAGGAGGGCGTGGTGAAGCTCTTCAACAGGTTCTACGTCAGCATGATGAGGATGTACCCGGACATAGACGACACCATGACGCCGCGGGAGTTCGAGTACATCCTAATCGACAGGCTGCCGGTGAACGCCCACGCCGCACTGGAGGACCTGGTCACCAGCTACGAGATAGCCATGTACAGCAACATGCCCATCGCGGTGGAGGACTTTAAGCGTACCAACGCCACAATAGATTTAATCGTGGAGCTGATGAAGAATGGAAGCTGAGAACCGTAGCAGACTCATCAGGGCCACGGTGTTGTACCTGTTCGTGGCACTCGTGCTCAGCGGCATCAGCTTCGCCACACCCTACACCGTGGGCGACTTCAGCACGTTCCTCCCCTACATGCCCGAGTCCCTAATCCACGTGGGCATAAGCGTGGTGCTCATGCCGCTGCTGGCGGGCATAACCCTCTGGTACATGGGCGCCCTCCTGAGCATACTGTACGAGGGGAAGCTCAACAGGGTAATAGTGAGCGGCCTATACGCCGGCGGCTTCGCCGCCATAATAGCGGTCTTCATGGTGCTCCAGCCCATAAGCGCGCCAAGCAAGATGGCGGGATACCTGGTGATAGCGGCTTTCGCCCTCTTCTTCACCTACAACATACTGTCCGCAGTCGCCGAGATAAGGGAGCAGTTCTACATACGCGTCATATCGGGCTCCGCGTCCATATTCATCATAGGCCAGATAGCCATACAGCTCGTGAACCTATACATGACGACCCCCGGCGTCCCGGTCTCGGGGCAGGTGCTCCTCATAAGGGACATGATAAACTGGGGGTTCGCCGTGGCCGCCGCCTTAACCATGGTAGGCATATTCAGGGACTCCAGGAACCCGTACCTGGCCGAGATAGGCGGCATAGCGGCCAGCTACACCTTCGTGCTGGCCATGAGCCTCATCGGCACGCTTTACGTGAACTTCATAACCGGGAGGCTCAAGGCCGTGTCCCCGGTGATAGAGCAGCTCTCCCCCTACGTGGAGTGGACGGGCATAGTCATTGTGGGCGCCCTCATATTCACGGTGATGCGGCGGGGTATGAAGGAGAGCATGATGACCCCCGTCGAGGTGGGGCCCTGGGCTAAACACATCCAGGACACCAGCGCCACCAAGGGCAAGTCCCTCACCGACTTCACCGAGATACTCGACGAGTTCGTCAAGCAGGGAAAGAAGGAGAGGGTGCTGGTGAAGCTCTTCATGTTCCTGGACGAGAACAGGGCGGCCGAGGCCGAGATAACGGTGACCCTGCGGGAGCTCATAAACTACGAGGACGAGAGGCCCCCAAGCTTCAGCAGACGGGGCACCAGCGACAGGATAGAGAGGATGAACCAGGAGCGGCGCCTCGAGCTGCTGAGGCGCACCGTGGAGAGGATAGACAGGCTCGGCCTGGGCGGACTGCTCAGAGAGCCTGAGCAGCAGACGAGTCAAGAAACAGTGATAGAGAGTTTGGAGGACTAGAAATGCAGGGAATGCACGTTGACAGAGTCAGGGCGATAAGCAACGCCATACTTGAGGGCCTGGGCAAGGTCTACGTCGGCAAACGGATGGTGCTGAGGAAGCTGCTGGCGGCGAGCCTGGCCAACGGCCACGTCCTGTTCGAGGACTACCCGGGGCTGGGGAAGACGCTGCTGGCCAAGCTGTTCTCAAGGATCACCGGCTGCCACTGGAGCAGGATACAGTTCACGCCGGACCTCATGCCCGCGGACATACTGGGCACCAGGGTCTATCGGGTGCAGGAGAGCAGGTTCGTTCTGGAGAGGGGCCCCATATTCACCAACGTGTTGCTGGCCGACGAGATCAACAGGTCGCCCCCCAAGACCCAGGCCGGCCTACTGGAGGCCATGGAGGAGAGGCAGGTAACCATAGAGGGCGAGACCCACAGGCTGGCGGCGCCGTTCTTCGTCATAGCCACCCAGAACCCCATAGAGATGGAGGGCACGTACCCGCTGCCCGAGGCCCAGATGGACAGGTTCCTCCTGAAGCTCAACATGGGCTACGTGGAGACCCTGGCCCAGGAGAGCCTCATAATGAAGCGCCGCATCTACTGGAAGCAGGACGACCCGTCAGAGCTCATACAGCCCGTCACCAACGAAGCCACGTTCCGGGGCATGCAGAAGTTCATAGAGGAGCGCATATACGTCGACGACAAGATCATCGACTACATCAGCCAGATAATCAGGGAGACCAGGAGGCACCCCGTAGTTGAGGTGGGTGCGAGCCCCAGGGGCGGCCTCTCCCTACTAAAGGTGGCCCGGGCCCACGCCGCCATCTCGGGCCGCGGCTTCGTGACCCCGGACGACGTAAAGATGTTCGCCCACGACGCCATAGGGCACAGGGTGATAATGAAGATGGAGTACGTGCTCGAGGGAAGCTTCAGCGTCGACGCCGTCCTCAACGAGATACTCGAACAGACAGAGGTACCGAAAGAGTTCATAGGAAAAAGATGACAGCCAGGACACTGACCCAGGACACCCTCGAGCTGGTGGTTACAGCCGTCACCTTCCTAGTGCTGGGCATGTTCCTGGGGAACATGATACTCATAACCCTGGGCCTCGCCCCCGTCATCTTCCTGACGACGGGGATACTCATAGGGCAGCCCAGGGTGACCTCGGTGGAGCGCGTCGGCAAGGACGTCAAGGTGAACGTCGACGACAAGGTGAGGGACAGGCTCACCGTGACCATAGAGGGGGGGCCGGGCCTCGTCACGGTCTCCGACGTCCTCCCAGGCAGCTTCGCCCTAGACGAGGGAACCAACTTCAAGGCCCTCTGGAAGGGCCTCGCACCGAAGACCGTCGAGTTCGAGTACATGGCGATATGCGCCAAGAGGGGTTACTTCGACCTCCGCGAGGTCGCCTACGAGGTTCGGCACCCCCTGACGATCAGCAGCAACGTGCTGGGCAGCCTCAACGCGAAGCGGGCGGTGGTGGTGCAGCCGCAGCCCCTCTTCGTCAGGAAGATCAAGAACCACAAGAGCATAAGCAGGATACCCATGCCCATGGACGCCAGGTTCAGGTTCGGCATCCCCACCACCGACTTCAGGGAGATAAGGGACTACTCGCCCGGGGACCACTACCGCACCATCAACTGGAAGGCGTCGGCGAAACTCCTGAGCGTCAGGCCCGGCAGCTTCCTCGTCAACGAGTACGAGAGGGAGGGCAAGAAGCAGGTGTGGATATTCCTCGACAGCGCCGCCCACATGGCGCTGGGCACCGCCGTCAACAACACCCTGGAGTACGCCATAAGGGCGGTCATGGGGTTCACCAACTTCTACATAGACAGAGACTGCCGCGTCGGGTTCTGCGTCTACGACCACGACGCCTACCAGTGGGAAGGCACCTTCGTCAAGAAAGAGGGCACCGAGATAGACGAGAGCATCATGACGGGCCTGGACCAGATAGAGGACATAAGCGAGGAGGAGAAGGCGACTGAGCCCAGCGTCAGGCAGAAGACCAGGAGCAGGGTGCTGTTCCCGGACGTGGGGAAGCGCCAGCAGTACCAGATAACGAGGGAGCTCCTCCACGTGGACATCAGGTACAGCACCGAGAGCCTCAAGGAGGCGGTGCACAGCTGCCGCCGCTACATCGTGGGCACCCAGCCGCTGTTCGTCATAGTCACCATGGTGGAGCCCGCCAAGATAAGGGGCATCATCGAGGGCGTCAGGCAGCTCCACAGGTACGTGGGCCGCGCCAGCACCAAGCCCGCGATAATCATATTCAACGTCCAGGGCTACAGCATCGCAGCCCAGTCCGAGGAGGAGAAGATAGCCGCCGGGTTCCTCACCTACCACAACCAGCCCTACTACGACGCCCTCAGGGGCATGGGCTGCATAGTCGTCAACTGGGACCCCGTGGGGGAGAGCTTCGCGCAGGCGCTGCAGCGCCAGAGGGTGGGGGGATGAGGGAGAACGTAATCAGGTCCGTGGAGCTGGGGGTTGCCCTGGCGGCGTGCTACATGGCCGCCGTGACCATGGTCCAGACATCCCTCTACGATCGGATAATCAAGATGATCAACGACAGCTTCATGGGGCCCCTGCTGGAGCCGTACATGATGTACTTCGACCTCGCCGTCACGGTGCTGGTTCTCGCCGTCTGCTTCACCCTCTGGAGGAGAGGCGACATAGAATCGTTCAGCAAGCTGTTCAGCCTCAACATGCTCATGTTCTTCCCCGCCGTCCTGGAGTTCAGCACGTTCAACTGGGTCGGCCTCATACTGGACCTGACGCCCAGCTACAGGGTCACAGGGCTCTGGGTCTTCGGCGTCGGCCTAACGCTTCAGGTGACCTACCTGATGCTCAGGTACACGTACAGGTTCAGGACGGACCGTGAAGAGCTGCTCACCAGGGGCGCGCTTGAGGATGACATAAACCAGGTCAGCAGGGGCCAGATGGGTTACCTCACCCTCATAGTGTCCGTCACCGCCGTGACGACTACCGCCATCTACGTCGCGGCGCCGAGCCTAAGCGGGTACCTGCGGCAGCCCCTGAACACGCTGCCTTACTTCATCCGAGCCAAGGCCCACATCCTGGTCGGGATCATAGTTATAACTTGTATAGCCGCGAGCCTCATACTCTATCTACGCGGCTCCGGGCAGCCGAGACGTGATTTCCCAGCCGAGCCCCAGCTAAGAGAGGACGCTACCAGCGAACAGTCAACAGCGGTTGAAGATGAAGGATAGGGGCTTGTACGCCTACCTTAGAGGATGGCGCCCGGCTCGTACGCGGCCTCCCTGCCGTATTTCTCGAGGAGCGGCGCCGCCTTCTCCTTTACCGCCATGATCTGCCCGTGGGCGTTTCCCACGAAGTGGCGCTTGTCCCTCATGACGCCGCGGAGCTCCTCGGGGGTCACGCCCGCGGCCTTGAACGCGGGTTCATCCGCCAGCAGCTCCATGAGCCTGTTATCTTGAGCCCCACGCTCCCTCATCCGGAGCGCCTCGGCCACGGCGTGCCTCTTGATGACGGCGTGGGCCTCCTCCCTACCCATGCCGTGTTTCACCGCCAGGGCCAGCATCTCGGTGGTTGCCAGGAACGGCAGGTACCTGTCCAGCTCCCTGCCTATGACGGCTGGGTAGGCGCCCATCTGGTTGAGCACCGTCAGGGTTGTCTCGACGAGGCCGTCGGCGGCGTAGAACGCGTCGGGTATGATAACCCTGCGCAGCGCCGAGCATGAGACGTCGCCCTCCTCCCACTGGCCTCCGGCGAGCCGGGACGCGCCGTCGGCGTACATCTTCTGGAGCTCGCTGAGGGCGCAGATGCGCTCGGTGCTCCTGGTGTTCATCTTGTGGGGCATGACGCTGCTCCCCACCTGGCCCTCGGCGAAGCCCTCGGTGACGAGCTCGTGGCCAGCCATGAGCCTGATGGACTTGGCGAAGTTCTCGCACGCGGAAGCCAAGGCCGCCAGGTGGGCGGCCACCTTGTAGTCCAGGCTCCTCGGGTAGACCTGGCCCGTGGAGTCCATTAGCTCCCTGAAGCCGAGCTCATCCGCCACCATACGCTCAAGCCTGAGCTCCTTCTCGGGTGAGCCCAGAAGGTTGACCATGTCGAACTGGGTGCCCACGGCCCCCTTGACGCCTCGGAGCGGGTAGCCCTCGATGAAGGCCTCGAACTCCTTCAGGTGTATGAGAAGCTCCTCGGCCCACATGCTGAACCGTCTGCCCAGCAGAGTGGTCTGGGCGGGCTGGCGGTGGGTCCTAGCGGTGAGCTCCACGGCGGCGTAGTCCTCGGCCTTATCCAGCATGTGGCGGAGGACCGAGACGTACTTGCCGTGGATGAGCGTCATGGCTTCCCTGATCTGGAGCTGCTCCACGTTGTCCGTGAGGTCCCTGCTCGTCATCCCCAGGTGTATGTACTCTGCGCCGCCCGCCGCCTCGTTGTAGGCCTCTATCTTAGCCTTGACGTCGTGCTTGGTGCGCAGCTCGATCTCATTTATACTGTCGAGGTTCACGTCTTTCTTGGCGGCCTCGTAGTTCTCGATGACGGCGTCGGGGATGTCCATGCCCAGCTTCCTCTGGGCCTTGAGCACGGTGAGCCAGAGCTCACGCTCCATGACGGTCTTGCCTTCTTCGCCGAATATCCTGTTCATCTCGGGGGTCGCGTACCGCTGGCTCAGGACGTTGGGGTTCAACTGTTCCGCCTCTTGATATTGAAAAGGCTTTGAGGATATAATAGGAGTGGTTTACGGCTGGGCGCTCGCGGCCTGGGGGAAGACTTGTTCCGTGTTATAGGGAATAATTATTTTTTGGGGAGTGTTTGTTACAGGTTACTTGTAATCTGTGAAAAAAAAATTCTGGTCTGGCTCTTACTGCTCTGTGTGGGTATGGCTCTGATGTCTTCTGGTGTGCTGTGTGGCAACTGGTTCACCTTTTTCTATGTGTTTCAAACAGTGCAACAAACAAACCCAATATAAACTAGATTGGGAAACAGTAGGAAATTGTAATAAAGAAAAAATTAATGACCTTGAGGTAAGGAGGTAACTTTAGTAGAAGTTAATAATACTTTAAGGTCAAAAGGTGTAAGTTTTAATCTATTTAATGTATTATTAATATGCTCTTTAATACTATCGTTATCGTTTGTTATCCATTTCTTTTGTTGGTAAATCGATATCAAAATTAAAGGGAGAATCCTCTGACATATTCACTCACTCAATCGTATTTAATAATAGAAAATATATGTAAAGTTTATCTAATAAAATAATGACAATCCGAGTATAAAGTTTTCAATAAATCAACCAGAAAATGGAAAATCAGCAACTCAGTCTAACACCAATCCAACCTGTTCAACCCATTGAACATTTATTTATAAACAACTGATCAATCGACTGAACAAAAGGGTAAAATAGCGATTAGGGTCTCGGGACGGCCCTGATGTTCAAGAAAGATGGCCTCTTGAAGACCTTCACGTAGCCCTCAGGGTCGGCCCTCCTGTAGTCCTCCGTGGGCTTCGCCTCTATCAGCCGCTCCACCAGGAACCCCGCCTCGTGAAGTGGCTCCACCATCGCCTCGATGGGCCTGTGGTAGCTGGGCATTACGACATCCACGCCGAAGCCTGTCCACAGCATCTCCATCCTGTGGACGCTGAAGTAGTCTTCCATCCCTTCCTTGAGGACGAAGTTGATAGCTGGGTGGCCGACG
>Ga0272441_10010327_pt1 | contig 14163 bp, 11 predicted proteins | sample SSMProp6N_FD_193582 | JGI IMG/M metagenome (GOLD analysis project Ga0272441, IMG submission 193582) | Marine sediment archaeal communities from Little Sippewissett salt marsh, Falmouth, MA, United States - SSM-Prop-6N | ecosystem: Environmental > Aquatic > Marine > Wetlands > Sediment ... | reverse complement strand
TGAAGCGTTTGAATGGAATCAACGATAAGCAAATCCGGTTGGAGGGCTTCCGCCTGCCGGAATATTTTCTGGGTAAGTGTTTCGGTCAGGACATAACAGGAATCCGTAGCAGGGGCAATCCGCTCGCTGCGCATTTTAATCTGCCCCTGGCTTTCCTCTCCGGAAATATAAAGCGTTTTTCGGTTGGATCGGACCGCGGTCTGGAGCATAAGGGTGCTTTTACCAATGCCCGGTTCACCTCCGATCAGGGTTAAAGAACCCGGGACGAAGCCGCCGCCCAGTACCTGGTCCAGTTCCGGATCCCCTGAGGGTATCCGGTGCTCTTCCCCGGTTTGAATCTCACTGATACGCAGGGGTTTTGCAGCTTTTTTCGAAGTGCTTTCCCCTTCCCAAAGCGGGGGTTTTGCACTGCGTTCCACCACCTCTTCCACAAGGGTATTCCAGGCTTTACAGGAACTGCATTGCCCCGCCCATTTGGCGTATTGAGAGCCGCAATTCTGACAGAAATAGGTAGTTTTGGTTTTGGCCATGTCCGCTTGGGATTTGGCCTAAAGATAGACCTGTATCTCTGAATACCAAAAACAGGCGGGCGGAAGGGAATATAAAAACTGACATGGGCCCCGGGAGGTCCCGGAGATGGGTCATCAGAATCCGAAATCGGCCTTCAGGGCGTCCATTTTATCCAGTGCCATATCCTTGGTCAGGAAGTCTATTTCCTGCATGCCGAATGCTTTTTCAAAGGTTCGCAGGGCTTTTTTGGGCTCGCCGATCTGCTCGTAGTACTCCCCTTCGAAAAAGAATCCCAGCATGGTTTCAGGATACTCATCCTTACACAGGTCGGACAGGGGCTTGAGGGATTCAAAATCGTCTTTTTTGCGACAACCGGCATAGATGGCCATAATATCATTGAGTTCCATGGGTTTGCGGAAACCAAAAACAGTCTCTATCGTCTGGTACTTGTTTTCCAGATAGTTAAAAACGGGCTCCTCTGAAGTCAGGATTTTTTCCCTGTACTCTTCCGGGCTAATCGGTTTGAAAATATTAAAAGTTCGTTCCCAGGCTTTACCGATTCCATAAGTGGCAATCGAGATTTCATCAGCTTCAGGATAGCGGTCGTAAAAGTAGGTAAAGCCCTCCCTTTCAATCTGGCTTAGAGCTGTATTCATCTGGGAGAATCGGCCTTCTTCCTGCCCGAGGTCCCCCTCTGCGATCAGGTGGTAGAAAACAGGTCCCTGAATTGCGGCCAGCCTTTCGGGGATACGGGATTCCATCTCAGGGGCAAGGTCCGGAGAGATGCTTATAAAACCGTTGAAAATCGGCCGTTCCTTAAACAGGTAATAGTTGCCAAAATTTGCCGTGATATCGTAACCGACGAACATTTTGAACGGGGCCACATTGTAGGCGCTTACCATATACGGAATGATCTCCATTCCAATGAATTCGAAAAAATTTTTGCCTTTTTCTGCCGGCAGCCCGGTGGTTAGTTCGTATTCGCAGTCCGCCGACCTGAGATCTCCCTTGCTCTGGGAGATTCCCACGATCAGGCTTTCAGGTAAGCCCTGGAACCTGCTGTAGAATTTGGAAGTAGCCACGACCTGGTCAAAAAGATACTCTTCGTCCAAAACGATGACCAGGGGATATCTTTTGTCCGGGTTGTAGTCCTCCGGTATATAGTATTTGACACCTCGACGTTCCTGTAATTTGAAGGATTCGAAGATCTCTTCTTTAACCTGAGCCTGAAGAGGCAGGGTAAGCCAAAGGCCAATGGCAAATAATAAAAGGCGTTTCATGCTGTTATGTTTGGTACGAGGGAAATTATTTATCCCTGTTCCATAACGGCAGCAGCAGGAAGGATATTGTACCAAAAAGAACGACCATCAGGGTTTGGGCAATCCACATGATCCAGCCAAAAGCATCGCCGGAAACACTGCTGATCCCAAAAAGTGCAATAGCTTTACTCACGGCGATAGGGTAGAGCCCGATACCTCCATTGGTCGCCGACATGGCAAAAGCCCCTGCGACAAAAGCGACCAGGAGTTGTCCGAAATTAAGTGATATGGTTTCAGGAATGGTGTATTTGATTACCCAGAACATCCCCACGTAGCACGTCCAGATGAATAGGGTGTGGCCGATAAACGCCCACTTGTGCTGCATGTGAAAGATGCTCATTACCCCTTCGAGAAGCCCGCGCAGGAATTCCCTGACCTTCAGGAAAAAAGGGTTTGAAGATTTTTTGAGGAGTGCCAGTAGGACAAACAGCCCCACTACACCTATCAGGATGGCCCCAATTGAAGCCCCTAACCCGAAGCCGCTTTCTTCCAGATACCCCCTGATAATTTTAGTTTGAGAGAACAGTGCAATAAGGATGATAAGAAGTAACATGATCACATCTATGACGCGTTCAGTTACTATGGTTCCAAAACCTTTTTGAAAAGGGACACCTTCATAGGTCGACAGGCCTGTGGCACGGAGGACTTCTCCGGATCTGGGGATACCGAGATTGGCAAAATATGCAGAGAGCACCAGAAGGAGGTTGTTGCGGACCCTGGGCTGATACCCTAATGGCTCGAGCAGGTAGTTCCACCGTATGGCCCGGGATAAGTGGCTTAAAAAACCGATTCCCAGGGAGAGCAAAATCCAGAAGGGATTCGCCTCCCGGATATATTTGATAATCTGAGAACGGTCTTCAGGTGAGGTGATCAGGTACGAATAGGCCACCAAAGCAAGCCCCAGGGCAATTGGAAGTATTGTTTTAAGAGCCTTTTTCGTACGTGCTTTCACAATTAGTTGAGCAGGTTGGTTTCCTCGTTGGGAAAAACCAGGGCTGGATTAAAGTCCCGCGCCTCTTCTATATTCATCCACGCATACGCGATTATTATCAGGATGTCTCCAACGGCAACTTTACGCGCGGCCGCCCCATTGAGGGTTAACTCCCCACTACCCCTTGGACCGGGGATCACATAGGTTTCCAAACGCTCTCCGTTATTGTTGTTGACAATTTGGACTTTTTCTCCCCTGATGAGGTTGGCGGCATCCATAAGATCCTCATCTATGGTGATACTGCCGATATAATTTAGGTCTGCGCCGGTTACCCGGACGCGGTGTACTTTAGATTTGACTACTTGAATTTGCATTCCTGTGACATTTAGTTCAGGGACAGGTTATCGATCAGGCGTACTTCTCCGAGGTATGCTGCGATAAAAGCCCTGTATTTTTTCGTGTTGTCCATGGTGCCAACCGGCCTTAAGGTTTCCGCATCGGCAATACTAAAATATTCGAGTTTAAAGTCCGGGTGGGCCTGAAAGGCTTCACGGACAAATTCCGCGATCTCATTTGCATTTTTCGTGCCAAAACTCTTTTTAACCTCCTGAAGCATTTTATAGAGGAATCCGGCTTCTTTTCTCAGACTATTTGTCAGTAGGGTATTTCGCGAGCTCATCGCCAGCCCGTCGGTCTCCCGTACAATCGGGCAGGGAACAATAGATACTGGAATCCCCTGTTGTTTTACCATTTGCCGTACCACCTGGAGTTGTTGATAATCTTTCTCGCCAAAATATACCCGATCGGGCAGGATCAGTCGCAGCAGGACCTCTACGATGGTCGCGACACCGTTGAAATGCCCGGGGCGGAAGACTCCCTCCATGACCTGTTCCAGGTTTCCAAAATCGTATGATTTGGCATCGGGTGACGCTCCGTACATTTCAGATACTTCAGGAGCAAAGACCGAGATGCGACAATCGAGATTATTTAATTTGCCCAGGTCTGTTTCCAGGGTTTTGGGATACTTGAGGAGATCTTGAGGATTATTGAACTGTGTAGGGTTGACAAAAATGGTTACCAGTACGGCCCCGTTTTCGCGGCATGCCGTTTTCACGAGTTCTAAATGCCCTTCGTGGAGCGCTCCCATGGTGGGCACAAGTCCCAGACTTAGTCCTTCCTGACGCAGTCGCTTTGTGTACCGGCCAATTTCATCTTTGGTCCTTAAGACATTCATGCTCGAGTAAATGGGCAGCAAACTTACTATAATTACGGCTATTCTGCATAAATTTTGTAATTTTGCAGCTACGTTGCGGTAATTGACTAAAACGCCTCTTTTATGAATGGTAAAAAGGTATTGTTTGTATCTTCAGAATTAGTTCCCTACCTCCCGGAAAGTCCAGTTTCAAAAATGTCCTATGAAACTCCCCGAATGGTTAACAGCCAGGGGGGTCAGATTCGGATTTTTATGCCCAGATATGGCAATATCAACGAGCGGAGGCATCAGTTGCACGAGGTAATCCGGTTGTCGGGTATGAACCTGGTGATCAACGATATGGATATGCCCCTCATTATTAAAGTGGCTTCGATCCCGCGTGAGCGTATTCAGGTTTACTTCATTGATAATGAAGAGTATTTCAAAAGAAAAGCCACATTTACAGACGAAAATGGGGAGCTCTTTGCCGATAATGACGAGCGTGCAATTTTTTTCGCAAAAGGAGTTGTGGAAACCGTTAAAAAGCTGAATTGGTCTCCGGACATCATACATGTACACGGATGGATGGCTTCCCTGCTTCCGCTTTACTTAAGGGAATACTATTCGGATGAACCCCTGTTTGCCGATAGCAAAATAGTGACTTCCCTCTACGGGAATGGTTTTGAAGGAAATCTCAATGAAAAGATGGCTGAAAAAATAGCCTTCGATCAGGTTTCCGAAGGAGCGGTAGAAATCCTGAAAACACCTTCCTATAATAATTTGTTAAAGATCGCCGTCGATTATTCGGACGCGGTTATCTTAGCCACCGAAAATATACCTGAGGAACTTCAGGAGTATGTTGCGAAGCTTGAGAAACCGGTATTGCCGCATGTCTCTTTTCAGGAATTTGAAGAGGCCTACGCAAACTTCTACAACACCGAAGTACTCAAATCATAATAATCATTTAATGAAGCGATTATTCTTATACCTGCTCGCGGGTCTTGGTTTTATGGTGGTCGGAGTTTCCTGTGACGAAGATCCCGTGACCATTGGAGATGGTATTGTGGGGCAGGAACCTTTTGTCAACGGAAAGGCGGTTTTTGATGTTTTTGCATTTAATAAAAATGTAGGGACTATACCTACCAATCAGTCACCCGTGTATCAACTGGGGGTTTTTAATGATCCTGTTTACGGAAAGACAGAGGGAATTATCACCTCTCAGCTTTCCCTGGTTACCAGTGGAGGTATACAGTTTTTTGGGCGTTTCACAGAAGAACGTGAGAAGAATGAACCGGATGTCCCTGAAGAGAATGAAACGGTGACCGATGTGATCCTCTATTTGCCCTATTTCATTAAGGACAATGCAGACCAGGATTTGGATGGTGTTGTCGATTCTTCGGACGCAGACCCTAACGATCCAAACAGTGATTCAGACGGAGACGGCGTGACCGATGCGGATGAGACCGCCCGGGGGACTGACCCGCTTAACCCCGATACAGACGGCGATGGGATAGGAGATGCGGAGGACACTGCCACTGCGGATAATATCTTTCCGGTACGACGGGAACTCGACAGTATTTATGGGGACAGGGAGGCACAATTCAATTTTAAGGTAACCCGCTCAACTTATTTTTTAAGGGACCTGAACCCGGATTCCGGCTTTCAGGAGTTAGAACCTTACTATTCAGATCAGAATTTTTCGGAAGACTTTGCTTCAGATGTCTTGTTTGAAGGGATTCTTGAAATATCTGATGAAGAGTATCTTTTCTTTGAGGAGGATAACCCTGATACCGAGGAAGATGAATCCCTTATCGTGGAAGAACGTGTCCAGCCAGGTATTCGGGTGGAACTCGATCCCGAGTATTTCCAGGAGAATTTTATCGATCTTGAAGGGTCGTCTGAATTGCTCAGCAATGCAAACTTCAAAGAGTACTTCAGGGGTCTGCATTTAAACCTGGATCCCCTTGATTCCGACGTGATGATTCTCTTTGATATTTCCCAGGCCCGGCTCACGATAAATTACACGTATGAGGCTACGGATGGGGATGAAATAGAAATCGTTGAAGATGAAGAGGTTTTGAGGTTATTGGCCGGTGGGGGTAATCAGCCCCTGCAGAACAACGCGGTCAATTCGTTGAGCAGTGAACCCTACCCACAGGACGTATCTGACGCCTTTGCCTCCCCTGATAACCTTCCTGAGGAGAACGCCTCCCGCATATACCTCAAGGGAGGGGCAGGCACTTATGCGGAAATTCAACTCTTTGACCTGATGGGAGGAGGAGAGGCCATAAATGAAATACGCCAAAACAACTGGTTGATCAATGAGGCGAACCTGGTCTTCTACGTAGACAGGGAGCGCCTGGATGCGGAGGGGATAACAGATGAACCCCAAAGGCTCTATTTGTATAACGCAGAGACGAATACCCCTCTTTTTAATATCTCAACAGAAACCAATGTGGATGATACACCGCTTGGGGTATTCCTCAATTACGATGGCCGTCTCGACGAGGCCCTGGGTAAAGGGGTGAAGTACACGGTGCGGATAACCGAATACCTGAATAATATCATTCAAAGGGATTCTGTAAATGCAACCCTGGGCCTTAGCCTTACTGCGGATATCCGGCTGAGGGGAACCTCAGAGGTTGTCCTTCCGGATGACACAATGAAAGATCTTCCCGTTGGAAATGGATATACGCCACTCGGCACAGTGCTGATCGGCAGCAACGTAGATGCTGATGACCCGAAACGACTCCGACTCGAGATATCGTATACCGAAATTGACCCCTGACAGGCCAGTCGTATAGCTAAATGGGTTATTTATCCATAAATTTGATCAGGAGCACTTGTTTGCAGTAATTTTGGGGATCTAATACTTTTGGTTATGTGTGGAATAGTGGGATACATTGGTCAGCGGGATGCCTATCCGATCATTATGAAAGGATTACAGCGCCTTGAATACCGGGGTTATGACAGTGCGGGAATTGCACTTTTCGATGGCACCCATATTAACCTGGCTAAAACCAAGGGTAAGGTCGCCGATTTAGGGGGAAAAGCACAGGGGGAAATTTCCCTGAAGGGCCGCATAGGTATCGGCCATACGCGATGGGCGACACACGGGGTTCCCAACGATGTGAATTCCCACCCGCATTACTCCAATTCCGGAGAATTGGTAATCATCCACAATGGAATAATAGAGAACTACGACTCCGTACGGAAAGAATTGACCAACAGGGGTTACGTATTCCATTCGGATACCGACACCGAAGTATTGGTTAACCTCATTGAAGAGGTTAAGAAAAAGGAAGGGGTTAAACTGGGGAAAGCAGTTCAGATTGCCCTGAATCAGGTTGTAGGTGCCTATGCAATTGCCGTTTTTGACCGAAGTAAACCCGATGAAATCGTCGTAGCCCGCTTGGGAAGCCCTTTGGCGATAGGGATTGGGGAGGATGAATTTTTTATAGCCTCTGATGCCTCACCCTTTATAGAGTTTACCAACAAAACCGTTTATCTCGAGGATGGGGAAATGGCTATTGTTCGCCTGGGAAAGGAGATCAAGCTCCGAAAAATACAGGATGATGCGGTTGCGTATCCTACTATCCTTGAACTCCAGCTCAACCTGGAGGAAATTGAAAAAGGAGGGTACGACCATTTTATGCTTAAGGAGATTTACGAACAACCCCGTGCCATTAAAGACACCTTCCGCGGCCGCTTGCTGGCGGATCAGGGTCTGATTCGCATGGCCGGGGTCGATCAGAACCTGGAGCGTTTCCTCAACGCCAATAGGATCATTATTGTCGCCTGCGGGACGTCATGGCATGCCGGTCTTGTGGCTGAATATATCTTTGAAGACCTCGCGCGTATTCCCGTAGAAGTGGAATACGCTTCAGAATTTCGTTACCGGAATCCCGTGATTACCGAAAATGATGTGTTGATTGCGATCTCACAATCCGGGGAAACAGCAGATACCCTGGCAGCTATCAAGCTCGCCAAAGAAAACGGAGCCTTTGTATTTGGGGTTTGCAATGTGGTAGGCTCGTCGATCGCCCGGGAAACGGACGCAGGGGCTTATACGCACGCTGGCCCGGAGATCGGGGTGGCGTCAACCAAGGCTTTTACGACCCAGATTACAGTTCTCACGCTTTTGGCCCTCAAACTGGCCAAAGAAAAGGGCACGTATTCCGAGTCCCATTTTCACGAAATCCTTACGGAAATAGAGGGGATTCCTGACAAGGTGGAGAAGGCACTGGAATCAAATCCGCTCATTGAGATTATCTCTGATGTCTACAAGGATGCTACCAATTTCCTTTACCTCGGGAGGGGATATAATTTTCCGGTTGCTCTGGAAGGGGCCCTCAAATTAAAGGAAATCAGCTATATCCATGCAGAGGGCTATCCCGCAGCAGAAATGAAGCACGGGCCAATTGCCCTGATCGATGAGCATATGCCGGTAGTTGTTATTGCCACTAAAAAAGGACACTACGAGAAGGTAGTCAGCAACATACAGGAGATCAAATCCAGGAAGGGAAAGATCATCGCCATAGTTACCGAAGGAGACATCCAGGTGCGCGAACTGGCAGACCATGTAATCGAAGTGCCCGAATCCTCTGAAAGCCTTAGTCCGCTCTTAACAACCATACCATTACAACTTCTCTCATATCACATCGCCGTAATGCGCGGATGTAACGTAGACCAGCCCCGGAATTTGGCCAAATCGGTAACGGTGGAGTGATATTCCTCTCGGGCGGGCCGGTATTATTTGCCTGTAGCTGCTTTTTTTTTAAATTGTCCACATGGTGAAGGGACTTATAATCTTTTTTGCAGTGCTCTTATGCGTGGGTATTGTCCATTGGGTTTCTCTTCGCACTATGAAAATTTCGAATGTGCGCGCCAAGAAGTTGCGCGCCATCTTTTGGCATTTCTATGGAATTTTCTTCCTGATCTTTGGATTACTTAATTTTTCTGATCCGGAATCCTCCAAAGCGCTTGCCCTGATCCAGGCTGGAATAGGCCTTACTGTCCTAATTCTCGCCACCACGGGAAAAATAAATGAAGAGGTAAAGGAATAACAGGCCTTCCTGCAACCCCGCATGCCGAAAGGCTTTGCTCATTATCTATTCCGAACCCCGATTAGTCAAAGACAACTGCCTGTGGCCCTGGCAACTAAGTGCCTGAAGTCTGCCCGGAATACCCGACCAGTATATTTACCCATCTTTTCGACCTGCCCTTTACGGTTCCGATTTTAAGAATAGGGGGTCTTTAGAACCTTAACTTCTTTGGAATTAAAGTAGGTCCACAAGTATGCTGCAGAGGCTTGAAACCGCCCATATTATATAGTTCTCAAAATAGACTACCCTTAGTTATGGTATTCTTATTATGCGCGCATAATTTTATTAAATTTTAATTCCCCGTTCTAAAAAATCTGTATCTTGCTCTTCAAACCAAAAACACAGACTAGTCTAATGAGAACAGGATTACTTCTTGCGATGCTCCTATTTGCAGTCGGGGCCTATGCGCAAACCACGGTACGTGGAAATGTAAGCGATGAAAATGGAATACCGGTGCCGGCAGCCAATGTCGTAATTGTAGGGACTATGACAGGGACTACGGCAGATTTTGATGGGAATTTTGTACTCGAAACCTCTGAGGTTCCTCCATTTGAACTCCGGATAACGAGCGTAGGGTATTCCGCTACAACCGTTAGCGTATCCTCAAATAATGAAAACCTTTCGATAACCCTCGCCGAGGCTCAAACCTATTTGGATGAGGTGGTTATTTCAGCTTCGAGAACGCCGGAACGCCTTTTTGAATCCCCGGTTTCGGTAGAGCGCTTCGGATTGAAAGAGATTCAAAATACCCCGGCAGAATCCTTTTACGGGGGGCTGCAGAATCTTAAAGGGGTAGATATCAACACCAACAGTTTAACATTCCAGTCGATCAATACCCGGGGGTTTGCCTCATTTGCCAACGTGCGATTTATGCAACTGGTCGATGGAATGGACAATACAGCACCCGGTTTGAACTTCGTGCTGGGTAACCTGGTAGGGATGAGTGAACTAGAAGTTCAAAGCGTTGAAATCCTGCCCGGAGCATCTTCCGCCCTCTACGGGGCTGGGGCTTTTAATGGGATTCTGTTTATGAATAGTAAAAACCCTTTTGATTTTCAGGGAATCAGTGCCTATTTCAAAACAGGGTTTACTCAGCAGGATGCTGCGGGGACCAACCCGTACTATGACTTTGGAATCCGCGCCGCCCATGCCTTCAGCGATAAATTTGCGATCAAGGCTAACTTTTCTTTTCTCCAGGGCGAGGACTGGCATGCTGTTAATGATGAAGATCTTGCCAGGCCCGGCGCAACACGGGATAACCCTGCCTATGACGGGTTGAATATTTACGGAGATGAAGTAAGTACACTATTGAACTTTGACCAGGCCGCCGGGCTACCTTCCGGAACGGTGGGAAGCGCTTTAGTCTCCCGAACCGGTTATGCCGAGTCGGATCTGCTGGACTATGGAGCTCAGAGTGTTAAAACAGACTTTTCTTTACATTACCGGCCTTTTGCCAACGATTTTGAGATTATATATAACGGAAGAATAGGACGTGGGAACACCCTGTATCAAGGGGCCAACCGCTACGCCATCCGGGATTTCACCCTCCAGCAACACCGTTTAGAAGTTCGCAATAAAAACTTCTTTGTAAGGGGTTATATCACCTCGGAAAACGCTGGAAATTCTTATGACACCCGTTTTGCGGCCATCAATATCAACCGGGCCTGGAAAGGGGATACCCAATGGTTTACGGAATACGCCCAAACCTTTATCGGGGCACGCCTTGGGGTCGGAACAGGAGTTCAATTGCCTGAAGCACAAGCCCACGCAGTGGCGCGTCAGGTGGCCGATCAGGGACGATTGGTGCCAGGCACCCCGGGCTTTGAGTCTGTTTTTAATCGTGTGATTGCAGACGGAGACCTGACTACCGGAGCCCGATTTATCGACAACACCAAGTTCCGGCATGCCGATGCCAATTATAATTTTTCACATCTGACGTCAGACTTTGCCGATATTATGATCGGTGGCTCTTTCCGGGAGTATGAACTGAATTCCCAGGGGACGATATTTACCGATTTCGACGGACCCATTACCTATAATGAATATGGGGCGTATCTTCAGGTGCAAAAAGAATTCCTGGACGATCGTTTGAAATTTACCGGATCGGTTCGGTACGACAAGAATGAGTTTTTCGATGGATTTTTCTCCCCTCGTGCCTCCCTTTTGGCGACGCTCGGGGCAGAGCGTAATCACAACATTCGGTTTTCGGTCCAGCAGGGATTCCGAAACCCGACGACTCAGGACTTGTTTATCGGTCTGAATGCCGGGCGCGCCATTCTTGTGGGTTCTGCGCCTGACAACTTGGATCGGGATGTCCGTACTTTCGACCTCTCGCCCTCAGGGCAGGCGATTACGGGAAGTCCGACTTCGACCATAGTAGGCCGGGCTGCATACGAAAATGCCTTCTCTGCCAGTTCTGCAGCAGCCGGGGCTCCCCAGGCTGTGGAAACACCTCTGGTACAACCTGAGGAGATTACGGCTTTTGAAGTGGGGTACCGGGCACAGATTGGGCGTATTGCCATAGATCTGAGCGGGTACTACAATACCTATGATAATTTTATCTCGAACACCTTTGTCCTGGTGCCTTTATACGGGCAGGCCGGTGATAATAGCCTCTCGCTTTTAGCGCTGCAAAACGGCGACACTCAGGTGTATCAGGCGTATACAAACTCCCCCGCAGATGTGGAGTCTTATGGAGCAACTATCGGCTTGGATGCCAAAGTTTTGGGAGATTTTGATTTTGGAATAAATTATACGTACGCGGAATTTGAATTCGATCAGGCATCTTTTCCTGATTTCAGGACTCAATTCAATACCCCGAATCACAAGGTTAAGGCTTCTTTCGGGCATACGGAGTTGTTTAAGAACTTCGGGTTCTTTATCAATTACCGCTGGAGCGATTCCTATGAGTGGCAAAACACCTTTGCCGACGGCCCTATACCTTCATTTAACGTTTTGGATGCACAGGTCAACTACACGGTGCCCAGCCTGAAATCGATCTTTAAACTGGGCGGCTCGAATATCCTTGGAGAGGACTTCTTTTCAGCCGTGGGAACGGGAATAGTAGGATCTATTTTCTACGTTTCCTGGACGGTGAACCCGTAATGGGGAGTTACAATAATTTAAGCGCCGGGAAACCGGCGCTTTTTTTATGGAAAAAGGGATGGAAACCGTTCCGAATTATGGAGGAATGCCCTATATTTGCAGCCGAAAAAAAGCACCTTAGACTTTTCATAAATTCAGAATAATGGCAAAACATTCAGGTAGAGTATCCCAAATAATCGGGCCGGTAATCGATGTTGAATTCCAGGAGGTAGGTGATCTTCCAAAAATCTACGATTCCCTTGAAATCAAAAGGGAAGATGGTTCTATACTGGTACTGGAAGTGCAATCTCACATCGGCGAGAATTCAGTCCGGACTATCTCCATGGACTCCACAGATGGGTTGAGCCGCGGAACTGAGGTTGTTGCGACAGGAGCTGCGATACAAATGCCAGTCGGGGAAGACGTCTACGGACGCCTTTTCAATGTGATTGGGGATGCAATTGACGGTCTTGGGAACCTTCCCAAAGCGGGTAAGGACGGAATGCCTATTCACCGGGAAGCTCCCAAATTTGAGGACCTTTCAACCTCTACTGAGGTACTTTTTACCGGGATTAAGGTCATCGACCTGATTGAGCCTTATGCTAAAGGAGGTAAGATTGGTTTGTTTGGAGGAGCCGGTGTAGGAAAAACGGTTTTGATACAGGAACTGATCAACAATATTGCCAAAGGACACGGAGGATTGTCCGTATTTGCAGGAGTTGGGGAACGTACACGTGAAGGGAACGACCTGCTTCGGGAAATGCTGGAATCCGGAATTATTAAATACGGAGACGATTTCCTGCATTCCATGGAAGAAGGAGGTTGGGATCTGAGCAAGGTAGATAAAAAGGTTATGAAGGAGTCCAAGGCAACTTTTGTTTTTGGACAGATGAATGAACCCCCCGGAGCGCGTGCCCGTGTGGCCCTTTCGGGATTGACCATTGCGGAGTATTTCCGTGATGGTGCCGGAGAAGGGCAGGGAAAAGATGTACTGTTCTTTGTCGACAATATTTTCCGTTTTACTCAGGCAGGATCTGAGGTTTCTGCCCTTTTGGGCAGGATGCCTTCGGCGGTAGGGTACCAACCTACCCTGGCTACGGAAATGGGAGCGATGCAGGAGCGTATCACCTCCACCAAGAGAGGATCGATTACTTCTGTACAGGCCGTTTACGTTCCTGCGGATGACCTCACGGATCCGGCACCTGCCACGACTTTTGCCCACCTGGATGCCACCACAGTACTCTCTCGGAAGATCGCGGAACTCGGGATTTATCCGGCGGTGGATCCCCTGGATTCAACCTCGCGGATTCTTTCTACTGAGGTGCTCGGGAAAGAGCACTATGACTGCGCCCAACGCGTAAAGGAGTTGCTGCAACGCTACAAGGAACTTCAGGATATTATTGCGATTCTTGGGATGGAAGAGCTTTCCGAAGAGGATAAACTCGCTGTGGCTCGCGCCCGACGGGTTCAACGGTTCTTATCGCAGCCTTTCCACGTGGCTGAGCAGTTTACGGGAATTCCCGGAGTATTTGTCGATATCAAAGAGACCATTAAAGGTTTTAACATGATTATGGACGGGGAATTGGATCATCTGCCGGAATCTGCTTTTAACCTCAAGGGAAGTATTGAAGAGGCCATAGAAGCCGGAGAAAAAATGCTGGCAGAAGTCTAGCGGAGTCAGAAGTTAACAACAGGAACGTTTAACTGATAAGTATACCTATGCACCTAGAGATTGTATCCCCCGAGGCTACCTTGTTTTCCGGAGAAGTGACCTCGGTTACCGTTCCGGGCGTGGATGGGGAATTCCAGATGTTTCAGGATCACGCACCCATCGTATCCCTCCTGCAGGAAGGGAGCGTTAAGATTGCGGGGAATCTGGAGATTGAAGAAGAATTCCGCAGCCGGTTTTCAAAAGGTTCAGATGGCAAGACGGTTCTTAAGATTAACAGCGGGACCGTGGAGTTAAAAAACAACAAGATTATCGTCCTTGCAGACTAAATACTGTTGAAATATATCAAAAAC
>Ga0272441_10010325_pt1 | contig 14166 bp, 5 predicted proteins | sample SSMProp6N_FD_193582 | JGI IMG/M metagenome (GOLD analysis project Ga0272441, IMG submission 193582) | Marine sediment archaeal communities from Little Sippewissett salt marsh, Falmouth, MA, United States - SSM-Prop-6N | ecosystem: Environmental > Aquatic > Marine > Wetlands > Sediment ... | reverse complement strand
ATCTCACCAAATGGACGGACGATCCAAACGGCCAGAACGAGGTTATAAAGGAATTTCTGTGGGACGACCTGAATAGACTCACCAAGATTGTCGTAGATTCAAATGATGAAGCAATCTTCATCTATGATGTCAATAATCAGCGTGTGAGAAAAGAGTACGATTCTGACGACGACGGCGATATCGATGCAAACGATGAGACCATCGAGTTTGTCTGGGCGGATTCTCATGTGATCGAGGAATATGTGGATGGTTCCCTTGACCGCAATTATGTGCATGGGAATATGTTTATTGATGAACTCATCCTGTTTAAAGACAGCTCCGGGGATTACCATTACTACCTCCAGGATTTCAGATATTCAGTGTATGCATTGGTGAATGATGAAGGCACAATCGAGGAAACCTATCGCTTCGATCCTTATGGAAAAAGGACAGTTGTGGATGATGACGGAAGTATCGACGAGCACTATGGCTTCACCGGCCGTTATCATGATGATAGCGATCAGACCGATCTGATTTATTTCAGAAACAGGTGGATGAGCGGGGAGATGGGGAGGTTTGTGAGTCGGGATCCTGCATCTTATATTGACGGGATGAATTTATATGCGGGGTGGTTTGTAGTGATGAAATCCGACCCGTTTGGATTGGGGGGATGGCTTGAGTGGCTAAAAAAAGCGTTTGATATGGAACGGCAAGTTGAGGATTATTACAATAGGATAAGAGCAGCAGGGAAGATACCAGATGGTTGTGAAGGTTTTATTTATAATGAACAAAGTTATGAGAATTGGCAAGATTGTTGCGAGGCAATACTTAAAGTTTTAAAGTATGGTAAATATGACCGGGAAATATGTTTTGAAGTATTTGGTGCTGTAAAGGTAATTGAGCTTAATTATCAGAAAAAGAGTCGTAAGAAAAAGAAAAAACAGGAAGAAGATTATCAGCCTTCTAAGAAATCTAAAAAAGATATTCCGGTCAAACCAAAGGAAATCATTCCAGAAAAACCTAAAATCAAAAAGCCTTCTAAACCGACGCTGCCGCCGCCGCCTCAAAAACCTCAAAAAAAAGACCCGTGTTATAAATGTTGTCATTATACCTATAGCTTCATTTGTAGTGATCCTAAGTATAATATAAGTTCTCGAAGAACAGACTTACAAGTGTTGTTTAAAGAGGAATGCCCAAGTTCACTTTGGAAAGCATCTGTGACTTTCCAAAGATTAAATTGCCGATCTGTATTTAACTATATAGGAGCAACACCGGGAAAATGTAAATAACCTTTTTTTTATAATAGCAGGAGAAACCAAATTGTTTTTAAAAGTAATTATTCTAGTATTGTATTTTTTTATAATTAGTATCTATGCAGGTGAAGAAAATGCTGACGAAGGGCAAAAAGAAGTAGGCTTTTATACTTCTATAGAGGAAGCTTTAAAAAATTCACCTAAGGTATCTTCCTTGTGGTTAAAAAATAAGAACTTAAAGGAATTTCCTAATGATATTTTGAAACTTAAAAGAATTGACATGCTTAATCTCGCAGGCAACTTTTTAAGGCTACTTCCAGAAGAAATTGGAGAATTTAACAACTTAAGTGATCTAGATCTTTCCAATAATATGTTAATGGAATTGCCCAATGAGATAATAGCATTGAAAAAACTAAAAATGCTTCGGCTTTCAGGGAATTCTTTCAAAGAATTCCCTGAGGAAATACTAGAATTATCAGAATTAGAATTACTTCAACTTGTCTCATGTAACTTAAGAGAAATTCCTGAAGGCATTGGAAAATTAACAAAATTAAAAGTATTATGGCTTTCTTTAAATCCACTTGGAGAACTCCCAAAAGAGATTGGTAGTCTAAAGAAGCTGGAAGATCTACATTTGGTTTGTATTGAACTAAAAGAAATTCCTAAAGAAATAGAAGAACTTAGGAATTTAAAAGCTATTAATCTTGCAGGAAACAATATCGGTTTAATTCCAAAAGAAGTTTTTTGTTTACCAAACATAGAGATTTTAAACCTTTCTAATAATAAAATTAATGTGATTCCAGAAAAAATGTGGAATTTAAAAAAGTTAATAATGCTAAACTTGAGAGAAAATGAAATTGTGATGATGCCGAGAATGATTGGACAATTAGAGTTATTGATGTATTTGAATTTATCAGCAAATAATATCAATAAAATCCCAAATGATATCGGAAAGTTAAGAAGATTAGAAGATTTATACTTTTCTAAAAATAATATTAAGGAAATCCCTAAAAAAATCAGCAATATTAAAGAGCTTAAAAGACTGATTTTGGATCATAATAGGATTAAAATAATACCCAAGGAGATTAGGGGACTGATGAATTTAAGATTACTTGATCTGAGCAATAACAAAATAAAAGATATCCCTAAAGAAATAGGAGAACTAGAAAAATTAGGGACGTTATTATTACAATCAAATAAGATTAAGAAATTCCCAAAAGAGATAGAAAAGTTAAAAGGACTAAAGCACTTAAATCTAAAAAGTAATGATTTATCTGAGAAAGAAAAAGAAAGAATAAAGAAATTGTTGCCAAGCACAGAAATAGAGTTTTAGTAATTTTTTAGTTGTTTTTTATGTGTTACGGGTGTAAGGCACCAGGCACTTCGTTCCAGGGGAGAGTAATGGGGCCTGCTGCGCGGCTTAATTCTCATAAACCGCGCATCCTTGATCCTGATCTCCTCTTTTAAAAGACTGATTTCATTTTCTACCCGATTAAGCTTTCCTTTCAGCCTGATTGTTGCAATCGGACTGTTCGCACACACTGATCGTGTGTGAACTATCGCATAGTGGGCAAGAGAGATAATATTAAGCAGAGAAGATTTAACTTTTTCAGGTAACAATAAAGTAACACTAAAGTCCGGAATTTTCATGGTATTCCACTTTCAGCAATTGGGAGTACCATTTTAATGAAAAAACCTCTTGAATCAAGGGGGAAAAGAAGTATAATCTTTACTGTCGTAAAACTTTAAAAGGAGAAAGAGTTTTACTTTAATAATATTTGTATTTAGGCCTTTCAAATGGTTAGATTAAATGTGATCCGTCAAAAGATATTGGATAGAGATTATTATATTTCGGCTCATGCAGAGGAAGAAATGCTTAATGACAATTTGGAGCGGTCCGATATAGAAAATGCGATTCTGAAAGGCAGTATTGAAAAGAAATTGAAAAGTGATATCAGGGGAGTTAGGTATCGAATAGAAGGACCGGCTGAAGATAGCCGTATGATACATGTAATAGCGAGGATAAAAGAAGATAAGGAATTAATCATAATAACTGTTTATGAACCGGAGGAATAAAATGGAATGTGAATTTTGTGATGGGAAAACAGTAAGGAAGAAAGTAAAAAAGCAGCATTGGTTCCATGGGAAGCTCTATATTGTTGAAAATGTGGAAGCGGAGGTATGCAAGGAATGCGGAGAGCGATATTACCATGCTGAAACGTTAGACAAAATAGACCAGCTTCTTGAAAAGGATCATAGAGTAAAAGAACATATGGATGTAGAGGTAGTTACACTTTAATATTTGACAAAGCCGGGCGCATGACTAAAATTATCCAGGATCCGGATCCCGGCCTGGATATTACGACCGTGTATGAGTACGATTCCGCGGATAACCTGCTCACGGTCACAGACCCGAACGGCAACAAAACTGCGTACATCTATGACGATGTGAACAGAAGGGTTACCTGGATACAGGATCCTACAGGACTTGCCCTGACAAAAACGTACGACTACGATGCAAACGGCAATGTCCTGACTCAGACGGACGCAGAAGGCGTGAAGACTGTATATGAATACTGCTCAAAAGACCTTGTGACAAAGCAGATCGTCGATCACGGTGTCGGAAATCTGAACCTCACGACCACCTATGATGTTTGCGCAATGAAGCGGATCACGAAAATGACGGATCCGAAAGGCAAGGTCACCTATTATCAGTATGACGGATTATACAGGAGGACAAAAGTTACGGATGATTATGACGAATATGCGAGCAACCTCAATATCTCGACTTCGTATTTTTTCGACAAAGTAGGAAATTTGACGCGTATTACGGATGACAATTCCAATTCCACGGACTACGAATTCGACAAGCTCAACCGTCTCACAAAAGAGACCTTTGCAGACACAGAAACCGTGACGTTCGAGTATGATTCTGCAGGAAACCTTATCACGAAAACAGACCAGCTCGGCAATGAATTCGTGCACAGCTACGACTCCATGAACCGACTCACTAAAAAAGACATCACACGTGCCGGCGGAGTAAACGGCACCACAGCCCAGGCGTTCTATTTTGATGCGATCGGAAGAATGACGAAAGCAACGGACGATAACGGCTCAAACGATGATTCCGAAGTGAGCTGGTACTATGACGACGCTTCACGCGTAACACGTGAGTCCCAGACAGTCGGCGTGAAGACCACGCGGAACGTTGACAGCCTTTACGATGAGGGCGGAAACCGCACAAAGATCACCTACCCGTCCGCTTCCTATCTTGAGCTTTCATATGACAACGTGAATAATATGACCCGTATCTATGACGGCTCGACCGCTCATGCGTCGTACGAGTATAGTGACGTAAACCTCGTCACCAAGAAAACGCTCGGCACAAGCACGGCAGTAGACCTTGAGGTCTATTACGATAACGGCTACCGGATTACCAAGTACGACTGGGTACAGTCCTCGTCCACACTCGTCGGATTCACGTACGGCTACGACGATGCCGGAAATAAAAACTATCAGGAAGTCCTGCATGGCTCAGGCCTTGACGAACTGTACGAGTACGACACAGCCCACAGGATTACCAACTTCAAAAAAGGCGACCTGACCGTTGCAAAGGACGACATCACCAGTCCCGCCCGCACCCAGACCTACGAGCTTGACGGCCTTGGCAACTGGACACGTGTAACTACAGATAGTAACAGTGAGGATCGTACAGTTAACAATATGAATGAATATACCCAGATTGGAACTACAAGTAATACGCACGATGATAATGGGAATCTGACAGATGATAATACGCTTCAATACGAGTATGATGCCTTGAATCGTCTTATTAAAGTAGTGAAGAAGTCAGGTTCTTCAACCATTGCCGAAATAGCCTACGATGCTTTAAACCGTCGTATTTTCCGTGAAGCGGACGAAGACAAAAACGGCTCCACAGAAATCGACAAGATATATGTCTGGGACGGCTACAGAAATATAGCTGAATATGACTACGGCGATGACGCCTTCATCCAGGAATATTACTTCGGGCCAATGTACCTCGATGAGGCAGTTGCAACCTATGACGGCAGCAATACCTACTATTACACCACAAATCATCTGTTTACAGCTGCAGCACTCCTGAACTCCAGCGGTAACGTGGTGGAATGGTATGATTATGACCCGTACGGAAAAGTCACGATCTACACGGGAAGCGGCAATGACTCGACGTGGTTCACCTCTGACGACACCACGGCTTCAATCCCAGCCCAGGGTAGCTATATCACCTTCACAGGAAAACCCTGGGATCCCGAATCTGAAACCACCTACCACATAAACCGCTACATGTCCCATTCTGTAGGTGCTTCTGGTTATGCAGAAAGGGGGAGATGGCTGACAAGGGATTCGTTATGGTCTTTTGATGGGATGAATTTTTATAGTGGGTATTTTGTACCAAGAGGGATGGATCCTTTGGGCTTGGTTAGTTCAGAAAACAGTGATAAAAAGGACGGCTTTAAATGTTGCAAAGGCGAAACATACAATCCAGACCTTCAATGTTGTGTTAATGAAAAAGTAGAAGATCGTTATGAAGTATGTTTATATGCCTTATTAAGAAAGTATTCTCAATACACAAAATGGGGACATGCTTGGGTTTCAGCTGAAAGTCTCTTTGATAATACTAAAGTGTCTTTTGGAAGCTATATTGATACTGATGGTCCAGTTGCAGGAGATGAAAAACAGCATTTTTATGATAAAGGTTTATTGCCATGGGCTGCTAAAGCTTGCTGTGAAGTCTGTGGGCCTTTACCTAAAGTTGATTGGAATAGAGGGTATAATTCGATAACCAATAATTGTATTCATTTTGCTGTTGACTATTATAGAAGAGCTACGGATGTGGATTATGGAAAAGTTTCAACAGTAAGAGGCTTATGGACAAAAATTATGGGATTTGATCCGTATGGAAAACCTATTCATAAGCGTAAGAAGAAATGGGTTTCACGTCCCTGTAATTTAGAAGCAATCCCTTAAAAAATAATTGCCAAGCTCATAGAATAGTGGTGAAGGCAAATGCAAATGATGCAAATAAGAAACTTATTTAAAGGAAATTCAGGGATAAAAGAGAATATTAATTTATTAAAAAAAAATGAAATATTAATTCTATCAGTTTTAGCTATTATATTTTTAATTGTCTTTAGTTTATTATTTATTCCGTGGACATTTGAAATGGGGACTAGATGGGGACGGTTTAAAACTGATATTGCATTTAAGACAGAATTGTATCTTAAAAAATGGGGATTGATGAAGGAATCAAAACTCGGAAATGTGGGCACATCTCCAAAAGTAATGCTAGGAGATTCCATTGATTATAAGCAAATAACTCTTATAATATACAATATTCCGCTTTGTAAACACAAAAGAGTATTGGATGTGTTGAAACAAGAATTGTATAATTATAAGATGCTTACGGATGAAAAAATAGAGATTTACGTGAAATTTAAAAATAAAGGGCAAAAAGAAGTTGTGGAAACAAGATTATTTAAATATCATAAAATAAGTTTTATAAAGCTAATAAGACGAAATATTATTCGATATTCCATGTTATTTCCATCAGTTATAATCTGGATAACAGGAGGTTGAGCCGGGCACGAGGGGCTGAGTGCAGCGGTCCAGAGAAATACGGTAAGTCAAAAAGACAGGGATAAAAGTCAAGATTCCTTTGGGAATGTAAGTTGCATCCCAAGCGCCTATTATACGATATTTAAAAATCGATAAATTAGTTTTCTTGAAAGGGAGAAAGATGGTGAGAAGGATATTAGTCGGTGTGTGTGCTGTGATCGTCTGTTTCGCTGCGTCCGTAAACGGGACAGATAAAACCTGGGATAATAACGAGGGAAACGGTGACGGGAATTGGTCAACCGGGACAAACTGGAACCCGGAAGGAGTGCCCGGTTCATCTGACAATGCGATATTCGACGGCACCAGCACAGATCCCTGCACGGTGGATTCAGCTGCGACAGTCGCTTCCCTGAGCATTAACTCAGGCTACACGGACACCATAACAATGTCGGCAAACCTCACCATCACAGGCGCCTTCACCCTTGGTGACGGCACACTCTCAGCAGGAAGCTACACATTGGATATAGGCGGTGACGCCGACTTTTCAGCAGGCGGGACTTTCACATGCGGCACAAGCACGCTGGAACTGACAGGGGCAAACTCAACTTTTACAGCAGGTGGCAAGACATTCTATAATATTGAGATAAGCCAATTCAATTCCTCCTATACGAAAACCGTATCCGGCACAGCAGACATAACTAATAACCTGACACTTACAGTTGGGCGTTTATACTCAGGTACTCTAAATGTAGACAAAGATGTAAGTGCAGCCACGAACTTTGCAGGCGGCACAACCACAATATGCTTTGACGGCACAGGATTCCAGCATGTGAGCTGTAGTGGAAGCGGCAAGCTTCCTGCTATGAAGGTAGACAAATCAAGCGGGACGCTTTACTATGATTCAGACATAACAGTAACCGGCGATTATGAATACACAAAAGGGACCATGAATTTTGGTTCTGACCCATACTACAAGCTGATATTCACGGGCGCCACTACAACATTCACGCCCGGCAGTGTAACTTACTATGGCATTGAAATAAACAAGAGCACTGAGAATTATGCACTTACGGTATCAGGAATAGCCACAGTAAGTGATGTCCTGACTCTTACAAAAGGAATGCTTTACACAGGGACAATAGAAGTGGCTGGAGACGTAACTGCAGCAACTGACTTTAGTGGCGGAACAGGAAAAGTCTATTTCAATGGCTCAGGCCCGCAGAGCGTAATAATAACAGGAAGCGGCAAGCTTCCGAATGTGGAGGTAGACAAATCGGGCGGTACACTTACATATGGATCAGACTTATTATTGGGTGGTAACTACACACACACAGGCGGGAGCGTTGAACCAAACGAAAAAAAGCTGACATTCACAGGCGGGACCTCGACATTCACGCCTGACAGTATAACCTACGATTATATAGAGATCAACAAGAACACTGTGAATTATGGGCTTACAATTGCAGGCTCGGCAGCCAAGGTGGATAATGATTTTACCTTTACAAAAGGATATCTTGGAACAGGCACTATAGAAGTAACCGGGAACGTAACAGTAGGAGCGGACGCAAACGGAGGCTACGGCAAGGTAATGATGAAAGGAGCCAGCACAACGCTTACGTGCACAAGCGGCGGAGAGCTTCCGACCTTTGAGATAAATAAATCCACCTCTAGTTACGCAGTAACAGTATCAGGCGCAGTAAAGGTGGAGGATGACTTGCTTCTTACCAAAGGGCTTCTGTATGGTGACCCAGTAGAAGTAAGCAAAGACGTGACTGTAGAAACTGACTTTTCAGGGGGAACAGGAACAGTCAGCTTCACAGGCACAGGAGCACAGAGCGTGACCTGCAACGGAAGCGGCAAGCTTCCTGCCGTAGAGGTAGACAAATCCTCAGGCACACTTACGTATAGTTCAGACATAACAGTACTCAGCAATTACACTCACACAGATGGAACCCTTGACCCAGGCACATACAAGCTGATATTCACAGGCGGCACAACGACATTCACACCAGGCACAAGTGAGGAAGCCACCTATTGTGATATTGAAATAAACAAGAACACTGAGAATTATGGACTTACGGTTTCAGGAACAGCCACAGTAAGCTATGACGTGTTCCTTACAAAAGGTAGCCTTGGTACAGGCACAATAGCCGTAGCTGGAGACGTGGATGTAGCAACCGACTTTAAAGGCGGTACAGGAACGCTCTGCTTCAACGGTACGGGCAGCCAGGACGTGACAATAACAGGGGACGGTTACCTTGGAGCAGTGACAGTAAACAAATCAAGCGGCTCACTTACATACGGCTCAAACATCATTGTGACAGGCGACTACACCCACGCCGATGGAGGCCTTACTGCAAATTCGAAGAAGCTCACGCTCACAGGTCATGACCGGACATTTACACCAGGTACAGTAAGCTACTATGACCTTGACGTAAACCAGACCTACACAAACTCTGAGCTCACGGTAAGCGGTAATGCTGCAAAAGTCACGCGCCACCTTGATCTCACCAAAGGCAGACTCTACAGCGGCACGATACAGGTGTATGGAAGCAGCGGGACTGTGACCGTGGGAGCCGACTTTGACGGCAGCGGCGATGACGGTACAGGAGAAGTGGACTTCGACGGAAGCGGTTCTCCGGCAATAACCGGTTCATCAGGCCTGCTTCCTCATGTAACAGTCACCTCGGGTAGCGTAACCCAGAGCACGGGCATCACGATAGAAGGCGACCTCACCATAGACTCAGGAGCGACCCTGACAGCGGGTACACATCAGCTTGAACTCACAGGGGACTTCACAAACTCCGGTACATTCACCACAAGTGGCACGGTAAAGCTCAGCGGCACGTCAGGTGAAGAAACGGAAACCAGAACCATAACCTCGGGCAGCTCTTCTTTCAACAACCTCACCATAGACTGCAGTACAATAATAAAACTCGCTACCGAAGACGACCTCACTGTAAACGGTGACATCACGTACACGGACAGCGAAGGAATAGACCTCAACACCGAAACTCTCACCGTTGGAGGTGACATAACGGTATCAGGCTCCTCCTACCCGAACTTCGACAATGGCACAGTCACGCTGAACGGCTCGGGCCAGACACTGACAGGCACGATGAAATTCGATACGCTTCAAACCACTCAGGAAAGCGGCAGTGACACTCTTACGTTCAGCGCTGGAGACACCTTTGGCTTCGGCACGCTTTCACTTACCGGGAACAGCACTAATGACATAGCAGTGCAGAGTTCAAGCTCGGGGTCCTGCTTTTACGTAGCAGTCGGCACTGAAGACTTCGAATATATTGACTTTACAGACTGCTCGGCATGCAAAAGCGACCATACACTTGATGCAACAAATAACTGCGAGGATTCCGGCAACAACGACAACATAGACTTTGGTGAAACAGGCCCGGTAGTAGATATAGATCCGGACCAAGAATGGTTTTACTCCGATGACAGTCCGTTGACAATAACGTTGAGTGCTGATCCAACTCCGGATGATATCTACTATACTACAGACGGCACTGATCCAAAAACCAGCGGAACAAAAATTAAATATACAGGAACATTCACTATAAGTGATGACACGGAAATAATAGCAGCAGCTATAAAGGACAGCACGTGGGGACCTGTGGCATCCAGATGCTTTGAAAAAGTGGAAATGTCAGACTGCTACGCCAGAAAGACCTACGGGGACGGAGCCCTGGTCTTCCTCAATGACATCAGGCGTTTCGAGGGACAGGCCTGGTGGGCAGGCTCTGACGGGATCGTGGACGAGATGGGCGGAGACGACGTGCACATGAGCGACTATGACGACGACATCACTTGGTCCTGCACAGGCGGAAGCATAACCGGAAGCGGGAGCCACGGCGTATTCGAGGAGGACGGGGACCAGGACTCCGGATACACGGTCACGGTCACAATAGGCGGCAACTCCTACACAGGGTGCAACAATAAGACAGGCGGGAAAACCGGCTGCTGCAAGTGCCAGGAAGATGGGAAATGCGGCACTGGTGACAAAGACGAAATGGAAGCAGATGACGGTCAGGCAGATGCAAAAGCAGGGAAAAACAACTGCCCTGTTGACGGTCCCTGTGCCGGTAGTAAAGAATGTGAGGAAAGCGTAAGCACAGCAGTCAACGAGACCATAGACGCAGCAAACGCAATAGGCGGCGGCCTTGCCGGGTATGCCAGCGGCAAGCCGAATGCAGCCACCCACCTCATCGTATACGACTCGGGGTGGTTCAGCACGGTCATAGACACGTACGGCTACTGCGTGCGGAACATATTCATGGACACAGTGCGCGAAGTCGCGTCCGGTGACGCGATCATGACGCTGGCGTACCTTAAGGCATCGCACGAATATGAGGAAGACTCAGGCACATACACGCCTAATGAAACCCCTATGGCAGTATGGTACGGCACGCTCGAAAAAGTGAGCGGTGAATTCATATACACGGACAAAACAGGATACAAGCGCACATTCGGTGCTGTGCCGGACACGGAATACTACAGGCTTGAGGAAATAGAGGATCCCGAGGGCAACAAAATCACCCTGTCCTATGACGGGGACGCCTGGAAAATGACAGAAGTGGCATACGACAGCGGCCTGACATACACATTCGACTATGACGGGAGCGACCGTGTCATAACCATGACCTCCACCATGAACACCACAACCCGGAGCTGGACATATTTATATGATGACGATAATTTTCTCACACAAGCATCGATAAATGCAAATGAATACCTCGGCTTGGAATGGGACAGCGTGGGCAACATAACCAAAAAGGAATGCCCTGATGAGAAAACCGACATATACGCCTATGACAACCGCTGGCGTATAACACGGGTCACGGACAAAGACGGCAAAACATTCGACCAGGAATGGGACTACCTGGAAGGCGACACCGTGATAACCCAGACAGAGCCCTCCGGTGAGACCGGGTACGTCATAAAATCGACAAACCTCATGAAACCCTACTCCCGCGGCTACCTGCAGGGAGAGACCCGTGTCGAACTGTACGAATACGAATACGACTCTGAAATGAGAAGGACGAAAACCACACAGCACCTGAACAGCACAGACGACCTTGAAACCGAATCCTGCTGGGACGACAACCTCAACCTCACCAAAGTAGTAAAAGACCCCACGGGGCTTAACCTCGTGACCGTATACGAATACGATTCCAACAACGACAGGACAAAAGAAGTGATCGACCCTGACGGCCTTGCCCTGACGACCTCGTGGATCTACGACAATGACCATAACGTCCGCACAATGATAAAGGACCCTGACGGGCTCGACTTGGAAACCATATACGAATATGACGCATACGGCATGCTTGTCACAAAGACGTTCGATGACGGCAACTTCATCACATACGAATACGACTCAGACTTCAGGCTTATAACACAGACCGACGAAGAGGACCACACGATTGTCTTCAGCTACGACAACTGGGGTAACCGCCTGACCATGGAGGATGAGAACCAGCATAAAACTAAATTCATATACGACAGCCTTGACCGTCTGTGCACGCGTGAGGACGCTGAAGGCGGCAAAACACAATACTTTTATAACTCGATCGGTCTTTTGACCGGTGAAAAGGATCCGAACGATAACGAGACCGTATACAAGTATGACAGTGTCCGCAGGATCACGGAAATAACCGGGGAGCCCGGAGGAGGGGGCTGCGGAGGCTGCGGAAGCGGCGGAGGCATGTTTGGAGAGGAAGGGGAATACCATCGCGACAGTTCCGGCAGGGTCACGAAATTCGTGGACGCCATGGAAAAGGAAACCCTGTATGAATACGATTCACGCGGTCTTGTCACCAAGGTGACGCGCGACTACGGTGTGGGAGACGGCTATATTAATGCGGAGACCGTCACCTATTACGATACTACCGGCCGTGTGACCAAAACAGTTGACGCGGAAAGCAGGTACACGGAATACGAGTACGATAAGCTCGGACGGCGTACAAAAGTAAGCCGCGAACTCGGTGAAGGCGAGGTATCGACCACATACGAGTACGACCTTGCAGGCAGGCTGACCAAAGTGACCAACCCTCTCGGCCACTACACAACGTACGAATATGACAAAGCCAGCAGGCGCACCAAAGTAACTGACGCAGAAAATATTGAAACCGTGTATTACTACGATTCCCGCGGCAGAGTGACAAAGACCACACAGGACAACGGGGGGCTTGCAATTTCAACGCAGAATATATTTGACAAAGCAGGCCGGCTGACTAAAATTATACAGGATCCTGGAAGCTCGCCGCACCTTGCTCTTGAGACTGGATACGACTATGATGATGCAGGGAACCTGCTTACAGTGACCGACCCGAACAGCAACGAGACTGTGTACATCTATGACGATGTAAACAGAAGGGTTACCATGATACAGGATCCTACAGGACTTGCCCTGACAAAAACGTACGACTACGATGCAAACGGCAATGTCCTGACTCAGACGGACGCAGAAGGCGTGAAGACTGTATATGAATACTGCTCAAAAGACCTTGTGACAAAGCAGATCGTCGATCACGGTGTCGGCAATCTTAACACCACCTATGATGTATGCGCCATGAAACGGATCACGAAAATGGTAGACCCTGAAGACAAGGTCACCTATTATCAGTATGACGGTCTTTACAGGAGAACGAAAGTCACGGACGACTATGGTGATCCTCAGACAAAGCTGAATATCTCAACCTCATATTTTTATGATAAGGTGGGGAACTTGACAGAGGTCAGGGATACTAATGGCGATCCTGATGACTGGGTAAACCGGTATACGTATGATAAGCTTGACAGAAGGATAACGATTACCTATCCCGATCCCAGCTCATCTACTGAATCGTTTGTGTATGACGACGCGGGGAATCTCCGTACGAAAACCGACCAGGAAGGAAAATTAACTGTCTATCTTTACGATGATGTTAACCGCCTGACTCAGGAGATTGACGATCACGGCGGCCTGAACCTTGACACCTGGCGGTATTACGATGCAGTCGGACGTATGACAGAGATAAAAGACGACAATGAGAATTCCACGCTTTATGATTTCGATAATGCCGGAAGATTAATTACAAAAACCTATGCGGACACGGAGACAATTGTCTACGTTTATGATGACGGTTCCAGGCTTTTGACAAAGACCGACCAGAACGGCCAGGACGTGATATATTCCTACGATGCGGCCAACCGCCTCCTCACCAAAACCTACGGCACGTACGGCAGCCAGATATTCGAGTATGATGCTGTGGGCAGGCTTACATATGCCAGCGACAGCAATGATACAGATGGAACAAGCAACACTGTAGTTAAC